>Ga0065711_1036243_pt1 | contig 21261 bp, 10 predicted proteins | sample Hoacrofraction12_FD_59098 | JGI IMG/M metagenome (GOLD analysis project Ga0065711, IMG submission 59098) | Hoatzin crop microbial communities from Cojedes, Venezuela - Epithelial fraction 12 v2 (version 2) | ecosystem: Host-associated > Birds > Digestive system > Esophagus > Crop | place... | reverse complement strand
GTGAAACACTGGAACGGGTTGCCCAGAGAGGTAGTGGAGGCCCCATCCCTGGAAACATTCAAGACCAGGTTGGACAGGGCTCTGAGGAACCTGATCTAGTTAGCGGTGTCCCTGCTCGCTGCAGGGAGGTTGGACTAGATGATCTCTAGGGGTCCCTTCCGACCCAAAACTTTCTATGATTCTATGATTTAGACAGAATCCAGAAAATTTAATAGAGTGACTTTATCAATATGAATCAGTCTTAGGTCAAGGCTTAACTTAAGCCTGCGGCCCTGTGCTTTTAGCTGGTCAATAAAGTGGTTTATTTTTCTGGATGTCTGTTGAATTCATGGATTCACATTAGCAACTGCTTTCAAAGAGCGCTGGCAATATAAACAAATACACTGAATCTTTTCAAGTTTTTGATAAGGATGAATTTGAAATTTGAGATATCTGGAGTACAGGGCTTAAACACAGTAAGACTTGGCTTTACAATTCCAGAATAGTTTAGTATCCCCTAAATGGTGTCTTACTATCCATTTGTGAGTTATTTGGCTTGTTGAATATGAGGCATTCAAACCCCATATCATTACAGTTCAGGTCGTCTTTCTGTCTTTAATACAATTCTAGGTCTATCGGTGTTGACATCTTACAGCAGAGATTGATAGCCTTTAATCTTTCTGAGCTTTTGCCAGTTGCAGACCACTGTGGTTTCACTTGCCAGCCTCACAGCCGTCTAGATATAAATGGTTTATAAACATGTTTTTTGTCTTTTTTTTTTTTAAACTATTCTAATTAATCTAAATGTCACGGGGAGAGAAGTTGAGGGGGGCTGGCGTAGAAAAACCTGGAAGAAGATTGTATCAAACACATTTCTATTCACCCCCAACTAGCAGATAATGCCGCCTACACTAAACCTTAGCCCTCTCCTTTAAGTTGTCTCTGCCTTTGATTTATAAGACATCTGACCCTGGCCGAACCCTGTCAGCGGCAGTTCAGAGGGGCTCTCGCAAAAGAGGGGCCTCTGATCTGCCAAATCGATTGGCTGTGAGGGATAGTTTTAGCAGGGAAAAGATCTCGCTGACAAGGGCTCCAGCCCTTTCCCAGGAAGCTCACAACCACGGCTCCGTGGGGAGGACAAGGCAGGCGCAGGGGAAGCTGCTCTGTGCGGGCTGAGCGTGAAGAGGGGCTACAAAAGGCTCGCCGCTGCTGCCCCAACAAGCCCGACAACGGAAAGAACTATATTTGATTTAGAAGCTGTTAAGTGGAGGTCAATTGCCAATAATTGTCCTAATTAAAAACAAATACTGAAATGGTATTATGAGTCCAGCCTGGACTCTATTGAAGTCAGATAATTGAAAGATAGAACTGTCAATTAAAATCTGCAGGGAAGAAGTTGGTGTGGTTAAGGGACAAGCTAGATTAAAAACAAAAAAAAAATCTGCTAAAAATGTGGATGGTGATTTGCATAATTCCTCATTTAGCATGAAATCTTTATTTTAAAAGCAGATGCTGTCACTTGGAATAAGCTGGAATGTTATTTTAATTCTACAGCCGTAAAGTAATTAGGAAGCTAATTTGGAAATATATAGACCGATATACAGTGAAGCTTGCTTAATTAGAGTGGCCTAAACAACATGATAGCACATACGGTGTGCTCTATGACAGACCCATATAGTCCTTCTTCTGAAAATATTTAAAGTACTGTGGTGTAGGCACCTGTATTCTTATACGAACTTCAATTGTCAAGTAATTAACCTTTTGGACTGTACTCCAAAGTAAATGCCTTTACTGCGTGGGATCGAACTGCCTTGAGTTTACTGCTTCAGCAAAATTGATGAAACATTGCTGTGCAAAGTGAAGATTTAGAATTGTAATTATCAGAGCAATGACTGTCTAAACTATGTAAGTCTTACAGACAGCATTTTGCCAAGAGGTTTTAGTCACTGGCAACAATTGCAAGACAGCGTGACTTTCTCTGATAGAAGGAAGGAAACTAAACTGGTTTTCTGTATTTCTAAACAAAACAATCCCAGAAAAGTCAGCTAGTCTAACAAAAAGGTATGTATAGCAGATGGTAATATCGTGCTTGTGGTGTTGCCTGTGGAGTCTAAACTCTTACTTAGTATCATCAAATACACGATGTGGGACTGTTTCTGTTTATGACTTTGTTGGAAAAGCTAGCAAAAAAGCATTCTCAGTCTTCCCTGAAGTGAATGTACATATCTGGAGTTCCTCAGTTATTCTTTTGAACAAAATAATCTAAAGCACACCCTAAATCACCCGTGTGTTATGATCACAAATCTAAAAAATCTTATGGCATCCAGTTTTCTATAGGCATCTTCTGATCTAGCAGCTGAGAAAGGAGTGTGTCGGTCTCTGAGAAGTGTAAAATATATGTAAAATTTGTGCAAGCAGTATTATTTAGTATATATATATATAAAAAGATAAATGATGGAAATGATAGGCTAGAGACTTCTGCATATACTAGAATAAAGTAAATCAAATTGTCTCCTGGATCACAGTTGGTGGACTGTGATGTCTCAGTGCTGCCTGAGGAATTTCTTCAGCTGGGGTTTGCCGTGTCCTGCTCACCTGAGGATGCTGTGGTGTCTGATGAGAAGGGACATGTTTCAGCTTTTCCTGGCACTGGGGCATTGCAGAGTTGTTTTCATTTCAGCAGGACATAGACATCTGCAACCACCTGGTTAGTACATGTGTTAAAACCAGATGATTAGTAGAAGAGGTGTTTCCAACTTCTAAGACACTTACAAAACACAACAAAATAGTTACAGTGCTTAGTTTTGTATTTGGCTGGATCAAAACGTGCTGAAGACAGTAGGCATTATTGAGGTCAACAGGATTTTTTTATTAAGCCACATACACTCCCTGAAAAAAGAAAATGAGCATCAGCCTGCCTACCTGTGAGTGAGAGGAAAAGCAGCAAAACAAGCATGAGCAAATAGAGAGGATAAAGAATCTGTTGTTCTTCTCGATACCCAGACAATACACTAAGTTCCTCGTGCAACCGAAACAAGCATGAAATTAAACTCATGTGATTAGGAACTTTTCTTATACTCTCATAATTAAGAGTAAAAACAGTCATCCACAAATGAGTTCATTTTGCATGATTTTAAAAAAGAAAGCAGGTAAAGTATAAAATAAATACAATTCTTACTAATAAAGCTAAAGTAGGAAAATGCCTTGACAAACAGGAAAATGAAATTGTGTATGCTAATTGCGCTGAGCCTCCTTCTATCTCACCAGCACATTAAAAACTCTGCCCTGCCACTCAGGGTATCTTTCCATATTTCAAACAAGTATCTTTTTCCTATCAAACTGCCTTGTCCACTGAGCCACTAAGTTCCAAAGCTCAAAGCTCCTTAAGAAAAGTATTATTAATTTTCATTGTATTTTAGTGTATTAAAAATAAACAGCTTCTGATACTTTACTGCTCGAGTAAAATTAGAACCAGTAATTAAACAACAGTATATCCAGAACTTTGCAAGCATCTGGATACATTCAAAGATACTCTTAAAGTAAGTGTAGCTGGCTCACTTTCAACGTAACATTTTCTTCTAATTTCTGGTGGCTTACTTAAATGAATTCTTTTGGTCATGCTGGATTAGATAAACAAGTCTTTCATAAATACCTTTTTTGGGTTTTTTTTTCCCCTAACACAGCAGAAACAAAGGATTTTTTTCATATTAATTCCATCCCTTTTTGGAATATATAATGCCAGTGTATTTGGCAAATTGTTATGCAGAGCTATAGTAGAAATCTGTAGTGAGATAAAGCGTATGAAGGCAAAGAGCAGCTTTTTCCAACCTTGCAGCAGTTGCAACACACTTAAACTGAAATATTCAGACATGGAAAGTACTTTGTTGAATATAATCTGAATCTGGATGCATCAGGGCAATTTGAAGTGACAGCAGTATTTAGGGGTTTAAATAACCCCAGTGTTATTGTAACTGATTACCATCAGGATAAAAAAAGAAGTGTAATTTGTTACATACTCCCTTTGGCTCTCCTTTATATCTCTCTCTGCTTCTCCCCTTTGTAAATATATTGACTTTTATAGCCGTGTTAACATTTATGGCTTAAAAGTTGTCTTTGTTTGCTTGGCGGTAATTACAGAGTCTCCTTAGCCACTGACAAAATTGAGGCTTTGCGATAACTCTGCCGCCTTGAGTTGTGGGGTTTAGGAACAGTTTTCTTCCTGCCGCACTCAGGCTTTCGCTCGGAGGTACGGTGGTGCCTGTCAAATTACAGTTCGTTTCCCAAATAAATGGCAAGACAATAGTTTCGTCGAATTTAGCAGAATGTAACTAATGTGTCCTGAGTTTTTCTGAGTAATAAAGGTTCTGTTTTAAATGGAGCATTGCTAAAAACAGAAGTTTATTGTTTCGTTGTTTCCTCTTACTGCGGCATTTGTTCTGTTCCCCGTATCTAACTGATGAAGATTCTGTGCTTAAAAACCCTTAGCAGAAAGGGCACACAGCTTTGGGATTTATTTCTTTACCATAAAAAATTACCACTACTGGTAGTAAAACAGTTGTAGTGGTTTCCACTATTCTTCAGCTGTCTATACTTTTGTGTGTAACACCGAGTTTCATAGTGACTTCTCTGTCCTCTCCATCTTCACTGACTAATTTTGCTGAATTTTATATTGTCTCATTTACAAGTTAAAATAATGCTTGGGCATTCATATTCCAACGTAGCACATACTTAAAACAAATCTGTGACCATCATTTTTACTGCATGCTGATGGAAGGAGGGCACGGCACAGCAGCTATGGGGACAGTCCTCATCCTTGCAGAGAAAAAGACACTCTCTCTCCATGTTGGAGGCAGGCGAGGTAAGGGAGAGGGGAGAAAGGTTTTGGGTCTCTGTAACGCTGTTATACCATTTGAAGTAGATAAGGTAGGTTATTATTAACATTTCCATTTTATAAATAGCAAGAGACTGTAACGCCCTGGGACTCACAAGTGTATTAAACTGTGTTCCTTAGGTGTGACACCTCCTGGGGAAGGAAAGCCTTGCATCTCAGGCAACGCTCCAGAACTCTTGCGCCCTTTGGTGATGCCATAAATCTGAGATGCATCACGCGGTGTGGCTGACAGCCAATACAGGTTGTTTCCTTCCCAATCCCAAGGGGAGAACTGCTTTTTACGTAGCCTTGGTTAGATGTGGTTAGCTTTTGGCAGAGTCCAGTGTGGCAGAAACATGCCTTACAAAAAGCCTTGCCTTGTCAGACAAGGGTAACAACAATTTATCTAACAGCATCTTGAGATGCAGCAGAACACACTCTTGGCTGTTGGGCAGGGCACTGATCACACCTCGATTTTGCATTCTGAATTTGAGGGAATGGATGCAGTATTATTGTCTGAGGAGAAATGTATCGTTTTTTTCAAGTGCTTGCACGGCAAATCTTCCCCTGGGAAAGGGAATGCTCTGCTGAGTGCTCAAGATGGGAAACTATGGCTGGAACAAGAAGGAATGGCAGAAAATGCAGCTAAAGAAACATAATTTTGTGAGTTTCAACACCTTTGCCTCGAAGGGAAACATGCAATGTTCTGCCAGAAGCAGTAACATATGTGTTAGCATTTTTTGCTACTTTAAAGCTGTACTACCTTTCTGATGCTAAAAATTAAAAATAGAACAGAACCAAGACAAGTAACATAACACTTTTCACAGGCTCTTTAGTTTTTAAAATATTTAAGACAGAATGTGGGTAAATAATTAAAACCAGCTGTTTTGGGTAGAAGGCATTTGTGCTTGACCTTATTTGGAAAGCTCTACTATTGCAGTAGCATTTTATTGCGGTTACATCTTCTATTTTCCTGTAAAGCACAGGGAACGGTGTCCGGTATCCATGAAAGTAAACACTGCAGTAATCGCACTGCATTTCCAGTTGCTGGTTTCTACTTGCATACTCTCCCCAGCCAGTCATGATGTTAAATCATTAATTTACATCCTTGCATGTCAGGCACCCCCACGGCAACGAATGCATGCCAAGCTGCCAATAGCTCGTCACAGTGTCAGCATCGGGAGTGGTCACCCCAGAGCTAAATGATCCTTGGGCGGTACTGACAGCAATAGGAGCAATCACCATTTCTGTCATCATCGTTCTATGAGGCTTGGCATCAATCTGTTCCCTGCTTCATCCTGTTGTGGTGATGAAGGACTGGTGTAAGCTGGCAGCTGAACTGCTACTCGGTTAGAAAGGAGGGGAGAGAAAGGAGGGGGGACGGGTTAAGGAAGAAGCTGCTGTGCTTTTGTTAAATAAGGTTTTGTATTTTTATTTTTATCTAGTTGATGGATTGCCGTGCTGTCTGTCATACTGTAGTTTCCAGACTGGATATACAGCCTACAGACTTCAGAAGTTTCACTAGCAGAAATAGTGAAAAAAGAGCAATGAAAAAGTCGCCTGGTATAATTCCCAACATGCCGTAAGGTAAATGCTTTTAACGAATAAAAAAGGTTCAAGATTTTTACGCAGCTGTAGTTAACTATAGTGCAGTGATACTCTTTGGCACACAAATGGATGCACTTTCAAATACATGGTATAATTGCTGAATACATACCCCTTGGGACTGGGGATATAACTACTGCAGAACAGTATTAGAATAAGAAATAAGAAAGAGCATTTTTATGTCTTGCAAAGTGATGACTGCAGATTGACTACAGATTTTCTGCTTCTAGCTTAAAATAGAAAATCCACGATTAGTTTCTGATCCAAAGAATAACCACAGGGATCTGGGGTGGTGTTAAATGTATGTGAAAATACATATAAGTTGTGTGCTGTGGATGCCAGTGTCTCCACAGCCTACTATTAAAAGTGTTTGTAATTCTAATAGAATCATCAGGTGAAGCTGTTGCTCCCTGACATGCTAGGTGTGATGTTGCCTTACCCACCGCCGGCATGCCGGTGGCCTGCAGACAGAGGCACCTTGGAGCTGCACATGTAGCGCGCTGCTGCCAGAGGTGGGAGCTGTCTGTCCTTCCTGCTTCAGGGCCATTTCTGCCTAAATCTGTAAAGCTGGCAGAGCTCCGTGCAGTCCAGCGGTGGGGGATGCGTGTGGCCGAGCGCTGATGCAGCCAGGGCTGTTCGTATGTTGTGTGGGTATGAACAAGCAGCGTGTACGGTTAGACATTGAGCAGTTTTTAATTATTTGATGTGCTGTGCCTGAGGGGTGATGGAAGTTGCCGTCTGGATGGCATGCTGTCGGTCAGGTTGTGCGGCTCTAGATCACCTCTTACAGGAATGGAAAGGAAGTAAAGGCTGAGATTGCTTTGCATTTGTTAACGTTCTTAACTGTTTTTTTAAATGTCTGATTAAATACAGACCTTCTTAAGGCAGAACCAAAATATTTATCAAATTTGCACATGTTTAAAACCTTCAGTATATTTTAAAAAAGGGTGCTACTACCCAGCAGGACCATGATACTTTTTTTCAGACAGGCAGTAGCTGATATCTGTCATTGAATAAATGAAGTTATATTTATTACCGTTGTTCAGAAACATGCATATCATCAGGGACCTGGTTGCCACCAGTGTCTTAACTCCACTGAGTGCATTGTTAGTAAACCAGGGCAGAAATGGAATGGTCCTGTGCATTGGAATGACTGAGACAGAAAGTCACCAGGAAAAGATGGGCGGATTAAAGGAAGAAGAGAAAAATCTGTTTATGAGCTCTCTGCTGATCTCTCTTTTATCTAAACTTCTGTAACTAAAGGACCCAATCGCTTTCCATAGAGTCAAGGAGCATCTTCCGGGGAAAGCTGTTGATTATAAAAACCTGAGAACAAGCCATAAGGAGTTTCCGCAGGAGGCACTGCTGCCGTCTGATCTCTGGTATGTGTGTTAACACCTGCAGCCACTGTCAAAACTAGGAATTAAGCTAACATACTGTATGACCTATTGACACATTATTAATCTCATTATAATGAAATTTTGGACATACATTTTGCACACTGCAGAAAAGGGTTGTTTGGGTTTTTTTTTGTGGGAGTGGGCTGTCAAAATAGGTGGTGGTAGTAATGCTGCCTGTATATGTATTCAGTGTTGCTTTTCCTTTTTCAGCTTACCAAATGGAAACAGGCATCATCAGATCAAAGCTATTTTCTCATGGATGGTTTTGTGATAAGATAAATGTACTCCTTTCTCTCTTATGCTCAGTGTGACGTACAGTAAAATTATTAATATCAGATATAATGAGACTATAAATTACCTTTTCTGTTCTTAAGAACAGTGTTGAAACACCAAGCAATAATAGAGGAGTTACCTATTTTGTGAGAGTGAATGAATATCCTAAGCAGATGTTGAGGGTAAAAAAATAAAATAAACAACAAAAAGCCTGTAGAAATGGGATATAAAACTGTCTCATGCAGGTGCTTTCCTAGGAGAAAACAATTTTGATAACATCGTGAAATACAGAAATTGTACAGGTGAATCTAGCACCCTGTGCTTATCTAGCAATAGCTTGGCAAGATTATAAGAAGACATGAAATTCTTCTTAGCTGATATACAGGGATCCAACTGTTTGTTTGATACAGCTGTTCATCATCTGCCCTGAAAGCTTTAGTTATGTTTCAAGGATTAATGAGTCTGATGCCCCCTGGAGGCTCTGGTTTGAGGTTGTTGTTTTTTGTAGTGTTTTTTTGCTGAGGATGTTCAATTGCTGTTCAGTTGTTTTAGGCAAACATACGGGTAAAGGTTTTGATTGTGATCAAAGCCCTAAAAAAAATCTTCAATTTCTTTGTTCTTTTTTTTTTTTTCTATAAAGGCAATTAAGCTAACATGGAAAAGATCAGTTGTCAATACATGGTAACAATTAAAAACAGTAGTGCACACTTCCTGCTAAAACTGCAGTAGTAGTGCAGCCATAGTTGCTTTTCGCTTACATGACTGCCACTGGGACTAGTTTGAAATGTGTATATTTGGGATTCTCTCTCATACCTTTCAGGTGTTTCTGCAAGTGCTTTTATAAGCTTGGTACATTTGGTAATGTACAGCCAGGCTGGGCTTCATCCTGTAAAGATGTTGGTGCGCAAGTACCTGGTGCATGTGAGCGGTTCCACTGACACAGCAGCCTTTCCTCAGTGGCCTGGACCCAATGGCTGCTGAAAACAATACAGCTTGATTCAAACAGGCCATGGATGGTGTCCTCTGGGCACCTTCTTTTCCCACATAGTGTCACATAGTAGCTAAAGACTGTAATGTCTGCTATGTTAGAGACCTTGACAAGATGCCATTCCTCCATTCTAGGTTTTCCTTCACAGAGATTGTAGTACAGCCTCATTCAGAAGCTTTGTTCAGTGAATCTTATAATTAAAGTTTTGCAAGTCATTTCTCACTTTCCAGGACCCTAGCTGGATAGGATTAGGTAATGGCAGTCTATTTATCGCTGTGAAGAAACAGCAGAAATAGAACACAAATGGTGAGTTTCAAATTATTTCAGTAGTCTCCTACTGAGGTGCATACCTGCTTTCAGAAAAGGAAAAAGGCAAAAGTTGCACCCAAAAGGTCACACAAGAAGAAGGACATGAACACCAATTAAGTGAAGTGACCATCCCGAAAATATTTAGAGGGGCTTTTACACAAATGCCAGTCACTGAGTTATGAAAGCTCATGTTGAGCAGAGTTACCTTTGTCATTGGGACCAGGAGCCACAGAGCTTGGTCGATTTTCAGCTCAGCAAACTGTCTCCGTTTTAGTCACGGACATCTAAGCTGCTGTATGTGAGTTGGTCGGAAATAAGCAGTGGTAATTTTGGTATGATGGAGTTAAGGGAGAGCAAATAGCAGGTGATCTTTGGCTTTTGCATATTTAAAATACCAGTTCTCATTAGTAATAATAGCTGTGTTCAGTCATGAATTAGACAAGTAGTGATTTCACATGAGTAAGAGATTAGAATTGCGTCCTAACAAGTGACACTAATATGACCACTGACGTAGTTTGTGATAATTCACTGCCTGTACGTGGTTCAGATGTTGTTGACGAGATTTATCTAAAGCTGGTTCCACGATTCGTGTAAAGTCACTGTGAATTACAGTGTTAGGGAGCTGAATAGTCAATATGACCTTTTGAATGATGATGAGAAAAAAGAAAGCCTGGCTTAATCTTATTAGAAGAAGTCAAATGATTCGGAAAGTGACTGAAAGCTAATCAGCCTTGGGGATTACTGTAAGACTTTGGTGATTAACATGGTGCGGTGTTTTTTTTTCTTTAAGGTTTCCTTAGCCCGTTCCGTTGTTATGTCAGAAATAGAAAATAAAGTGTACTATTTGACCTAGTCAGTCACTTGAGCCTAATCTTATTATTTTTAGCTGGATTCACATCGTCATACTAGAATATCTCAGTCAGCAATGTATAAAAGATGTTCCATTTCAATTTGCTTTCCTGTTAACTATGTTCTTAAGCCACAAAAAAATCGAACTGTAGTACAAAGTGAAAGAATGAACCAATCATTTGTGGACTGAAATGGAAGATATTGAAAAATATCACAGGGAACAAATTAAAAAAGATGTCACTTTGTATGTGACTTCAGTTCCTTAGTCGCTGGATAGATAATAGTTTTAGGACAAACCTTCCATTATAGGAAAGAATAGGATGAAATAGGAAAAAATACATAATGATTCTCACTCAAATTCCACCAAAAGACAGACTGTATGAACATTAAATCCTAAAAGGAGAACCTACTTAGTAAAGATTTTGAGTATAGTACTACCATACAAGCTCATCCCAATTCCTGAGGCTTAGCACTGAGGCAGCTGGATTCAGATGAACTCCCAGGACTGGGTTAAAACAGGAGCTCAGCATGCATGTATATAGGGCCATAGATCACTGAGACATACAGTCACATCAAAATGCTCTATTTTGTAGTCTTGAAAGTAAAAATCACGATTTCCTTCATTGGAAAAAAAACTCGAAGATACACTCTGACTCCAGTCACTATCGTACCATCTGTCTAAGCCACCACATGAGTCTCACAGCCTCACTGCTGCAGTGAACTTGGCTCGGGGCGGGGGGGGGCCAAGACCATCTGCAATTCAACTTGCGATGTGCTGATGTTTCATCTTTTTGGTCCAGCTCACGTTGTAGTGTCAGCTGCAGTCAGAAAGTGGAAAAAGGAGTAGTCCTTTCCTGAACAGGAACCATGAATGGCATCGAAGGATACAGCGTTCTCTGTTGAGTTGGCTTTGAGTTAAGACCATTGTCTTTCCTTGACTTGGGGTGACATGTTACGTTGTCATCTTCAAGTATGGTAAGAAAGAGGCAGTTCGCACTGTAACACACTCAGGATGAGATTTTTGGGGAAATATAGAGCAACAGTTCGTTTAACTGAAAAGAAGAGGGAAAGTTGGAATTAGAAAGACAGGACTCCATGCTTTTGATGCCATCTAGCCATGATGCATAATAAACAAGAAATGGTCTGAAATAAAATGGTCCAGGAACCACCAGGTTGCATCCCAGCTTTCTTAAGTTGACTGCAGAGGTTTTCTGCAGCCCCATGTAGACATTGCTTGTATAACTGCATGTGGTTTGGGGGTAATTTTTCCACAGATTTAATAACTTTTGTTTTAATTTAAAAATACTGTCTGAAATTTTGAACCATAAGATGCCATCATCAAGTATGAGTTAAGTGTGATTGATTTGTCATGGCTCATGTTAGACCAGGAACGTCTTTCCTCTAAAATATGTTTTTATTCTGCATGTTTCAATTTTTGGAACAGTAATTTGGCACAACTGCTGGTCCGTCTCAAACACTCAAAATATTGGGTGTTTTAAGTGGTGTGAACACACTCAGCATCTTTGGACTTCAAGTCCCAAATGCCTATCTGTTTTTAGTACTTCTATAGCTTTCTTCACCATGATATGTGATACCCCAAATTGTTAATGAATACATCTTTACAACACCCTTGAAAAGAACATGAGAATGCATGTGATGATAGAATAAATAATAGAGTCTGGATTTAGAAGCTCATATAGTAAAGCCTTTACCATCCATCTTCTCCATAAACTGAGCCACTCGGAGTCTGTGAGTTTGTTTTACATGAACATCCATGATGTACATTAACATCGTGGTATTTCCATATTAGCCTTTAAAATTTGCTAGATATGAAAAGTGCAAAATCAGGTAGTCTGTGACAATCTGTAGATCAAGAAATCATCCTCTGGGAGGCAGAAAATTGCCAAAAAAGGACGATTCCACCACGAGTGTCATGTTGACAATGGGTAGTGTACTACCAAGAACTTTAAACCTGTATGAGCATTCATTGTTCAGGTGAAAAGGACTTCCTCTGCTGAATGTTTCAGCTATCCCATCGGAGCAGAGGCAAATCTGATGACCTCTATTTCGTGATTCTTGACCTTTACCTTCACCTCCCTGTTTCTCTTTTAACTGTTTTCTATCCCTGTTATGTGTCTATTTCTAGTTTTATTCTGAAGCACGTACTTGATCTGTGGAAATGGATTTGCATTGCCTTGCTGGACTCTACCTGCCCATTCGAATGATCAAGATTATTGAAGATGGAATTTGCTTCAACAGAGGCCACAGTGATTAGGCTAGCATTAGTGAATAATGATTATATTGATTGGTCCTCAGTTTGGACCAAATACATAAAGGTTTTATTCTGGCCGCATTGTAGAAATCATCTGTAACCTGTTTTGAAGTTTTGGGGTGTTTTTTCAGTTTCAGGTGAAAAACTTCTATTGAAATTCTCATTTATGAAAGTGTTACACAGCACCCAGGGAAGGAATCAGACTCTGTTTTTGGCCACGCAGCACCACAAATGTTAATCAGCTTCCAGGTACTTTTACGAACTGGTTTGTGCAATACCTAAGTCTGTCAGCACCTATTGCTACACTCCTTCTGCAGTGTTGTACTGCTGAATGCAGAAATTCCCTAACCCAGTGATGAAATGACATTACTTTTATTCATTAGAGATGTCCACCAGTGTGGTTTTTAATGGGATGGAGCCCTTGTTTTGTTTTTTCCTCTTTTTACCTTTGGTCAACGTGAGGAAAGAAGGAGCACAGCCAAGTGCAGAGTGTGAAGCAGAACATAGAGTCATAGCAACAAAAATTAAAGTAGTATCCTGAAGACAGCAGAGCGTTATAGGGCTGAGCTGAGATACCATCTGGATTCAAGCTCCCTGCATTTATTTTCTTGATCTCATTAGCAGACATCATAAATCACCATGGAAGACATGAAATTAAAGAAAAGCTGCCTGCAGATGGAAAAATGGATTTGCTGAAGAAGATAGAAGTCAAAACACAAGTCTCCGACTGGAGTAAGGTTCAACTTCACCTATATTGCATGACTATGTGTGATTTTTTTAAAGAAAACTAAACCAAACCCACAGTTATTCTGTAAATTCAAATTGTTTTTACTGAGCTGTAACTGGCAGTCTTAGTGAGTCTTGAAATCATTAACAAACAAAAGAAATCCTGACATTTTAAATCATTGCAGCTGAATTCTGTCTTGAGAGAAGCCTTAGGGCATTTGTAAACGACCAGAAGTTTAGAATTTGAGGTCCTGATACAAGCCTGAGGTCAGGCTGAAATCAGCCTGGGATTCTGCTGGAGTTTGCGAGTGCTATCCATGAAAAGCTTTCTTTAGCACCTTGGCTTCTTAACATCACAGAAAAAAGTGATCACAGTTGTATCACCACTGCTGAAAGAATGGTTGAGTATGAGACATGCTGTGCGCTGATCTCCACAGCCTCAGTCACCAGAGAGGATTCCTGTGGGGTTGTGTTCATTCTTTGCCATGTAAGATTTGAGAAATATAATATAACTGACAAAAGTAATTTTTAATATTTTATGTTTTAGAATTTATCAGACTATGCCACATTTTCCTTACAGGCTTTGTACATGCGGTGATAAGAGAGAGAGCAAGAGAAGGCAACAAAGGATATTTAACGTTAAAAATACACAGCCAGTGCACTGGACTGTTTTTGAATGTATTTGGTGACTAAACATTCTTTTTCTGTCTTTGGAATGTTAATTGGGTTTGCTACAGGTTGCATGACAGTAATTTATCCGGGAAACATCAGTTACAACACACAAAGCAATAGTGAATAGTATGGTGTAATTATGCCTCTATGCCTTCCTTAACAAGCTGGATCTAAATTGAATTGCAAGTTTTGTAGTGCTGAAGGAAATTCTGTAATCCTTTCCATTAGGAAAAAAGGAAGACGTTGAGTATCCTGTATGAATAAAAACAACTTAAACATGAAATAGAAATAGCCCTCTGTTGATTTTTATACTTAATCCAGTGTATCTTGCTTTGACCCATGCTTATAGGTATTAATACTACACAGACTTTTGTGCTCGTATTACAGCATTGTATGATGTCAACTCTGAGGAGTAAATTAAAATTTGCAGTCGTTCGGGGGACTAACTGAGTTTCTTAGCTCCTTGAAAAGAATTATGCAAGCACTTTCACAGCTTTTTTAAAATTTATTTTAGGGATTTTCTTGTCAGAGGTCTCAAAATTACAGTTTCCTCCAACTTCCTCTTGGTTCTTTTCATCCTTCTAATATACATCTTCAGAAACTGCACATTAAAACCTTCACAAAGACATTCACCTGGAGACAGAATAATTTTTAAATAGATCATTCAAAAGTTAAAGAGGTGTTTGCCTTTCTCATGCACTTTTATTGTTTGCCTCGGAGGCCAATAGAATTATTGATTTTTTTAGAGAAAAAGAAACCTCTTTGAAGATTTGGTCTGACCTTCTGCATAATGTAAGTCATATATTTTCACTCTGTGAATTGAGCAATCATCTTTTCTATGAGACTCAGTTACTTGTGGTAGAACTTCAGTTTATCTCTTGAAAACACATCCATTCATTGTTTCGAAGGGCAAAACAGAAAAGTATCCAGGTACTGATTCACATACTACTTCCTTTGATAAACTGGTCTAATGACTTAATTATGCTTAATGTTTGAGAAGTTGCATCATACCCTGTTGCGAAGCTTTCTGCAGTTAGCTCCCTGTTTTTAGGGTCCTGTCTTGGGAGGTCTCTTCTGGTTCTAATGCACAAGTGCTCTCTTATTACTTGCTAGGAAAGGCATGAAGAGGCAGTTGTTTAACCTGACAATCTACACACTGAAATGTCAGTCTTAGAAAGGCGTTTGGTTTATCACAGTCTGTGCAGCACACAGATGGACCTGGAGAATGCACGCCAGCAGCATGAGCCCCCGTCATAAACTTCACTGATTTCCCTCTGGTCCTCTTTGCAAGTCCTCAGCCGCACAAGACAGAAGCGTCAGCAAGCGGCCGCAGCGCTGTAGCCCGCAGCTCTGGAGAAGCACGCTGCGTGGGCCCTCCCAACTGAAACTGCAAAGCTTTTCTTTTACTGTGGTATTCTGAAATATTCAGATTTTGTTCTAAACTGGAGGAAACCTTATTTTGGAACGATAAGTATTTTCAGTGTCATATCTTAGCATTTTGTGCTATTAAATGTTTGGGTGAATGCCTGAGTCAGAATCTAGGCTTATAGTCTCATACACCATCCACACTCTTGGCTTCTACTGAAACCTACTGGCAGCCTAAGGCTGGGGGAAACCAGCCTTCTAGGGTGAGCATGAGCTGCCCTTTCTGGTGTGAATGGTGGATGGTGTATCTCTAAGCTATGCAAAACCTGAAAGCTGGGAGGGAGTAATTACATTAGCAAAGAACATCAAGAAGCTGTATTGAAGAAACAGACCTGTCTTTGTAACTCGCTGTAGGGCTGCTCTTGACTTGTACTGGGAAACAGATCAACTTACGGAGTCTCAGCTGAAGGATTTTGGGTAACACCAGAGATCAAGGAATAGCCCAAACCAATTCAAATCTAGAGATCAAGTAATAGCCTAAACCCAGGGTGGCTGTAGTCTGTCCTGTAGAAGAGCTATGATTTTTTGAATGAAAGTGTTTAATATTTATAGCCCTTCCTTGAGTTGCATGAGTATCCATGCTCCCTGCTCTGAACAAGGAGGCTGGGTAGGGGCAGCCTCATGCCCAGGTTTGGGCCCAGCTTTCTACCTAAAAAAACACCAAAATCTTCCATGAGGTATAGTTGTCTTTTTCCACACAACCCTAGTTTCTGCTTTCTGAATACTGAGGTTCCTCTAAACCAGTTACAAAAATTGCAGTCCAAGATGCGTGCTCTGACACAGCAGAGGTCAGGCCCTTGTATGTGAGTAATTGCTTGTATGCAGTACGGGCTGGTTTATGTTGGGATTAAAAATGACTTTGCTGTAGAACCAAGGAGGCTGAGAGCATGTCAGCAATATATTAGGCTGTGTGTGAAATGCATCATTGGATATGGCTGGGAGTGGGTACTGATCTGTTTGTCTTCTTGATTATTGTCATTTCGTTTTTGGAGATTACATTGATAGTACATAGGCTTGTTAGCCAGAGGTTAAATAAGAATCAGCCTTACAGCAAAGTAGCAACTTGCGCTAAGAGGCAGAGGTTTTTTTCGTTCTGGGTGAAATTACTATGTAGAAATATGCCCAAACTGACATAGAGTATGAAGCGAAGACATACTTAAGATTTGTGTTGTAAAGCATTTTTTTTTTCTTCTGCATTTCAATTATAAATGCACCTCTCTTTTCTCTGTTAAAGTTCACTTCAGATTTCCTTGTGATTTATTTTTGGTGTGAGTTAAGGTTGATTGATCTTCAAAACTCTTGGATTTGAAGAGTGTATACGCCTCCACTTGTACATGTTCAGGACAACAGGACCTACATTTTTATAGGCATTAGGCCACAGCTGCTGTCAGTTTTTACACTACTTGGGACAGGAAACTTCTACTACTTCTCCAGTGATTTTGGACAGGGATTTGATTCTAAAATGCACTTTAATTCTCTACTGGCTAACGGTTAAAATTTGCATTACAATGTGTGAGCCTGTTATCTTGAAGGAAAATTTTCAATGTTAATGGCATCTGTTTATCTGTAAATTCATCCTCCCAGTGCTTATGTGTTGTAGCAACTCCATATAGAAGAGGTCTCATCCTAATGGTAGCTCTGTGGGGGATCAATAACTGCAGCAATCCAAATCATTTTTAAATGATGGCAAAAATAGCTGGCACAAAAATAATTTGTTACAAAGGACAGCTGTCGCTAAAATGCAATCATTTTAAATAAAGTGGGGCTGAAATGTGTAGTTCACCTCTTTTCTTTTACAAGTCTAAGAACTGCTTTGTCTCTGTTGTTTAAAATTGCCCGTTTCATGAACCTGACTAAGATCCAAAATCTTCATGAAGACTCAAGTTGTTATCTTCTCACTGGAAAATATGTTTATCCTGTGTGTTCCCAAGCACAGTTCATGAGGACTCTAGTGAGTTTCCTAAGGAAGCCAGCCGTGGCTTCAGTGGGATTACATCAGTTAAAAAGCAGAAAACTTTGTAGTACTGGGACCTTCAAACATGTTCACAATGTAGTTCGTCACTTCAGAGCAATCCTTTACAGTAAGCGGCTGAAGGAGGTACTGACCGTCTGAAGGACCCCCAGTTTTTGGAAGAGTCTTTGTAACGTGACAGGTGCATCCTCTGTTACGCCATGATGGGCCACAACACAAGGGAGATATACCAGCAGCTGGAACTGTGACAGCTTGAACTAAACAAGCCATGTGCGCAGAAAAACAGAAAACAATGATGAAAATCAAGATTTTCCCAGGGAAAAGGGTCAAACCACTTGTCCCCTGCAGCACAAAATGCAGATTAATGATAGAGGCAGATAGAAACAGCTCTGTTCATGTCAATACGAGCGAAGGGCTAATGGGAAAGAACTGTCCTTAAGAGAAGAGCTGGCCTTAAATGGTCTAACATGACAAGATCAGAGATCTGTGCACTCTTAAAACGGTATGTACCATGTGCTGTGATCCACACATTGTTAGGCAGCTTCAGAAATGTTTTTTAATTTAAAAAAAAAAAAAGAAAAACATGGGTAGTAGTTCACTAAGGGGTATTTGGTTTTGTTTTAGTTTGTTTTTCGGAGAGTTCTGTATTGGTGTGAGCACTACTTCCACCACAGTTTTAGCTTCACAGCATTTCAGTTGTGTACTAATGGTGTGTTCAATTCAGTCTAAGTGGGAAATGCTCATCAAAGTTTTTAGCTTTGATAAAAATCAAACTGGCTTTGAAATTAAAATAATAAACCAGTGGGGAAAAAAAACATTATTTTTTGTAGCATTTATTTTCTCTCATTTCTTCATTGTATATTTGCAAGGTAGGATCAGTGGGAGACTTCTCCTTCCTCTGTGCAAAAAACTTTATGCAAAACGCTGTTATTGCAGGTTTTTGAGCTCACCTGCACAGATCAGACAAGATCAGGATAAGCACACATATTTCTAAGTACTTTTATCTGAATGGAAAATCTAGCTCATATCAAGCTTGCCCATTACTAGTTAAAAGAAGTTTTTGGCATAGATGTGGAACTCCATGCCACCAGGGTTAGGCAGTGGCCTAACAGCTGAACTGTAGGAAAAGTTTCTGCTGAGTTTATCTTTTTGCAAAACAGGAGTTGAAAGGCCACATGGAGCACAAAGTAAGATGGGTCTTTCCGCATTTTTGTGCTGATTTTTGATATCGAATGAAAGTAGCTCAAAGTCTGATGACCATCCTGTTGTTAAGAATAGCACTTCTTTACCAGAAGACTGCAGATAGATAGTTCAGACCCTGGAGCAGGTTCTCAGGGAGGATATGGATTCTCCATACTTGGATAAGTTCAGAACGTAACTGTGCAAGATGCTGAGCAATGTGACATGGATTTGAAGTTAGCCCTGCTTTGAGCGGATTGTCGGGCTGGAGATCTCCAGACATCCCTCCTAACCTTCCTAGGTTTCCATGTGAAGGAGAGAGGGTACAAAGGCTACATCAGTCATCAGGTAAGTGTGTGTCCCATGCTTCGCGGTGGCAGCATGGGTTTGCCAGCTCAACTTCTCCACAATACATGCCACGGTTTCAGTAGTGTTTGTTTCTTCCTTCATTGATGTCACTGATGCAAGACTAGGAAGCACAAGGAAAAGCTGTAGGCAAGCCCACACTCCCTGTGTGCCAGCAATCATTAGCAGCCCGCAATTTTGTATGCAGAAAAAATCCATTTGGGCTAACTAAAGAAAGAAACTGGGTCCTGGAATTCTATGCGTAAGGGTTGCCCCACTGAAGTCAAGAGGACTGCATAAGGGACCGGGTGTTTGTACTAGGTCTCTCTGAAGAAGCAAGCCCTTATGTTTAGATTACCAGGATAGCTCAAATGTGATTAAGAAGAAATGCCTTTGAAGGAATCTGTGAAGGGACACACCGCCTATCCCGCTTGGTGCTGTGAAAAACGGAGGCAGGTTATTCACTTCTAATATATTATCACACCAAACAAATTGTTTTTGCAATTAGCTTTGTTTTCATTCAGGCAAAATTATAGTGGAAATCCCCATGATAATGAGTATGACATGCACATTAATATAAAATGAATTAATTATGATCAGTATTACTACAGCAGATTCCAAGTGAATTAATAATGACAGGATAGTCAAAACAAAGTGGAACCACGCTTAGTTAAAGGCATAACATGCTGTTAATGACACCATTAAACAGGGACTAGAGCATGCTAGAAATTTGCTGTGGAAGAATATTGTAGTCTTAGGTGCATAGTGCTTGTTTCTGTGCTTGGTTGACAGTTGAAACAGTTGGAAAAATTCATTTATTGGGCAAGGGAATGTTTTTCCTTTTAAACAGAATAAAATAATTCTGTTTTATTTTTATCACTTAAAAATAATCTTTAGTGAAAAGTTAGTAAATTGTTCAGGTTGAGAAAACAATACATTTTACTTGGACAGTTTTAAATAAGTTTAGTTTTTCCACTAAACATGAGAAATAGATGTGAATGTGTAGATTTTTTTATTATTATTATTATTATTCTGCATGTTTTCACAGAGAAAATTTTCAGGAAGTCAGAAGCTTTGTAAGCTGCATAATGCCAAAGGTAATTTTGCATTTTCTGTCTTTAAGGTTATTTTCTTATTTTAATGGTAAGTGTGGAAAAGTAGGTTTAGTGTTTAGTGAACAAGTTATACAGTTTGAATTTTAATAACCCTTAAGGTATCTTAACTTTCTTCTCATCAGGTAGTAGTTTGCACTGTGTCCTGTGCATTTTTTCTTAGTATAAAATGAATTCTAATTCTCTCGGGAAAAAAATGACAATAGCACAACACATAGGACTTGTGATTTCAGGTGTGCATAAACTAATAGCTAGCAGAATTAGTTCAGTATTCTAATTCATCTGATTATCAGACACAGCTAAGAAAGATTTAAGAAGCCTTATTGTTTTCTTAGCTAGAGCCACTGTTTTTATAACTAATCCAGAAAACTATCTCACTCTTATTTACATTTCTTCTTTTGATTGCAATAGCACATAGGCAAAATAGTTTTTTCTAGCTAGAAGAAAAAACAGGTGGCAAGTATTTCCCCTAGAATTCAGTTGCATCAGAATTTATATATTTGATGATGTAACAGTTGAAGTTTTATTTAGCAGAAAAATTAAAGTATAAAGGGCTTTCATGAAAATGCTTCAGTTTCTTCAGAGTGAAACGTTTAAATTTTTGCTCCGAAACATGATCAGTTTTAAAATTATGCTTTCTTTTTGCTAAGTGAAAATGGAAGTGGAAGCCAGATTTTCAATTCCTCTGAAGAATATTTCATTTTTTCTGAGCTATTACTTCAGAAGGTTCAAGTTTTTCATTTTCAGCTTCAAATCTGATCTTCTCCTTACTCCTACCTGTTGTTTAAGGGAGGAAAAAAGTAGTCCTTTATCTGTTCAATTTGTTGCGTTTCAGTGCCACTGAGGTAACCATTCTTCCTCAGTTATGAGATGTGACAAATAAGAGCATCTCCACTCCATTTGTCTTTTTTATAACATTCATTACTCTGTAAAGTTCTGGTCTGTCCTCTTTTATTTGTCTCACCTATAAACATCTCAATCTTAGCATGCTCATTTCATATAGGGGAAATCTTCTCATGTCTCTAAGCGTTTTTGTCATCCATCAGTGAGCCCATTGTACCCTAGAAGGAATGTAATGAAGAGAAGGTGACCAAAAGGTAACGATTCCAAGGAGAAACGTACAGTACAGAATCACAGAATGGTAGGGGTTGGAAGGGACCTCTGTGGGTCATCTAGTCCAACCCTCCTGCCAAAGCAGGGTCACCTACAGTAGATTGTAGAGGACCTCGTCCAGGCGGGTCTTGAATATCTCCAGAGAAGGAGACTCCACAACCTCCCTGGGCAG
>Ga0065711_1036242_pt1 | contig 21261 bp, 10 predicted proteins | sample Hoacrofraction12_FD_59098 | JGI IMG/M metagenome (GOLD analysis project Ga0065711, IMG submission 59098) | Hoatzin crop microbial communities from Cojedes, Venezuela - Epithelial fraction 12 v2 (version 2) | ecosystem: Host-associated > Birds > Digestive system > Esophagus > Crop | place... | reverse complement strand
TATGGTCGTCCTCCTTTATTAGTCAGCAAAACAAGGTTTATATAGCAAAGCAGTTACAGCCTCTGATTGGTTAGTTATCTTAACCATATATAGTCAAAATAGCTACAACTTGCTGTGATTGGTGCAGAGCTGCATCTCAATGCAGAAGCGACGATAAGGCAGGAAGCAGCGACATGGCCGAAATCCGCTAAGGCAGGAAGCAACAACGTGGCAGTCCCCCTGCTCCAGAGTTCCATGTTTGCCACTCTACTTCTGTCGCAGTGTTCTGTGTTCGCTACTTTCAAGGTCTATCTCCGTTACCAAGCCTGGGTTGCACAACAGCACCAAGCTATGTCCCCTCTCATCCAGACAGGACTCCACAACCAAGAAAGATTAAATGAACAGAAAAAGATTCAGAAGCGACATGGAAGGATTCTTACTCCCACACCTGTTTTCTCACCTTTCTTCAGAATCTCTCCTCTTTTCTCTCCTCCACACCCAGAAAACAATGCAAGTGATTTACAAACAGATGAAGAAGATCAGTAGATTTGCCAACAAATGAAAACTGGATGAGGGATTAGGGTGGCCTTTAAAATAAACAGCAAACAATAGCTGAGTATTCTTGGCTGTGCATTTAATTTGCTAGTTTCTTAAGGAAATGTCAATGAGCCTAGCCACAGAATTCCCTTACCATGTCCAGTGATGGAAAGGTCAGTAGTGATGCTCAAGAGAGGACCCAGTTATTACAACTGATTAGGACTTTGCATTACAATTGTCTATTCTCACGTGAGTTTCATTACCTCACAAGGTCATCCCTTATGGGTCATTAAGTTTGCCTGGAATATAATGTATCTTGGAAACAAAATTTCTTAATTTGAATGCCCTTACCCACGATTTTTGTAAGTGTTAATTTAGGATTTGGATAGTCAGGGCGAAGCATAAATTGAGTATCTCTGATAATGTATAGGAATAATACTATATATCTGATCTAACTTTCTGGAACAAGACAAAATAGGAATGGTTCAGACAATTTCTGGTAGTAACAAAGTAGCAGGAAGCTCAGAATTTCGTAAGTTAACCCAGGTGTCCACAGCCCCAAGGGATGTTTTCAGACTCAGACAGTAATCTCATCTATCAATTTTCCATATTTCCATTTTATTTTCCATCCTTCAGAAAAATGATGGCATCACGAGCAACAAGCAGCACTCCATCATCCAGTTTATGTAACAGAGAATTTGCTTAACTTTCATTACCCTTCCTGGATCACTAAAAACAAGAATTTTCTTCCTTATTTCCTTTCTCAATTAAAAAAAAAAAAAAAGACGAAGAAATAGGTGTTAAACCCATAAATTGTGCTTGGTAAGTCTACAGCTAACCAAGGTATGTTGAACTAGCCACATGTCATCCAGTCAAATCAATGAGGCAAGGCTGACAGAAATTCTGGATGACACCATGTCCTTCTCAGAAAAATGTTTCAACACATTTTAAAACAAAAAATGTGAGCCAAAAATTTGAGTACCCATCTGGTATTTATCTGCGATTCTGCAGAAGAACCACTTGCCAAAGCAGCAAGTTATGTTCTGCTTGATCAAAAACACGTAACACCCCAGCAAACTTTTACATTCCTCCCTATCCCTCCCCTCACTCAATTAGACATCTGTGGTAACATAGTACACGAAGACAGTCAAAGAGGCAAAAACAATGTTTGGAAACAACCCAGAGCACACAGTTTTCACAAAGAGTGTTGAAGGGGTCTCAGTAACAAACCAGATCTGCCAAAGCAGCTTCCTATTTGTGCCTGCGAACAATCACATCTTCCAGCACGTAAAGTCAGTTGATGACGCCAAATTGGCTATTCCACTGCGCTTTGAAATCTAGATTTCCTCTAACAGTAAGGACACTTGCCTGCTGGCCTGGTTTCTCCCTGTTCATTCCTGCATCTCTTGTGCTGTGGGACCCTCCTTTTCCCTCCAGAACTCCATCTGTCCCTTCATACAGGTCTTTGATTTGCCATCTGTTAGGTTGTTTCATGGAAGGAGGGTGTACATGCTGCTCTTCATTGAAAGGACTCCTAGCAGAGACACTGCAGCTAACACTGGAGATTTTTCCAAGGCATGCTGGTGCCTCTTCCAACCTGTGCTTTCTCTCCCAAATTCTGTTTTGCAGCTCCAGTACCCAAAGTAGCCCTGACTCTAGTCATCCAGCATTTCCCATCCGATTGGTAAACACCTGCTGTCTTTAGAGCACCGCAGTAATCCCTACGTCTTTCATTCCTTGGTGCATCCTTTGAAAATGGGGGTGCAGGTCTCATGAGCAGCTATTCTCTTGAACAGTGAATGCACCCTGCTCTGAATAACTAAACTGCGAGTACGTGAAGAGACACATGGAAGTACACAGTTAGATGTTTGAGTCTTCATTATTCCTGACAGGTTACAGAGCCTGTCTTTTAGCAGTCAACCATTCATTTACTCTCCTTCAAGTCTACTTCCAAAATTTGCATCACTGTGTGAAAGTCTGTGCTGTGATGTACTGGCTTAAAAAATGAACACATTGGTGCACAAAGCAATGAAAAATAACATTTCAGGTATGTAATGTATTATATCCCATCTTCAGCATATTTTCAAAAAGACAGGTTACCTTCTTGTTTTCATAGATACCAAACCAGAAAAGCTACATAAGATGGATATAAATATAGAAGGAAGAGAAGATGAAACAGAATAAGGAGCAAAAAGAGATACTGATGAATTAAGTTACTGCACTTTGAGATTTATAGACTGGTATGATGTTTCAGATGTAGCCATCCCTAAACAAAGACTGTACTTTAGACCTCATCTCAACACATTCAGACATCACAAGGAGGAGAGAACAGTGCCTAATGTCTAATATGAAACATTCCAAGTAACTGCCATCCACTTTGGCTGGTGAGGTCTAAAAATGCATGTACGGTACATCCTGTAATTACATGCAAAAATTTTAATAATGGAGCCAGAGGATATTTTCAGGGCATTTGTATCTCTCTTCTTTGTCTACATCTATCTAATTTGTGTCTCTTTTATTTTTAAGGCCTCTCTGTACTCCTCCTATAACGGATTTACAATTTGTTGTTTTATTCAGAAATATACAAAGAAGTAAGTCAAATATTATTTCTGGTGCATATTTCATTCTGTAAGCGATACATATTCAACAATGCATTGAATGTTAGAGCCTGCGATAATGACAGAAGGCATATGAAAAGGTTTTGGCCTTTATGATTAAAAAACTCGAATGACAGATTTTAATTAAGTGAAAAACATCATAAAGCCATCAGTTATATGTCCCAGGGCAGAACTTTCCCTACATCAATAGAAAAAATCTTGCAGTTAAGACTCAGATTCAGGAGGCCTTTTCTCAATTTACAGTAGTAGCACAGGGTTCCTGTGTGATCACTGTACAATGCGCTTGGGATAATTCTCAGAAGTAATTAGGCTTTGCGGTCTCTAGGGTCACGCATCACTGTCAGGTTTAGAACTGAGATTTCATGCTTAATCCACAGCCAGAGTAAGATGTCTAAGGAAAGGATATTCCTGAACAGGGAGCAGAAAAGCACAGGAAGGACCTGGGCACTTGCTAGGTCTGTCAACAGGACATGTTCTCTCTACCCACCAAAGTATGACATAAAGGCAGGTATCTTCCAAGTTCTCAGGACACCTATAAGAAGTATCTGAGCTGCAAGAAGAGCAGAAGACGATCATCAAGCTCACTATTTAGCTGTGTGATTCTGGAGACATTTACTTCATATATGCCCATTCATGTTAGTACCTGCAGTTCAAATGCTTTGTTTGCATCCTGCTTTGAGATGTCAGTAACATGTGAAAGGACAGCATGGATACTCTGGGCTTGCTCAAAACCTCAAAGTTAATGGAACTTTTCCACAAGCTTCAGTTAACGTTTGATCGGTAACATAACTGTCAAGAGCATCAAGTCCTCTTCAGTACTTGTTATTGAAGTAATACTAGTAATACTTCCCATAGACTGTCAAGAAAAGTGGAGGTGTCCACATCTAGATACACTCAGTAACTATAAAAATACCACATGGGTCATATTAATTTAATTACAGTAAGTGAGTGACAAGCAAGCATTGCTTGTAGTTAGTTGGATAAACAAGTAGTGAAGTTGCATTAGTAATGGTTTGCATCATTGCTTGTTCTGATGATCAATATCGTCTTATCCTTACTATTTGTTTATTGGATCCAACAGGGAAATTCAGTTGTAAAGATTTGAGGGACAGGGATCCCTGACCTTGAAGTCTGTTTGAGGGACTGTGGTAAACTTCAGTCAACTGGCAGGACCAGAAGCACGAGTAGCATACCCAAGCCGTTCAGCCCACATGGTAGAACTTTTCGTAACATTAAGAAAAAACAGCAAAGCAGGTTTTCTTGAAAAATAGACATGATTTTCCCTCTCACTATTCAGTATTTGGGGAATTTCTTGTTTTTTCTGACCCTTTAGGTATATTCATTCATACATTATACAAGGAGCCCTATGACAGCTGAACTCTAGTTAAATGCTTATTTCACGTGTTTGTAAGTTGAGATAAAAATGCTATGGATTCCCATGCCAGCTGTTATCTCTCTTAACTCCACAGCTACTTGTTTTCTAGTGGAAAGAAAATATTGTAATATGCTGCACATTAATATGCAAGCATTGGTTCTTCTTTTGAAAAATTGTCTGCAAAGTCACTTTTCTTTAGAAGTTGTCTAGTGAGTATTCAATTTAAAGTGTCAAATCCTTCAGTTCTGTATAATCTTCCCTGCATTATTTAGTATTGAACTTCATTAGGAATGGAACTTTGTAAAGTAATACATTTGCACCCAAAAAACCTCTTCCTTTTGTGCAGTCATTTTTTTTTCTGTGACATTATAAACAACCATTTTTACCATTGAAGCCATTGTAGTCAAAAAAGTGCAAGTCAAGGGCAACTTCTCTCGTAATGATCAATTTTGTTGAAACGATTTTCAGATACACTTTTCAAGTTATCCTCAGGCATAGATATTCATAAGATCAGTTTGCTTTACAGACTGACTGTACCAGCTGGTAAGGAAGAAGGGAGGGAAAAAAAAGTCAGAGCATGATTGCCTTATCCTGGGCTGTCCGCAGATCGACAGTTACAGAACAGCTTACCTTTAAATGTGGGTTGGAATTCATAGAGCAACAGTGAGCATGGAGCTCACACAAGTCATTTGGTTGAAATAAATAAATGACCATATTCCAAATGCTAGCTTTTTATTCACTCACAGCTTTGATGACTCCAAAGTACAGCACTAATATAAAATATTAGATATAAAGGGTGTAACAGGGAAGGAGCAGACTTCTAAACAAGCCATGAAGTTGGATAAAAGAAATGTTCAGATAAAATGGGTAACTTCAACTCATTAGCAGAGGTTCATTCCACAGCTGCTTTATCGAGCAGAACTCAGGAGAATTAACACTCCTCAAATGCCAGTGGTCATCCTCTATATTTCAGTGGAACGCTAGCCCTTTCCTTTAATGTCAAGCTGTATAACTACCATTAGATCTCTGTTAGAGATTTGGCTCTGAAAAGCCATTGATTTTCTATACATGTTTCTAATCTCTTTTTGTTCTTTAGCATAAAAGTGAACGTTAATAACTTCCCAACATGCTCCAAACCCATTGTATTTACTCCACCCTCCTCAACATGAAGAATGTTATTAAGAAAATCTCACAAACAATTTAACACACCTATTGCCATCTATTAAGCTCTTCCCAAACACAGACATTTTTAGAAACACGCTGTTAAGACAAATATGATTGTTGACTTTCTTTGCATAAGTGTCCAAGGAGATGAAGTCTTTCCCTTAAGGGAAAAGTCACCTGAGTCCTCCTGGCCAGACACAGTCTCCTTCTCACCAGGTACATTCACAACATTGTAGTTTACTGTTCTGCAAGTGTGAATTCCCTCCCCATTTGTTCTTAAAGGACTTCATCACTGAGTTCGTATTTACTCCCATCCTCATCCTTCTGGTTTCTACACACCCGTCATTTTGCAGGTAGCTTCTGTCACCTGTAGTTTCCATTCCCTCTCATTATCTATCTATGTGACAGAAAAGCCCTGGCTTTTCTCCCCATTCTAGCTTTATTAACTTTCAGGCAAGCGCTTTTTCAAATAACAGTCTTCTCATTCAGTGCCCCACTCAATATTTTTCTGTTCCTAACAGCATCCTATTTGGAGACAAAATAAGCCGTTACTGTAAATACTTCATATTTGCAGAACACCAGTTCACTGAGACAGATGCATCCATGATTGCCTCTACAGAGACACCTCAAGAGCCAACTAAGCTCACATATCTGTAGAGTTAGCAAGTCACGCATATCTATCTACATCGTATCCTGGAGAATTGCTGTGGTAGTTTGAGTTTTAGGCTCAATAAAAAACCAAGCTGTGTCCTGCTTGTTCTCTAGGCCTAATTTTCTATTGAATATATCTCCAAAGGAAAGGATCAATCATGATATTTTGCTGCTGCATCATAAAGATTCTTTCAAATGCTGGGGTCATTGCAGGGGGTTAAGTCAAAAGTCAAGAGATATTTGCCAAAGATTATTTCATCTTTTAAAACTCGAGTACTTTTTTAAAAAATGTTGAATTACCTTCAAAATTAGAACAACTAAGCAACTGTAAAACATATTTTTCCATTAATGTAATTGCTTTCAGCCATATTTCTTGGATGTTTTGTATTTGACAAAAAGAAGGAAGAAATCATGCCAATTTGTTTTACGTAAGTGGTGAAGTTGACGACCTCAGCCAATTACATGATAGCCTTGATCTATTTGTACCAGAGGAGAAGTGAATCACAAGTTTTTATCTGGAATGAATTATCAGAGGAAAAAGATAAAATGTTGACATTAATCTTCAACACGGCAACTAGCATAGCCATTACTTGCTGCTGTTAGATTGTGCTCCAGGTTATACGGACGCATACTGAGATATTGTTCACTATAAATGACTTCAAATGGGGGTGGTTTTCAATTTTTTCACTGTGTAGGGCAGCCACATCTCTCAGAACACCATACGGCAGTAGTATACCTCAGAACCTCATGGCATATGATGAGTTCCAGACAGATTGTGTGCAAAATGTGTCTAGTGATTTTCATCATCCTCCTCCAACTACCCACAAGCCATTTACTGCCTAGTTTTCTCTCTCTCAAGCTCACCACAGTAGTGAAGTGTCACAATTAACTGAACAGCTAGTCTTGAGACCTCACAACCCACAGAAAATCTAGCTAGCTTTTGTACACATCCCTCTTAAAGACGTTTTTGAAAACAGGCCAAGTCCTGTAATACAAAACATGTTTCTTCCCTCATTCCATGCCAGACAGTTTTCAGCCCCCTCAGCTGCTCCCTTATTTGGCCTCTGTCTCTCAGAGTTCATCTCACGCATCGGCTAACCAGAGGCAGAATTTAATAACATTCACCTATCAATGTACCCGCCTAGCACAGTAAGACCAATTCCAGATCGTACCTTATTTTTGGGTATCCCTGCAGTTCTCATCTATGGTAGCCAATTCCACCTCATGCCTGTTAATTACAAAACACATCTCTCAAGTTCTTTCTGTAGTTAAATGGGTTGGCACTCATGTAAGGTGTCTTTACAAATTCAGAGTCCATTTTTCCCTGCCAATTGCTGACAAATTTTTTTATACTTCCTCCTTTGCTGTTGAGCATTTTCTGTCACACTGCACAATAGTGTGCTTTCAAAATGAACTTCTTAAATGAAGAGAAAGTTTCTTACCCTTCTCTTCCATCCTTGCTTCATTTTCTCTACATCCTGATTTAGAAGTGCTCAGATAACTTCCCAGTTCACCTTCCTACCCTGCTCTGAGTGCTAGAAAAGATGTTTTTCCCACCCTTTGCCCTTCTGCCAGCAGCTTTAGCACTTTCCTAACATGGAAGACATTGATGTTACGTCCGGCTTCATGACTTCTGCATTCCAGAAAGTTCCTTCTTGGCCACTATTCTTATCAATCAGCCACATTTTCTTGCATGGTATCTTGGTGACATCATTCCCTTTCACAGCCATTTCCTGCTTGGCAGCTTGCAAACAGCACGTTTCCTTCTGCTTCTTAAACACATCTTCACAAAGGTTCTTTTCATAGCTGCTACCTTTCCTTGACCCCTCAGCTTCCAAACAGTCTTCAGCACCACTCATTTGATCATTGCATTGAACACAACTGGCTCAGTTTCATCTTCAAATCATAGTCCTCCAGCCCTTCTTTCACCCATTTTTTTATAGGAGCAAACTACCTTCTTCTTCTTAAATCAGGCACTGGTTAGATGGGGCAGCTGCATGGGGCTGATTAAGCCTAGAGATTTTGGACCTTATCAGGCAGACAACCCTGTAACAGACAGGTGAACTGCAATTTCATGAGGATGAGAAGTATTGGGGAATAAGCACATTTCTGGTGTTTATATCTAGGGATTAAAATTTGAGTAATTTAGTATCCCTACAAATGCTGTCCTTATTTTCTCTAAAAACTTTTCTCAGCTTTGACTAAAGCCTTCTGTTAGGATAGGTGAAAAAATGTTTTGGTTTTGGCTTCTGCTCAGAAGCAGAACTGAATTTGCCTTTTTTTTTCAAGCTAACCTAAGATTTAAAGCACCATATTGCTAATATAAATTTTCGCTTAGTTTTGAGTGACCTTTCCTACTTTCCTACATTTGCATGCCTTATGTACACATAATTCACAATTCCCACAAAGCATACACAGTATATTCTGAAAATGCATGAAAGACAGTTTCATTCTATCCTGTTTATAACCCTTTGTTACATGTAATAGAACACAATAAAACAGAACTATGGAGTCTTACCAAAACTTTCTTAATTGTAGATTTTGTTACTAAACTCTAAGAATTTTTAAAACTTTGCCTAAATGTCAAAACATTATAATTTATTCTTCTATCAGAATATTTCTTGCTGCTAGCCTTTAGGAAACTCCATTCCTTATCCAGATATTGTATGTAGTACTCCAGTAATGTATTGTAACCTGACTACTGATGGAATTAGGGTAGCTGCAAGCTGCCATTAAGCTCAGACAGTAGACATAGCTATTGGTAGTGAAATGAGATCTAGCCAGGGACAGCTGAAGAGCATTGATCCTTAAGCATGGGGTGTATTATGGGAAAAACATCCAGGCTAATATGTTAGTGTGGTTCTTCTTCTTTTCACTGGGGAAAAAGACATATATATCCTACAACTATTCTTGGGACCAGACCTTTATTTTCTCATCTGGCTTAATACCATCTGGAAAAGCAATCACGGACTTTTTTGTCCCTCAATGTATGTTTAAAATAAGATCAGCAACGTTTTTGCTTTGAAAATAGATTATTCCCAGTAACATCTATGCTCTATGTCCTTAACTAAGAGTGTCAACGACATTGGCTTGTCTTCTTGAAGAAGAAAAGAAACAGAAAAAAATCCGCATTTAATGTAAGCTGGTTAAAAACCAATTTAGTTTTGAGCTCATCATCTGATAAGGCCCTTCACGCTGACGGTATTTTGGACAGAGGTAACACACGACAACTTGCTTGGACAGAAAACAGTTTAGTTAAGAGCATCCTGCTGGTTATACCTAGAGAAATCCTTGAATACAACAGTACCAGCAGTTCAACTTAAGAAGCAAATACATGAATAATTATAAAAGAAGCTGTCCCTGAGGTTCTACTTAAACATTAATTAGGTAAAATAGAATGTGATTATAAAATAGAGTTTTCTAACAGACCTCCCTTTGCAGTTCTTACATGGAAATAGTTAATTAGAGTATCTCTGGTTCAAGCTGTTAAGTTCATGTTTCCCCAAGCAATGGTGCCAATATTTAAAAAGTCTGTGGCCTTTGCAGGTAGACAGAAACCCACCTCATTCTCGTAATTATTTTGATGAGCGCTAGAGGCAAAGAAGCTTTTTTCATGGTGTTCTATCACTATTTCTTTAGCAACTTTTTTTTTTTTCACTAAACAGAAGCACAAGCAAAGGAAAGTCTTGCTAAAAGTCCAAAAGCTGTGTTTTCTAGTCATTGAATTTTTTAAACACAATTCCCTTAATGAGATGAAATGTCACCATCCTGGAACTAAACATGACACAAAGTTTTTAAGATCTTGCAAGATTTATGTTTGACCTTTCAAAGAGCAGAAGAGTTACAAAAAATTGTTTCTCTCAGGGACAACCCTTTGGGTGTTCTGAGCAATCAAATGATCAGAGTCATTTTTAACTCTGCTTAATTTTGTCCTATAGCTTCATTAAACAGGTCTAGCTACTACTAAGTGTAGTACACACAATGCTAACTGTAGGTTCTGACATGCAGTGCTGACAAGCACTCCATTTAAAGCATCTCATGAGGCATAGCTCACCTAAATTTAGGATATTATCAATAGGCTTTTCCTACCTATTATGCCCAAACAAACACCTTCTCTCCATGTCCATTTCTTTTTCTTTTCAGAAAAGCTTTGAATGTTGTACAACAATTTTTTACTTTTCTGATGGCCTTCTGGTGTCCTTGCAATAACATACAGATTATTTATTCATGTTATGAGAGCATCTTTGCAGAGTGTAATCAGAGCCTGAGATACCATTTTGCTAGCTGATGGGTAAAACCAATAGAATATACCAAATCTTTTTCATTCTTCATGGACAAGACAAAATTCTAAACCTTTACAAATTGCATTGGAGTTTCTTTGTATCTTTCTGTGACTCCTAATATATGCATCAGTGGTCACATCCTCAGTCAATCTAAGTCAACACATTTCTGTTAGCTCCATGCTTGATCAGTCAAGTGAACACAGTTTGCACTGTCTGAAGAACTGGTACTTTTTTTTTTATTATTTCTGTGCTCACACTCAGAGTATTTAATTTTATTTTAAATAATAGGAAACAAATAAAAAAATTACCTTATAGACTGTGCTGTTCATAAGTGGATAACACACTGAGATTGGCCAGCTATATGTACTACCCTCCTACAGTCTGTCAGCTGCATTTGTTCCAAAATACATTGCAGAGCCACGATCTGTCAATCATAAACTCTGTGGCCAAAGAGCAATTTATGAATTTAGAAAAAACTGGAAAACACAGTTGCTCATGGAAATGCTAACAAAGGTTATTAGACATGTTGATCAGCATTATAAACATGTATTTATTGTTTTTCACTTGCTTGGTTTTTTTTGTAATTTGCTCCACAGCACATTTTAATAAGTAGTAACAAATTCATTGATATTTTGGCATTGGAACAAGTTGCTGCTTTTGTAAATTAATTCAGTAATTTTGATGTTTGATTTCTTGCCTTACCAAAAAGCCCAGAACCTCAGTAAATAATCTTTCTTTTCGATTCAGTAACTAAAGCAGCTTAAAACAGAGACAGTTTCAGGTCTGAAGGCGTATATTTTAGAATTGTAAAAGCTGCAGGAGCCCATATAAGAGGATGAGAGCAACTTATTACCTATGGGTAACCAAAGGGAGCACTGGAGAATGAAGAGAAACTAATACAACTTCTGTAATATAGAAGGAATTAACAGGTAAGTCAAAAGTAGATAAACTTCTTAGTCTAACTTAGATTTCAGAAAGTTTTCAGTCTCTGGTTAAAAGTGAGAATAACTATACATACAGAGATTATTCAAAGAGGGTTACAAACACACGCATATCATCAGCCTCCAACCTGAAGAACCTCTTTGTTAACAAAAGTCAGAAAGCGTCCCAAGCCTGGGTATACCACCCTGTCTTTTTGAGACACAGGAGAAGAGGGAAGCGGAAGATGTGACAGGCCTCTTTTAATTATGAGATGCATGCTAACGGTTCCATAGAGTTACCTACAGCAGCATTCAGCTATCAAATCTTCCGTTATCATCTTCTCATAGTTGGATTGCTGCTACTTTCTTTTCTGCTCAAAACATGGCAGTGAAATGCAGCTTAATAAAGTATCTCCCAACCAAAGCTTTTCTTAGCTTCAAAACTGGCATTTGCCTGGTATAAAGAATAACACCCAGCTCTGCAATTTACTCCATCAGACCCACGTATATACAAAACATAAATATTTAATCACAGCATAGAGTAGCTTACAACATAACACTCTTAAATTTTCCAGATATTAGTTTTTAAGTGTTTATATCAGACTAGCACATTGCTCAGGTTCACAGAACAGGTAGTGTTCCACGATTCATTTCTTTGTCCATGAACATCACTCATGCTTTCCCAAAATTTGCTGCCTCTGAAGGAAATTTCTAATTTTTCTCATGCTCACAGAAGAATGTATGCTAAAGGCATGCAGATACAGATATACAGAAAGATTTAGCTACCACAAATTGAGTTATGCTGTTGTAGATTTAAAATGCTCAACAAAATAATGCTTCTCTGGGGAATATTTCTCTCTGCTTTTTCTGTGGAAAGTTGCATAATGCAGGTGAGTTTTTTCACCTCTAATGTATTTTTTACAAATTCCTATGAATTCTGACTGTACTGCTTTTCTTGCTGTTTAAACTCTTCATCTTTTTAACTATGGAATCACAGGATGGTTGAAACTGGAAGGGTCTTTGGAGGTCATGTTGTCCAACACCAAATAACGCTTGATAAATTTTTAGGATCAGTAATATTCTGGCAATAAGTTCCACAGGGTGGTTCTAATTCACACTTTAAAAGCATTTCCGTTTATCAATCTTAAAAGCATTTTTTGTTTTATTTTCTTTTATGTCATGGTACAGTCTATCATTCACCAATGAGAAAAATTAGAAAAACCCAATGCCGTGGATGACATTCTCAGAAGGTATAAACCTCATTCCATCTGTGCAACAAGCTTGACAAACTTACCTTTTTTTTTCCTCAGCTTTAATGATCACATGATGAAAGAGGCAAGTTTGCTTCCTCCAGATATTTGAATTTAAAAAACATGAATATTTTAATTCAATAAAGAAGTGGTCAATAAATTCCTGTATCATATTCAGGCTATAGACTCCATATCATTGTTTAGATTACCACATGCATATTGCTAAAAGGTAACATAAATATTAGTGTATATGGATTTTATAATACATGTTATAATAACATTTTACATTAATATAGAATAAAACATATACTATAAATTATATACCATATAATTATACAGCATAAGTATAATTATACAGTACTTGTGCTATATAATTATATAGTATTTATTGTATATTATTTATACATCATTGTTGCTGAGATTTAGCCAAAGACCTTGACTATTATTTGTGTTATATATATTATTTTTCATACCACCAACTGTTGTGATGATACTTTGGAGCTGTTGATTCACTATCATTTATAAGGCATTTGGTTTTTCAGTAGCATAGATTCACTATCATTTATAAGGCATTTGGTTTTTCAATAGCATAGCCTTTTTCAGATCAATAAAAGCTGAAGACATATGGTGATAGATTAACAGATTTTAAATTCCCTTTAAATCTAGCTTTATTACCACACATATTTATTGTGCTGGTTCTTCAGAGCACAGAGCACAGGGGCCTCATCCTTCATGTCCAGTAGCATGGCTATACTCCTTTGTAGTACAAAACACAACAATATCAGATTTCTTATCAATCAACCAGAGGCACTGTGTTATCTGGCTAATGAATGATGGATCTAAAAATTAAAAGTATTATTTCTCTTACTAGAAAAAACATTTAATCCGTGTTTTTCTATTTTTCTCTCAATAAATGGGGCAGTCATTTAATGTCTTACGGAGAAATATAAAGCTTAATCGATATGTACAGAATTCTGCTGGTGCTACTCATTTCTGGAATCAGTAAAGCCTCACCAGTTTTTCCAAACCCAGGAATTTAGACTTGATACTTGCGTACTAAAATGGTATGGAAAAAATACATTTAAGCTATCCATTTATAACCTATCATTTTTGTTAGATCTTTTTTACTCTCAGGAAAAGTAGCCTCAGTTTTTTTGAAAAGAACTAGTTAGAGAATTAGATAATAATGTCTGTCTAAATATGCACTAATATTAACCTCTGCCCTGTCAATAAGACAGTATGGAGGAAGATTAGTTCTTATATTTAAATATATTTTTATTTCATTGAAGTTTTTTTTTCTGCTTTTGCACCTCATTAGTCATGATCAAAGTGTATTCCTCTTAATAGTGCCTTAATGTGATGCTTTGATCACATTTTCTGACTAATTTGAAAGTCTGTTAACTGAATTACAATAAAGCCTGGTGCATTTGAAGATTTTTGAACCATTTTCCTGGGGCCATTTGACAAATTTTAGGTATTTAATTGAGGTTCCTGGGACCCTAGTTGCTCTGGACTTCTTTTATAATTGACAAAACAAGACATCTCCAGTGAAAAGTGAATCAAGTATCTCCTGAAGACAATTCAGCTCTTCTATGGACCATATCTTTCTCAGGTAGCTTCCATTGACTAGAAAAGCAGACTCTGTCAACCATGATCTGAACTTCAGAAATCTACTTAAGTTCCTGGAAAGAACTAGGATAACTTTGGTCTTGTTTTATGAATTTGCCTATACTCCTTGTCCCTGTCTTACTCGAGAAGGGCTATTTTAATGATTCTCAGCTATGGGTATTGACTGACAATGAAATATGTGCATCAGTGAACTGTAGGAACATCTCTTTATGGGCTCGAGAATGACCACCTTAAATATAGGTCATTTTTTCATATACTTTGCACTTCCAGACATAGTATAGCCTACCCATTTTAACTATCTATAGGCTTGCTTTCTTGGAGGTCACCTTAAAGCTGTCTTAAACCTTGCTAGCAGAAATACTTAATCTGAAGGGATGCAATCCAAAATTCATTCTCAAAAATGTATGCAAAACAATGTTACTCCATGAAAGTAATTCCACTGTCAGTTTGCTTCTGCCTCTGAAAATTGTTTGGTGAGGGATCAGGCACATAGTCAATGGGAATACATGCAGCACGGCCACATGACTGAGTGTCACATGTTCAGAAATCAGTAACTGCTTCAGACAATGGAATAAAAAATGTTTGGTAGGTAATTAGGAACCCCCACAAGAAGAAATGTGTCAACACCCTCATTAGTTAGAGGTTGGCTTATATCCTCCCTCTGTGATAGCGCAGTGAAAAATAACTCCTAAGAAATTTTACACAATTCTTCACTATCTGGAGCCATTTTTCAAGAGATGCCATTCATCTCATTGTTATCAATAGTCAAGATACTGGGTATCAGGTGAATTAAGACAGAGTAGTCATTAATTTACAAAACAGTAAAGGCAAGAATCTTTCTACTGTATCAGACTAAATTCTGTGCTATAAAATGGTGTGGTCAGTTCAAGTTAAATCCTGTCACAACGATGGATGCAAAGCCATGCCATATGCTTCAGCAGAAGCAACCCAATCCTGCGATGCAGGCATTGTACAAGAAGCGGGGAATGCATCCTATGAATCAGCATTTTCTTCTGTACCCAGGCACCAATTTCTTGGACATGCCCTACTTATCTCCTCTTAGATGCCTCTGGGGCTGAACCTGTCTAGAATTAAGGCTACCAGCCTTGCTGAGAAGCTGTAGAAGCACGGGTGCAGGAGAAGTAAGTTGGTAGCAGCACTGTGTGTCTTCTAATTCAATGGGATCACTCAAAGCAAAACTGGAGATAGGACAGGCTGTAGAAGTTCTATCCATTTTTGCATAACTGTAGATAGTGCTTAAAAAAGTAGTAAGTGATCAAAATAAAAACTAGCTAAAATATGAGGCTCAAACACAAAGCTGAGCAGTGGTTTTCTGGGGTTCTCCTCTACTGATCCTTAAGCAAGCTTTTTCCTCTAACTTCTGGAACATGCTCCCTAACCTGAAGTTTTGTACTGTGTGGTGAGTCTTCATTCTCCCATCAGGACAGTCTTTGTATTTCTTTCCTATTCAGTGAACACAAATTTATTGTTAATTTGTGTGGCTGCCCAGACACTCACAATTAGCACTTTCATTTTCTGCCAGTTGTTTAGTCACATCTAATCATTGTGAAAGGTACAGAAAATCTTTTTGAAAAAACAATGAGTTTTCAAAAATGCATCTTGACAATTTTATTTGTCTTTATAATTTATTGTGTTCATTTTCCTACCCTTGGCAATGAATTCTAACTCTTTTTACCACACAAAACCCAGCTGCTTCTTATTCAGCTGGTATAAGCTCCGAATAAAGAAACCACCAAGGTGGCATTTTCTAGAGTATTAGGACCGGGTCTGATTCTGTCAGTGGAAACAAAAATCTGCTTGGGTGAAGTCTTCTATTGCAAACACTGAGTCCTGCTCCTGACTATAGATTAGTTAAGTCTTATTCCTAACTAAAGATCTAATTTAGCTCTTGGAAATCCAACTGTATTTTGTTAACCATTTAGAGTTAAAATTAATTCCATACCAAAGTGCCTTAGATTTTTTTAGTTAGCAAGATTTTAACACATATCAGGAAGAAGGTGTGAAATGGGTTCAATGGGAGGCAAAATAGCCAGTTTAGGGATTATTGCACTAGTTTATTTGATTATATTGAATGAAGGAAAAGTAGAATCTCCAAAAATAAATCTTAGTATACCAATTCTCTTTCTGCTGACCTATCCAGGATGTACAAGCAGATGCGTTCCCCTTTCTTGGCACACCGTCTTTGGCAGTCTGTGACACTGTGCTCTCAGAAGGCAGAAATCAGAGCAATGGCAAACTGTCAGAAAGCAGAAAGGTTGAAGAAGTTTTACAGCAGAGAAACAGGAGGACTTCTGCAACAGCTTATGACATGCTGCATGGGTGCAGCATGGGCTGGCTGGAATAGAGTTCAGAGCAGGATGTAGAGAAGCTGAGAGCTGCAGGAACCCTGTGGAAGGAGGAATGACAACTGCTTACAGCATGCTGTAGCTGAATGCTGGCAGATTCCCTTTTTACAGAAGGAAGTTGAGGAAAGATAGAGGAAAGTGGGATGCAGTGCTTGGAGCTAGCCCAGGCTTTTAAGGAAATATTAAAAATAATGCTTTGGGCAGTGAGTTAACCCAGATCAAGAAATGAAATTGCTCTTCTACAAGCCTTTATAGTTAGATCTTCTGCAGTTCGAATATTGTCTTTGGGAAGTTCTGCCCCGTTAACCTGTGCATATGTTTAAGTGTGTGCATGCCAGTTTTTGGGGGGAGTATGTGTGTATGTGCCACCAAACAACACAAAACAGAAGCTGATCCTGAAAAACAGATCTTTAAAATGAGTGGGCAGGCCTTACTTCCAGACTGTCTTTACCATGTACTAAACTTTCCCCAAAGAACATAAGACAGAGATTTTACTCCAAATTGTCATGGAACCTCTGTACCAAGGATATGCAGAGCTACCCACCCTGCCTGCTGTACAAGTGATCTAGCAGCAACCAGCACCTGAAACAATTCAGCACTTCCCTGCTCTACTGAATACCTCAAATAGTTCAGGCTATGCCATGGGGAAGTTGTTGCCTAATTCAAGTCATTCTCTCAGACTTAAATCTTCCCCAGAATGAACAACTTCATGGTGGAGAGGCCGCTTGGATAAAATTGTCCCTATACATCAACTACGCTCTTGAAAATGAACTTAGAATATGATCTGAATTATGCTGATTCCCCAGTAATAACTTTTCTGACTATGCATTATTTTGACTTTGGTTACACATACATCTAGGGAAAAGAATAACATAAAATTAAGTAATCATTACATAAATCTATGTTTAATTTTGTATAATTTTGATCTGAATTTGCACTGTATCTCCATGTATTTAAAATAGCAGAAAGTATTAATTTGATGTCCTTGTTGAGGTCCATCGCTTCTTAAAATATAGGTGTATAGACAGGAAAAGTGGCATGAAGCTTTTTGACAGTTCTGCACTAAAGAGTAGAGAGGAGATGTAACAGAACAGCAAATTTCTCTCGCACGTAAACAGGTATGAAATTCAGTAAGATACTAAATCAAATCACCAGGAGAAATGACTGTTTTTCATTAAGAAACTGAAACTGAGGTGAAGTAGTCTGAAGAGATGGATAATGAGATGACATAAATATCTGACAAAATTCAGTGGGCTCAGGTGTGCTTTGTATTGAACTTGCTGTTCTCAATACAGCAAATATGACATTTATAAATACATCTAAAGTTTCACAAGCTTACCAAAAGGTAAACAAATAAAAATAGCTTGTTGATTTACAGACACGTCAGGGTTTTTAAAATGTGAAATTTGAGTAGTGGGGTGATAGAACAGATTCTGCAGTAGCTACCATATTAAGCATATTTTTCCCCGCTATTTTAATTATCTTATTAAAGAGGCTGTTGGCATATTTTGAAGGAGTACTAAGTCTAACAAAATCTGACAAGAGTTAAAATAGCATACTCTTGTTAGTCCTTGGAAATGATGTGAAGAATAATAGGTTTATCTGGGTTTAGTTGCTAAAGGGGAAGCCAGGATATACCTGGATAGGAGGCTGAAATGTTCCTCTCAGATCATACTTGCCCACCAGCAACTCCCCAGGCCATCACAACTCCTGCACAAGTGACTGTCAGCGGGCATTTCGACGCATCTGGACAGGGAGCTAAATCATGGGAGAGCGAGGTTGCCTGGGTTGCTGAGGTTAGGTGATGAGTGTCCTTGCCAGCAGATAACAGCAGGACTGCAAGGACTGGGAAGTGTGTTTCTCCCAGAGGCCAATGGGCACATGTGGACCCAGGGGGATGTACAGCACTGCCTGCAGCTTAGCATCACCCTGAGAGCATCCCTGTTCCCAGGCTCTGTGCACTGGGTGCAGCTCATACTGGGAGGCAAGCCCCTTTGCGTCGCTATGAATGTGCTGTATGGCTGTAGCTGGGGGAGGAGGTAGGGGAAAGAAAATATCTGTCTCTCACACTAATGGACAGTATGAGGGTTAAGAGGATGGACGAACACTACCAGTTTTGCTTGGTTACAATAAATCACCACTTCAAACAGAGACAAAGTAGAAAAGGCTCCATTAGTAAAGAAAGGTGGAGACTTCTGTCTTTTTTGGGATGGGACCATTCAAAGGCCTCTTCTGCCTTGAGCTGTAAGAAGAAGGACCAGAAATCTCTGCTTTTGTCACATATATCAGACAACAAATATATTTGGGGAATCTGCCATATAGCAGAGTGAGTGAACTGTTTGTTGGACCTTCTGCTGGGATTCTTGCTGACCCGGACAAAGTTTTATATTAATGGGAGTTAGGGCTTTCATTTCAGAAGAGCATAGAATGACAGATACGGGTTCTTTCTGTTTGAGATATTAACTTTATCAAGCTAAAATTTACAATCAGCTGTCACTATACCAAAGTCATAATTTTACCTGTTTGCAATGCTCAACAGATACCAGCTGACCGATACATCGCTGGCACCTTGTCAGTGACATGAGACAAAAAGAAAAATTTCTTTGAGAGCTCAGACTAGAAATAGCTTGCACACTCCGAAACTCCACAGACCAAAGTGAGGTGTTTATTTGTGCTATACTTTGGATCCCTCTTACTGCAACAGAATTTTTGCAGAAGTGGGAACCTTGGATATGAGAAAATCACTGTCAGGGAGCCAGAACCTCGGCAGACACGTATCACCATTCATCTGAATTAATTAACTCAGTGGTGTGTGGTTGATTTATACCAACTACACCATCATCTAGCCTCTTGCAAAATATTTTATACTTGTCAAAAACATGAAGAGGTAAACAAACTACACTGACAGAATGTTTTTCTTGAATAAGATTAATGAATGTCATGAAAGATACTGTAATCTTATTTTCTTATTTTCATTAGAGTAAAATATTTATTAATTATTTTTTCCATTTTGGAGTATGTGTCTATTAATGTTATGCATGCTCTTTTATAACTATCAGTCCTACAAACGGAATGAAAATGTTCGTAAGTTGAAGAAACTGCTTACACTTTTACAATGTCTCAAAGTAAATGGTAATTTTTCCCTGTAACTGTTCCTTTCTGTAGCTGGGACTTCATAAAGGGAATGCAAATGTTAAGGCACAAAATTTAATGGTCTATGAGTTTTCTGAGACCTCAAACCTGCACTGAACTGTACACATGCTCTACATATTCTATTAGGAATAGCTATGCTTAAGTCTTGAAACTTAGATCTTCCAAACCCCAGATGCCAGTTTCCACATACTCACTGTTTTCAATCAGTAAATCACTGGGTTCACATGAATACATACTTTTTATCTTTTAAATACTGTCATGTCTGTTACCAACACAGCATTTAAACTGTTCAGTGGGAAATGCTCTGGAGACACAGCCAAATATTAGTGTGTAATACATACATACTGTGAAATGACAGTATCTAAAATGTATTGACTCTTGTACTTCCACTAAATTAATTCCCATAGCACCTAAATGACTGACAAGGAGATTTTACTGCAGCATGGAAATTTTGGTAATAAACAAATACATTGCCTTGCATTCATAGAATCATAGAATCATAGAATCAGTAAGGTTGGAAAAGACCTCTAAGATCACCAAGTCCAACCATCAACCCAACACCAACATGCCTACTAAACCATATCCTGAAGTGCCATATCAACATGTTTTTTGAACACCTCCAGGAATGGTAACTCAACTGCTTCCCTGAGCAGCCTATTCCAATGCCTGACCACTCTTTCGGTAAAGAAATTTTTCTCATCATCCAATCTAAACCTCCCCTGATGCAACTTGAGGCATTACTTGTCGTCCTATCGTTAGTTACTTAGGAGAAGAGACCAACACCCGCCTCACTACAACCTCCTTTCAGGGAGTTGTAGAGAGTGATAAGGACCCCCCTCAGCCTCCTCTTCTCCAGACTAAACAAATGCAGTTCCCTCAGCCGCTCCTCACAAGACTTGTTCTCCAGACCCTTCACCAGCTTCATTGCCCTTCTCTGGACATGCTCCAGCACCTCAATGTCCTTCTTGTACTGAGGGGCCCAAAACTGAACACAGTACTTGAGGTGCGGCCTCACCAATGCCGAGTACAGGGGCTTGATCCCCTCCCTACTCCTGCTGGCCACACTATTCCTGACACAAGCCAGGATGCCGTTGGTCGCCTTGGCCACCTGGGCACACTGCTGGCTCATGTTCAGCCAGCTGTCGATCAACATCCCAAGGTCCTTTTCTGCCGGATATCTTTCCAGCCACTCCTCCCCAAGCCTGTAATGTTGCATGAGGTTGTAGTGACCAAAGTGCAGGACCCAACACTTGGCCTTGTTGAAACTCATACAGTTATCCTCGGCCCATCGATCCAGCCTGTCCAGATCTCTCTGCAGAGTCTTTCTACCTTCGAG
>Ga0065711_1036241_pt1 | contig 21262 bp, 9 predicted proteins | sample Hoacrofraction12_FD_59098 | JGI IMG/M metagenome (GOLD analysis project Ga0065711, IMG submission 59098) | Hoatzin crop microbial communities from Cojedes, Venezuela - Epithelial fraction 12 v2 (version 2) | ecosystem: Host-associated > Birds > Digestive system > Esophagus > Crop | place... | reverse complement strand
CCTGCCTCCTCCGAGCCGCTCCCGCCGGCGGAGGTACCGGGCCCGGCGCTGCGCGGCGGGAAGGGCGGGCTGAGGGGAGGGCGGCGTGGAGGCCGGGCGGGCCGCGGTGCGTGTCCTGCCTGCGCAGGCAGCGCCGTGAGGGTCGGGCAGGGGAGAGCCTTGAGGCGAGGGGCTTCGGGCACCGCTGGCAGGCTGCGTTCAGCCGGGGCTCCTCTCTTCTTGCAGGCTGCTGCCGGTCGCGGCCCGGCCTGGCACCGAGAGGGAGGTCGCAAATCAGCCGTGCCCCGAGCGGAGCTGCTTCCTCCGGAGCTTGGCCAGGAAGGGGACTGCAGAGGGGCCGCCCTCGCGTTTCATGTTCCGTCAGCCCGACGGCATTTGGGCTCTGATTCCGTCTTGCTCCTACCTGTTCCTGGACGGTGGCGGGGAGGAGGAGAGGCGCCGTCCCGCCATGTCTCGTTACAGCCTCCGTAACCTCCTGGACTGGATGTACGGGGGTGTGGACCCCAGCTTCGCTGGCAACGGAGGGCCGGAGTGCGCGGCCTTTCTCTCCGGGCAGCAGCGCTGGGTGGAGAGCTTGGTCTTCCTCAGCGTGGGCGTCGTGGAGATCCTGCTCTCCCTCTGGAAGCTGAGGCAGCTGCACGCCAGGGAGCTGGAGGCTCCCCTGCTGCTGCAGCAGCCCCAGGCAAAGCGGGAGAGCCTGGGCAAGAACCTGCTGCTGGTGCTGCTCTGCCTGGTCTTTGGGCTGGAGGTGGGCTTCAAGTTTGCCACCAGGACTGTCATTTACCTCCTGAATCCGTGCCACGTGGTCACTATGATGCAGGTGAGGCGTGTGTACAGCCACTCGGTTTTAGACTTGCAAAGCGGGATTTTTCCCATAGTTGGTTTGTGGGCTGAAAGTGCATAGCAAAAGTACAAATGCCAAGAATTGCTGTAAACATGTTAAAACTGACTTTGTTTTTAATCAGCTGAACTGAAATATATTAAAAAAACAAGTCAAATGAAAGGGTGAAATTCTAGCTGTGACTAATGTCCACATCTCTGGTTGAAAATGTGAAAAATTAGGGCTGTCTCACCACTTGCTTTCACCTAATCCTTGTTTCGAGGGTAGAAAATGCACTTTTCGCTGACAGCGGTGCTAAAATTTGCACCCAAATTAATGAAAACAAGATTCCTGCTAAAAGGGCTATGTAATTTACATGTAACTTTTTCAAGCAGGTGACTTTTAGGGGTGTGAAGGTGTTGAAGAAAAAATTGGCTCTATTTTGTGCAGGCAATGTTGGTGTACCTTTCTATTTTTAGAAGCTGAACAGTAAGGAAACAAGGGTTACCCCTTCTCACAGATTGGGTGAACAAACCGATCTGCCTTAATGCCTGTGGATAAACTGGGTGCTTTGATGACTTGTGGCTTGGTTGTTGTTGCATCATGATGCGCAATTTGCGTGGCTTCCAAAATAACGGAAACGTTCCTAAACAGTGACTGAACTGCAGTATGTAAAGCTTACAAGCTCTATTTTGCAATAATTCTGTGCATGTACTTAACTGTCAGTTTCACTAGCTTGGTAAGAAGTGTGGGACATGTCAAAAATCACTGTTATTTTGCTTAATTTTGCTCATATTGTACCCTCAACACTGGACAACTAAGAAAATTTAAGCTCAGGAATTAATAGAAGAATGTCAAAACGGTTTCCAGAAAAGCTGCCGTGGTAACAACATCTAAGATGAGCAGGGGATGAAAACCAGACGGATGCCCTGCTTGGTCTCCCTCTGCAGGGTGTGGTCTGGGCTGTGTCACATCAAGCCAGTCGTTTCACTCCTGGAGAGTATTTCCTCCCAGGAATGGAAACACCTTTCCTCGTTGCACCAGAGGTTTGAGGGAGATGGGTGTTATTTCAAGAGGGGAAAACCAAGCTCTTACAGCAATATTCAAGGCGTTCACAGCAATTAACTTACAGTTCTAGAACTAATTAGTAGGTTGTGTAAATTCCTAAGCAGTGATGCAATGTTAGCTTGCTATTTTACACCACAGGACACTTACTTCTCATGAAGTGGTAACAATTGCTGTGCAGTCAGTTAGTCAGTATTGGTAACGAAGGGGAAAGTAGAAGGTATGCAAGAGCTGTAGAAGTAATTAAAAATAAACTAATATAGTCAGCTTCTATTTTTTGGCAATACTCAAATGTTTGCTGAAAAATTTTCCTATTAATTCTCTGGAAAGGAGGTGAGGATATGTTACCATTATGATTTGAAAGTTTAGTTTTCTTGATGTGGTATTATAATACTATGTTATGGAAAATATTCAGCAAAAGCTAATGCTTACACATAAATGTGGGAGCTAGTACTGTTTACTTCAGTCGTTAAGGCTGTCCCCCAGGAAGACAGAGATTTAACCTCTGTAGTCAGGCATGGGCAGTTCTTAATCTCTTTCAGATGAACTGTGAAACTTTATTTTTGTAAACCTATGCTAATTACTCATTAGAAATGCTGTTCCAGGGTTTGTGAAATTGAGAAGATGGGTATGTCGGCAAAATACAGAAGTCATGCCTCTTCATCCTCAAACAGATGTGTTAGGAAGAAGCTTGGGTTTAGCGTTGGGAATGAAAATACCTGTACAACCAACAGTTTTCAGCAGAGCAAACGGGTTAGATGCAAAGATAGTCCATGACCTCCATCAGCAGAAGAGAAATATGTAGTAGCTGGAATCTTGCAAGCATTGTTTTTCTGGCCTGAATTTGCTGAGGCAACAGGCTGGCAAGATGAAATACATGCAAATATAATTTATCCTTTGCTTCTCTTCTTACAGTAGTTTGTACATAATCCTGCTGCTGCACCTAAACGTTAGGATTAGCAAAGTAGGAGGTGAAGAGCTACAACAATCAAGATCACTTCAAAGGGATGCCAACAGTAGCTGTTGGTAAAAGTCTCTTCTTTCACTCAATTTCTGTATTCCTTGTCTTCAGCTGTGACTGTCTCACCTCAGAGCAGCAAAGGCCCTGGGCTCTGAGCCAAAAATATTTGGAACTGGAAATTGTGCTTCAGGTTTTCTCTGCGTAAAAGCAGAAGTCCTGCTTTTAAAAGATGTAAGACTGAAATGAAATCCCAGAATACAATGGGAGTTACACCTGTGATGCGTTTGGGCAGACAGAACTGTGTAATGCAATGGATACTGAGTTCTACAAACAAGTCTGTTTTGATCAGGTCTGGTGTTCAAATCAAATCTGTTTCATAAATGGGAAGAACTAGTTCAAGTGTGTCATTGCAGGGATGAAGTATCGATCAAATGAACATAGTTAACTGCCTAAACAGTCCTTGTGGTTAATCAGACTCAGAGAATTAGTTGCCGTCCTGCCACCTAGTTGAGTTATTTAGAAACAGTACTGCTCATTTCCAGCCCTGGTCTTGGTTTTGGCTTCTTGTGTAGCTTTTGGAGGAAGAAGGGCAAAATTGTTGCTTCACTCTTGACGTAAGTGCAGCATCATTGAGAGATAAATATTTCAATTTTCAAAAAGCTGTAATACATGCTAAACAAAAGGTGGAAACTTCTGTGTCTTCTTTGACAGCTGTCTGCTAGGGATGAGGGTGTTTTTGTGCAGCACAATGTTTAGTTACTGTGTGTGGGGCAGTCTAAGAAGGAATTCATAGTAAGCTCTTTCTTTACATCAAGAGTGTATACCTCTTTAAAAGAAAAAAAAACAACCCAAACCACTGTTTTTCTAGGACTGAGGATATGATTGGACCAATGATACTGCTGTAAACCTGGCATAAAAGGATATCCTGAAAGGGAAACATTAAGTCTACAGGGGTGTTGCAAACCTATTCTCCTTTTTCTAGCAGGAAAAAGGGGGCCAAGTGTTACATTTTCAGGACATTAGCCCTTTAGAGTATTTTAGGACCCATAATTATGGTATTGAAATTGAAGATGTGAAGGAAATCTTTAAAGTTTCTGACTGAGCAGCGTAAGAGGGAGGATTCGTCCAATAGCCAGTTGCAGCTCTGTGGATTGCTTTAAAAGTTTTGTCGAAGAGGCTTTTAGCAGCATCTGAACGTGGTTGTTGAGAAGTGTCTACCTAAGCGTGGCCTCCCTGTGTATGAGCTTCGGAATACTTACAGCATTGCTTTAGTGAGGTGCAAGGAAAATTTCATGCCTTGCAATATCAAAACCAATTTGTTTGTCTCTTCCCTATTCTTTAAAGTACACATTTTTAAACTTTTCAACTGAAACACTTGTGTTCACGTAGCAGTTCTTCATTGCGGGTTCAGTGAAGGAGCAGTGTTCTTCATGATTTGTCCCTGTACCCCCCGTTTGTAATTTTGGACACACATACTTTGCAAGCTGTTACTCACAGTCAGTGTAAGTTAATGAAAACATGTAACACAGACATCTCTTGATGTCCTGTAAGACATCAAGCTGGAGGTGACAGGCAACTAAGATTAAATGTAGATGACTACAAACCAGGACCCAGGAATAAAATTGGTCTGTATTGCAAAAGAGAAATTTGGAAAGCAAAATGTGAGGAAAAACTCTTACGCAAATCCATCTAAATCAGAGGTTGTGGGTAACAATTGTAGGGTGAAGTCATCGCGAAAGGTCCTGTCCAACCTTAATGGTTACTTGATGATTACTTTTTTCCTTTTTTAAATTTGAATTTTAGGCTTGTGAGTTGGATCTTGACGCTTACAGTTTTAATTTGGTTTCTTGGAGCTTCATTGAGACTATTCAGTTCTGAGCACTGAAGATCATGACTGACCAGTTTGTAGAAGTTACAAGTGTGTGTGTGCAAGTCTCTTGAACCCTAGTTTAGGGGATTGGCAGAAACATGCCTGTAATCTAATCCTAAAATGATAGGTACAGCTAGTCCCTGTTTTAAACTATTGTCAGTTGTCAGTTTGGTTTCAATATGCCAATGCCCTCTTCCAGAACAGTGACTTAATACCAATCTGTAAAAGGAGTTTTGGGATTTTATTTTTTGCTTGTTTTAGGAAGAGGTTTGCAAGTGTTCCTCCTACAGAATCATTTCTCAATGGTAAATCCTCACCTGGTAAGTTGTCATAATTCTCTTCCAACTCTACACCGAATCACTGCAGTTAAGACAGTTAAGGACTGACATTTGCCTGGAATAAAGAAAATGTTTTTGTAGGAAACACCTGTGTTGCTGGATGATTACTTCCAACAGTGATCTTTTTAGGCAAAGAGAAGTAAACTAAAGGGGAGGTGATAGGTGGAAAAAAGGCAAGGGAAAGAAGTATAGAGGAGCCCAGTTTCATCCAGTGCTCTTGATCTGATGTTTGCATAACTAAAACCAGCGCTACGTGCATCTGCAGTTCAGTAAGTACTAAATCCGGCGTTCATTATTCCCGGTTTTAGCTTCTCCTGGATCCTTTCTGTCCTCTGCAAAAGAGGCTACTGTGTTTTTGGAAACAATGGGCTGTTTTCAGAACTTGTATAATAAACATAGCTTGTCTGAATTCTGCATCATTCGGGAATATGTCCCATCAGACAACTAATTAATTATCTTCCTGTCTGTCCCCTCTTCCCTACCTCCTTTTTTTTTTTTTTTAATCTTGTAAAAAATCTGATTATGTGGTCAAATGTAATTTTTTTCAAATGTAAATGTGGATTTAATTTGCAGAAGCTGCTTCTAGATGCTTTGTAATATTTGGAAGAATCCGGTTAAACTGTGTACAGTTTTCTATATTCTGTCTCTTCAAAACCTTGAATTAAAATTAAAGGGACATTCAGATCGTGTTATTTGGGAGTGAGTATGAAGAACCTTTCATTACAGAAATCCAGTAAATTTTTATAGAAATTACACTAAATAATGGTATTGGGTTTCATGAGCAACAGCCTGCAGGTGAAAGTTTAATGAGTTACTCAATTTTTAAAGGGTAGCAGTATTCTAAGTCGAAGATGTTTTTCAATAGTTTCGTTCACTGCTTAACATGTTAAGATTGTTGGGCAAGATGTAGAGCAGCCAAGGCAAAATTTCCTATGAATATATGTACATTTTTCAAAATGTAAGTCTCTAAATGTAAGCTTCTAAACCTCTCTTTTTGTATGTGTGCGTATTTCCCTTATGCGGCTAATTTTTGTGTATACCTCCTGCGTTCCAAAACCTGGTGCTGCTACCTGCAGAACTTGTAATTTTTAAAGCACCTCAGAAGACAGGACTGTGTTTCAGGAGACAGAATAAAAATAAAATTTAGTAGAATTTGATGTGTTAAGGACTGTAAAAAGTATTTGAGAAAAGCAGGGCTATATAATTGGAGTATAGCATGATTTATTCCCAAATCAGTACATTTAGGAGGTGCGTGAGGCTTGTAGCAAAGTCAGCAATCCTTGCAGTGCTCTGAGATGCTATCTGATAGACAGAAAATTTGTGACGTCAGTGGGAGATGTGCGTAATCACAGCTCACAAACATAATGGCTTATGAAGTGTGCAGCTCGATTTTTAGATCTGCAGAACACACAAATCTTTCTTTTTACAACTGCAAATTAACTTGTGATACCTCCTCATAAAGCTGATTACTAGAGGGAAAATCCATCCTGGTGTGTGGTGAAAAAGGGCAGATGAAGAACAGTGAAAGCACCGAAAGCACCAGTAGGTCTTGGTGGCAAGCCTTGGTTCTTGGTGGCAAGCCTTATTTTGTGCCGAAGAGTGCCTTTCACTGCTAGAAAGGTGATAGCAGCTCAAGGGGCATACGTATGAAGTGACAGGTCATGAGACAGATCTTTGGTTCCTTTATGCTGGGTCTGGGATGCTCCAGAACTATTAGTCTGGCATTCAAAACCACCATAGTTCCATTGTACAATTTATTCTGCCCTTGGTTCCAATAACTGTCAATATTTTTAATTGTTACAATCAAATTTTAAGCAGTGATTTAAGCACTATCAACTGAAGTTCAAAGGCTTTAACTGATACCATAATTAACGTAACAATTATTTATTGAGCTGAGGAAAAGCTTTTCTGTGATAGTTTTAACACTGTATGTGGTGTGTTTCACCGTTGTGCTTATTTTTAGTGAATCCCAGCATATAGTAGAAAAATTGAGAAATACTAGTGTGAGGCAAGGCAAGGATTCTTATTCAGAAATAATAGTAATTTTTAATTTAGCATGAAAAGGTGTGTCTGCAGGCTGTGAATCGCTGTTTTCTTTGTTTGAAGAGGTTACGGCTCAGCCGTTTTGACAAGATTTGGCCAGTACATGCTGTATCTTGAGCTGAGAATTTCTGCGTGCTTTAGTCAAGGTGATCAGGGTCACGGTGATATGTCGTGCTGCTGACGAATGTTCTAGCTGAGGAACTGGAGTTTACAGCTCTAGGTTTAAGCCTTCGCTTTGGAGTTGCTAGAATTTGGAAATACCTGCTGTGCTGGAGGGTAGAATGCATGCTTTGGTAATTATCTCCTTTATTCTGTATATTCTTAGGAGAAAGCAGTACAAAAAGTGGGGAATTGACAAGAAATAGTCTGACTCTCTAAAAAGGAGTAGGAATTGCACGACTGGAAATTCTAGATGAAAAAGCTTAACTTTCTCTTACTCCAAATATTTGCACAGGGGATTATTATCTAAAGGCAATTAGATGAATAATTAGGTCATGAGATACTGGTTTGTTTTGATGAGATCATCGCAGATTTAAAGCAACTATCAATCAAAGTGTAACATGCAGTTTGAGCAACATGTTATGGAGAGACAGGCCTTTTAAAATTCTTTTTTCCCTCTTTTTTTTTTTTTTTTTTTGAAAACAAAGCTATGAATAATTGTTTCTCTGTACTATCCAGTGTTGCAGTGTATCACTGTTGGCTGTAATCTGTTTCTAGGATGGATTTTTTAACCCGTTTGGCAGTTTCACACACCGTTCTGTGCAGATTGTTTGCTGACAGCATCAACTGGTGTTTCAGGAATAGCTGCCTGAGTGGAGTGGTTGACTGACCCAAACAGCAGCAGTAACCACGCTGGGCACCTTAGGAGTTCCAGGGATTGGGATGACTCTCACCTAGTGATTTCCATTCTTGAAACCCTTCTTTGTTGCCCCCCTTGCGCTGCTGTGAATGTTTGCACGGCTCGTCGCAGGTGATGCATTGTACCGCAGCGGCTGTGCAGCAGCCACCTTCCCTGCCACAGGCTGCGCCATGTTGGTGTTACTGGGAACAAGTTCAGGACCATGAATTTGAAACCCACAGAGAGCGTAACGGGACTCATGTTTCTCGTGACACTTCCTCAGGGCTTTAGATAGATGTGGTAAGGGTTTACATTTATTCATACTGCCAAGTAGTCAGTGTCAAGTTAATTTAATTGTTTGTATTTTAATACTTGGGTAGTTAGTGAAATGCCAATTTAAATTATCAGCAGTATGATGTTACATGCCTTAGCTGCTTATAGATTGTGTTACTGTTTGCTTCTTTGGCAAAAATTATCTGTAGTGATAAAGCTAGTCGATGCTTACTGTCCTGCTGTTTTTAAAGATTACAATTTCTGTTGTAAAATCCCACAAACAGAAGAATTGTGAACTTGGACAAGGAAAGATATTGGTGACTGGAGGCAGAGCAAAGCAGGACTTTTCAGTGATGGTTTTGCTGCTGTAGGAAACAGCTATGAAACGTCACGCTCGGGGCGGGGGGAAAAAGTAACAGAAGTGAATGTAAATGGATATGCACATGAGAATCTTATTGTGTAAATGCGAGCTTAAATACAATGCAAATTAAGTTTTCTTAAGAAGTTGGACTTTTGAATATTTGTTCTTAATTTAGCCTTTTATGTTCTTTTACCTCCAGGTAAGTTTTTGATGGTCAGGTTTTGCTGAAGCATTAAGCTGGGAATGGGGAGTGAAGTAACCCATTACTGATGAAGGGCTGGTGCAGACAGTGATTAGAGAAAAACAAAGAAAAATAACCTCAGTGACACCTTTTCTCTGAAATACTAATTCCTCAGATGAGATAACTAATGCTACTGCACACATAGAAAGACCTGAGTCTTATGTTAATAATTAATCCTAAAATACGAGAAGTCTAGAAATCTTTCACTGAAGACGGTGAAAGGGAAGAAGGTGAGCCCAGGTTTGTCGAGTAAACAGGCTAAGCCTGCGGAAGGGAAGGCTGATCTAGAACGTCCCACTGAGCGTATATGATGTACAAGACATTGGATTGTAGAGGGTGGAAATTGTTCAACTTGCTACGCTTCGTTCTTCCCTGGGGGGAACTGGGAGGTTGGAGAGGGGGACAGGCAGCTTGTTATGTTCCCAGAGTCTGGTTTTTATAACACAGAAACTACTTTTACTGTAGTATTGCTTAATGCTCTGCCAGCAGTGTTGCTGTGAATCATGAGTACTCTTAACACTAGATTAACAGTTCCACCGGACACATTAATTAATCCCTAAACCTGTCCGACAGCTGCAGCGAGGCAGCTGGGGTTTCTATGCTGAAATACGTTCAGCTTGCTGCTGTTTAGCAGTGAGAGTGTAACATCTTTTGATCTTTGTTTTCTTTTCTGATTTGGCAGTCTGAACTTGTCAAACCAGAGTCACAATTTTTTATTTTTAAAACTTACCTTTTAGAAGGCAAACAAGACGTCTTTAAGTGATCTGGCTGTTCTGTGCTGAGCTCACAATTTAGACAAGAACATCTGACATCTAACATATCTAGATGCTGCATCAAAGCCAGAGTTGTTAAACCATTGCTTTCTGATAAATGACAGGGGGATTGTTTTGAACTTACTTGAAAAATTAGTTTTAGAGTTAATTAACAAAATCTTCTACATCTTTTAAATTATCCAGCTGCTTGAATGTTCCTTGCCTTACGTTTTACTGTTGTGGGGGAAAATTAATGGTTTTCACATGTACAGTAAAATACACTTAACCTTACGGCTGTGTCTCAGCCTTTTAAACATACCTCTTAATCTCTTCTGCTTTAATACACCTAAGAAAGGGTGAAAATTTTTATTTCAGTGCAGATTGACTGAAATGTCTTTTTCTTCTTCATTCTTTATTTTTCCCCTTTTCTTTTTTCAAAAATTAATTTTTGAATGAATGTTTTCATGAGTTTTTCACATTGCTCTGAATATTACAAGTAGAAATTGAAGTCTAACCTCATGAAGTTTTCATTTTGAATAGTATACTAAACCAATTTATGATCTGGTTAAGTGATCGTGACTGGAATGTTTGAAAGGAAAGATATGTTTGCAGTCTCCAGCAGTGAGATACCAAACCAAACAGGCGGCTCAGGGACAGAGAAGGTGCTGTTTGGAAAGGTAAATGAAATCTGTGCCGTGTGTGAGATGCAGTGGCTTTACTGGTAGCGTGTTTGGCTACCTTCTGCCAGAAACAGCTCTACTCGGGCACCTGCAAGCATTCCCGTTGATATTACAAGTGCTGGTTCGTGTGGGGGTTAATCTGGAATAGTTAGTTGTGTGGCTTGTTCTTTTCTTCACCCGCTACCTTTTGAATTGTCGTCTTTTGTCTTTCTAGTTTGTTTCTGTTCATCAAACAAGATGATCTGTGTGTTACTCACGTTTATAAAACGTAGCAGCTTCCCCCTGCAAGGCGCAGGGTTGTATTTCCAGTCTGACAGTGCAATGTAATATGATTATGGGATGAGAATGCAAACACTTGTGTTAGGGCTTGTGAGCTTGGCTGATGTTAACCAGATATTTTAAGACTGCTAATTACTCGTGAGCTGAACGATGATGCTTTTTATAATGTTTGAATCTACTCAGTGATGTAGTTCTTTGAAAATCAGATACAAGGGTGTCTTGTAAAACACCCCTGTTAAGAAGTTGAGATTTATTTGTCACATAGAGTATATACGTATTTAGAGAGAAAGTGCTTGATATTAAACTGCGGAAGCTGAAACATTTGAAGAGCTCTTCCATTATCCAAAAGTTTTAACAGAAACATTCTAGTTCTAATTTCTCTTCTGTCATACAAAATGGAAGTCAGGCTTGTTTTCTGAAAGATCCGTCATAACAGAGGGACTTGTGTGCTTAAAAATAAATCCTGAAACTGTTTCTTGCAGTAGAGTTGGTGTAAAAATAAGCAGCTGTGCATCTTGGTCTCTTCCTTGCCCGTCTCCGTGGTAGTGAAGCATTGTAGATTGGTGTGTCCATCTCGGTGTCTGTAACAATGCCGTCCTTTTCTAATACTAGCTATTTTTTTTTATCCTCAGTGGTGAGATTCAAACAGCATGCAGACTTGTATTGTGGCTTTTGCTTTACGATGTGGTAGTTGGAGCGTTCTGCAGTGTGTCAGAAAAAGAAATGACTGGTGTGATTAAGACATATTTCTGGTTTGATTATTTTGTGCATATAGACAAAAAGGTCAGTGTGTTTGGGTTTTTTTTTTTAAGATGTAGGAAATAAAAAGAAGAAAAAAAATTCTGTATTGAAAGAGCAGAGTTTCTTCCATGAAGGTATGAACTGTGCTTCAAAAGTAACACGTATCTTCTGCCAGATTTCTGAATTTAAGGAAATCATAAAAGAATATGAATTTAAAACTCTGGATGAACTAGTGAGACTCTAAATATCGTATCTCCTTTTGCTAATGTACAACATGTAGCGCTTAAAAAATTTGACTAATGCGTGCAAGTAGCATGGGAAGAAAAACAGTTATTATAAGAGACCTAGAGAAGGTATTTCTGGTCTCCAAAGAAGAGAAAACATAGTCCACAGTTCAAGGAACTTCAGTAAACAAAGTTTATTGCAAAAATGCACTGATGGAATAGTGAAGCATAGTAAGTGTTAGACGCTTTTCCCAGAAGCCATATGGGTCTTACGTGCAAGGTGATAGAGACCTCTCGTTAGACTTTTCTGGCATGTACTTTTTTTTTCTTAGCACAAAAAAGCATTCTGTAGTGGATTGTCATCATGCATCTGCTGTGTTCTCTTCTTCTTTAACCTGTCCTGATGAGTTGAAATGACTTGCTTTTTAAATACAAGACTTCAGAGAAACTCTGGGTTTTAACAGTATTCACTACGAAAATGTCTTGAGGTGCATTTGGTTAAATTTAATTGCTGCCTCGCTCTTGCTGTGCCTTTAGTTCTGTATGACTTAGGAAAAAATATTTGTGTGTGTGTGCATGTTCTAAACTGTTACTGAGACTGACTTGAGTTAAATTTACAAGTAAGTGGATGAGAGAAATAAATGGCTGTATATTAAGAACTTGCACTGGAAATAAAATATTTGGAATTTGTACATTTATTTGTATGGTAACGACAGCAAGCCCCTTTTATACACAAGGGCTCAGTAGTATGAGACTGGCTTCAGCATTTCTGCTGTTGCTGCGCCAAGTACATGACCTGGTAGTAACTGATGTGAGTATACATCAGAGGCCTCTTCCCAGTTCTGTAGCACTTCAAAGGAACACGTTTGGTGAATTGTCTGATCTGACATGTCCACAAAGCAGACGTATTCTCCCAGTGTTCTCACTTGAAGTGATTTACTGAGAATTTGTTTTGTGGGTTGGCTGTGAAATAATCTATTGTGAATTTATTTTAGCAACAGCAATAAAAAGCGTGATCCATTTTTTTTTCTGAAATACTTTTTATCAGACAGTAGGCCAAAGTCTCTTCTTTGCAGTAGTTGACAATATAAAACTTGGATTCTTATCACTGAACAATTATGGAGTAAGCTCTTCCTACCTGGAGCAAGACTTCCTGGTATGAACTATTTCAAGTTGCTGTGAGAGGTTCTGGACAGCAGTATCAAAAGATGATGGTTATCCTCTAAATTTAGAAACAACTTTTAAATTGTTGCAAAACAACAGGACTTCATTACATAAAATTTTAAATCAGGTCCTATTTATGGTAGAAGTACAGCCTGTAAAGAAAAACAAACACGCTGCTCCGGTTGTATTCACTTACTTACAGTCTTGTGAAACAGCTAGCTAATAATTGACAGATTTTTTTTACAGTACTTTAAAAGTACTTTATTTAAAATATTTTTATAATGACAGTATCAAATAGGCTAGAATTTGACTTTGTTTCTTAGGCACTGGCAGAAGTCGAACCCTAGATGCTGCTCATACTGCTTAAATTCTCTTACATGTAGGTAATGTGAGACCTTTTAACGTGTTCAGGCTTTATGGTCTTTTCTAGCTCTGCTGTAAAACAGTTCTTTTGGTTAGAAATGATTTCTGACATGCAGAACTGGGAAAGAAAGATCTAGAAAATGGAGTCTGAAAGAGGTCATATCATTAATTGAAGTTTGTTTCTAACATTTCAGATTTTTCTTCTTGCCTGTCCTCCATGTCGGATTGCAATGATTCTCTTCAGGTATTGCTTCTTCCTTACCATATTTCTGTCTACTTGCATAGTGTATTTTAGAAGTTAATCACAGCTGAAGTTGTAAAATATGAAGATGTACAGTTGGAAAGGCACATTGGTTGGACTGAAAAATGACACCTTGAAAAGGGTCAGGGCTTAAATCATAGATGTTGAGCCACATACCCTTGGTTCTTTTGTACTGGTGGTTTTGGCCTTGCTTAGCAACACGAATTAGCTCAGTAACAGATGAGAATGCACGCATATTTCTACAGATCAGTGTATGGGCTTGTGTAATTTTTCTCATGGGCCTTATACCTTTTTATTACCCTCACTGAAAATTAGTAAGTGGGCTTCATTGAAGGCCACGTATACAGAATGGGTCCAGATTTAAAATTGTGGATATAAGTTAAAGTGAATTTTTGCTGACGTGGGTATTTCTCAAATCTGTCCAATGTGTTCTGGAATACTGCGTGTTATGAACGTTATGAACCACCAGCGTTTCTAAGTGCAGGGAGCCCTGGGTGCGGTAAGGAGCTAAGGGGTGCAACTGGTCGTGCTGGGGGGAGGCTGCGGGAACCCCTGCCAGGTAGAATGGCCATCAGCAATGGCTGTGGTTGCCACCATGATGGTCATCTCGGCTCTTTCTTGCCTTAGTTGAGGCAGTGGCTGGAGAAACGGTGCTGGGGGCACGCCTCGTGAGTTACTTTGGAACTGCTACTGTATGTCTGCGGCTTTCTCCTGCTGTTCCTGACTTGGGCAAGGAGTGGGCTGAACAGGAGACACTGTGTTAGCATCTCCATCTCGGAGAGCGTGAGAAGTATGTCCGGAGTCCAGGCAATCCTGGATTTGCTATGCATTTGCAAAAGACCGGTTGCAGAGTGGAAATCACAATATTTGTTGTTTTTCACAATGAGCCTTTCTATTTTCCAACACCCTGGCAGCATATAAATTACATTTGAAGAACTATTTTGAAATTGTAATACCTTTTTCCCATCAAGAGACTTTTAAATTCCTAACAGTTTGACGGGCAGTGGTTGTAGAGTTTATTTTTTACTGTGTGTCGTATGTAGACTGAAACAGTACTCATACTATTTTTGTGTTCTTGTGATGCAACAGTGGTTCAGAAAAAGATGACTGAAAGCTATACAAAATACTGTATATTATATAAATAATGAAAATATACATATGTATAATTATAATACTACTTTCCTGCCTTATTCTTTGTTTAGGACTATGCCGTTGCATTTTGAGAAATGTAATTCTTCTTTTATTTTAAAGGACTTCTTCCTGGATAGATTTAGACTGGATGTAAGGAAGAAATTTCTTACCGTGAGGGTGGTGAAACCCTGGCCCAAGTTGCCCAGAGAGGTGGTCACTGCCCCATCCCTGGAAACATTCGAGACCAGGTTGGACGGGGCTCTGAGCAACCTGGTCTGGTTGAAGATGTCCCTGCTCACTGTGGGGCAGTTGGACTAGATGACCTCTAAAGGTTCCTTCCAACCCAAACCATTCTGTGATTCCGAATTCCTGAAGCTTTACTTTGAAGCTGTACATTTACAGAGTTAGACAGGAGTAAAAACCTTTTTCAAATACACTATTTTTAGCTCTGAAAGACAAATGAACAGCAAAATTCAACTATTTAGTAGCTTCCATCATGAACAGGACTAATAAATCAGGCAGTCTAGGCTTTCTAGGAATCCAAAGCTCATTATAGAAAGAAGACCTACTTTAGGAATTATTTAAGCATGTATTTAAAGAGGTTTTTGTCATGGTTATTGCATTTGACAGTGGCTTTACTCAAATTCAAGACAACAGAATTTTCTTGCATCTCTTGCTACCTTTTATTGAAGAGATACTACATAAAATATGTGAAAATACTACATTTTATTTACATCTGTGAAAGTAATATCACATCTCTTTTCTAAGGTTGCAGATGCATATGCTGAATGGGGCCCTCTTGGCATTGCTGTTTCCTGTTGTTAACACACGCCTGGTGAGTGTATTGTACTTGTCCTCCTTTATTATTTATTTCTAGAAGATTTTAGACCTTTGCTGTGTTTGGCCTTTGAAAGTTAACTTTGCCAGGCTGTAGATTCCTGGTACAGGTCACTACAATGGAGCCAAAATACCAGTCTTGGAATTTTTCTTTTTGGTGTTTATAAATCAGTACGGGAAGTTAACACTGCTGCATTCTACATGTAGAAAAAAACTACTTTGTCAGTTGCATCCCAGCCTTTAAATGGAGGGTAGTTTCATAGCTTGGAAAGAGGCTTTCGTAGGTTAGCGTTGTGGCCGGTGGTCAAAGTGCAGTTCCAGGCTTTCAGCAGATATGTAAACGGAAGATTGCTCAGGCATGGGAAGTGCAAAAGGGCGTGGTGGCTGATGCCCCCTCTCCACTAAGAGTAGGCACAGCAGGTTTCTTTTTTCCATCCAAGTTTTCGAATCTGCTATAAAACTCTTGTCTCCTGGATGAAAAATTAGCCTATTGGTGTCCATAATAAAACTCTTAAACCTATTGAGAGTTAATGGTAAGAAAATTCATCCCGAGTCTGAGCCACGTGAAATATTTCTAAGGATTATTTTTAAGAGCTCTTATGCATGCATGTGTAGGTTGTCTGCGTAGGTGTGTGTGCATATATGCCTATGTGCTTGTTCATTTTTTGTCATTTGACTTATTTGCAAAAATCTGCTCTTGCAGTGATGTAAATGTCTGTTTGAAGATAGAGTTCACTGAAGTTTATCTGCCTACGTATTTATGGTGTCTGGGTAAAGTACTTGTATCTATATCCAAGTAGCATGTGAGTTAATGATATTGTTAATAAAATCGTTGTGGACTTCAGACTCCATTACAAATCTCATTAGTGGCTGTCCGTTTGCAAATCTTGACTGCCTTAATCTTATTAAGTATAAGAAGCTGTATCTGTATTGAACTTCATGGATGATAAGCTATGTTTACTGGCCACGCTGGCAGCTAGGAGACCTGGAAACGGACAGTTTTAGTGTTGGCTTGTAGTTGGTTTCTTTTTCCCTCTCTTTAAGACTATGAAATTTTGCCCCGAGACACATTTTAGTACTAGAGAGAGGATAATACATCTGAAGGAAAAGCTATTTTTAACATGTAAACGCGTAAAGCATGACACATGCACGCACAGGAGGTTGGGTCGTATTTTTCAGATTTTGGTGGGTTTAGTAGCATAATAACCGTAGAGTTTTTTCAAGATTTACATTACCCTTCCTAGTCTGGTAACTACACACATTCTTTTCTATCCTGCAACAGCTTATGTGCATTTGGCAATTATGTTTTAATAAAACTTGGTACTGCTGAAGGGGCATCAAATGAATAAAGCAAGTGTTTTTTCCTGATGAGAACTCTTTTTATTTTGTATTTCAAACTATCTAGTTTTTAAGTAAATATAAACTTTAGCATGACAGAATTATTTTTCTGGGTAACCTTTTAAGGATAAAATGTTGTAATATTTAAGAAATCATTAGCTTCTGTTTTCTCTTCCATTATCATAGATTTCATTTATATTAAGGCAGTGGTGATTAAACAGGAAAAATACAGACTACTTTTATAAAATTGTCTCCTTAATTAGGGGTAGAAGAGCCAAAGGATAGTGTCCAAGAGCAAATATTTTTGGAATAAATACAGCTTAGGATATTTTTGTCCGAGCAGCTGCTTGCTAGGCTGTTCTCTTTTCAGTGTTTCTTCTGGCACAAGACAATGTGGGTGATGTTTTGCAGCACTGCTGCTTTGACCCAGATTCTCTCATATAGACACACACTCTCCTCTGCAGCTGCCATTGTAGTTGTTTACACTGGCATTGTCCTGAAAGCAATAAATGTCTCTTAAAACTTAGTAGGAAGTTCAAAAAGTAGCAATAATTTTGTCCATGCTGTCTGCTCTGGTTTGTAGTATCTAAGTGAAAAACTTTTGATTCGGTCAAGAACTGGTGTGTGTCTGTGCCTCAACTCTTAAATTTCATTTTTATGATATTTTAAGATGTAGATTTTAGCTTGTACATGTTTCAAACAAATTTTGTATACTTAGTGACATCTGTAAACAGTTGTTATATATAGTGTGTGGCACGAAGAACATGAAAACTTGGGCATGTAACCCAACTGTGAATTCAGAGGAGCTGTTGTCTGGGGCAGAGCGTTCTGTGGTCGGTGGGAACTGGGAAGCAGGAGGCTGCTGCCTCCCGTCGCCTCAAGAGATCGTACCAAATCGACGAGTTGCCATCAGCACCGAACTGCTGTGCTGTCACCTTTCAAATAACACACATTTTACACAGTGATACACAGCCGGATGTCATCTTGTTGTAGGTGGTTTCGCTGTCTTCAGCTGACGTTCTTCTGAGCCTCTCTGTCCCATGTGGATCGCCTGTGGGTTACCTCACAGGCAGCAGATGCGTACCGAGCTGGAGTCTCTTTGTGGAGAAGCCTGCTCGTTCAGCAGTAGGCATGTACATGCTTGCTAGCAAATTGTGTATCATTAGAAACCAAAGCAGTGAGATGCAGGAGCAAATATTAGATGTACAGTTGTATTTGTACATATCAGTAATCTGAAAGGGGCAAGGGGCAGAAGAGCCAGGATGAAAGGCAGTCATTACTTCCCCAGCTGATGGGTGTTTGTGTAGGAACTAGTGGGTGTCAGGATTTAGGTTCGAAGTGTTGACCTGTTCAATGTAATTTCCAGAACACCTCTTACAACATTTTGTGGTGCAGTCTGTTAGGGTCATATGTTTTTGCTACCAATTACGTTACTTACAATGCATTAAGTATTATTTTTATATATATGATTCAATGCTAAATTAACCTGAAACAGAAATTTTTGGAAGCTTCTAGCATAATTTGACATTTTCCATTTTCTTGTGTCTGTTAAATTTTTTTAGAACCTCCGTCATTTCAAAACTGTTCTTAATTATTTGGCTGTTGCCAGTGGAAATGGAGAGTTAGATATTCATTGCGTCTACAGCAGAAAGTTTCTGCCGTCTGTTATTTTAACCTTTCAGTGACACTATACTCATTAAAAACCTTGTTGGACTGTAATGGGCACCTGAGATAGTGTTCCAAAAAAAAATGTAGCCTGAAAGATGAGGTCAGTCTATTCTGTTCTTTGCAAGAAAATATTTTCCTGCCTTGGCATGATGTTGAGGTGCCACCAATTAACAGTCTTGAGCAACAGATGCACCCACTTGTGTTTATTTGGCAACTAAATATTCCAGTTTTACAAAACTATTTACCATGTGCTGATGGAGTTAATTTCTGTGCATTGAAATAGTCATTGGATAAAGGTAAAGCAGTTTGTTTCTCACTCAGTTAATGTGTTTGAGTTCTTATTGTGCTTTCAGAGATAAAGGACATTTTAATTTTCTCTCATAACTTCATTCCTGTCCCATGATGCAAATCATTCTTGGTCAGCATTAGTAATTCACATGGAATATAGGGTAATCTTTTATGACCTTTAAGTAAATAGAGAAGGTGCTACGGGAATCAGATTGATAGGTTCCCAATCGGGAGCCTAGAAAGGTGTAAGAAGAAATACAGGAGAAGATAGATTTCTTTTTTACTCCGTACTTGTATAGAATACAGTGTAGGTCCTGATAATCTAGCTATGTGACAAAATTCGTTTAACTGCCACAAAGACTTCACGTGTTTGGACAGTAACTGGTTTTGTCTGAACTTTCGTATTGCATTAATCACATTTTAGAGGAAACTCTTTCCACTGGTTTAAAAGTGTTTTTTTTGCAAGCTGATATCCTGAAAATGTTGCTATAGATAAAGTAAAAAACAGGACATGTCCCAGAGGTATTGGACTTGCTGTCTGTGCTTACGTGGCTGAAATGGTGGAGTTTTCATGTTTCCAGAAGCTGCTATATGCTATTATTAGAACTATTTGGCTTGAGAGGTGCGCGTTCGGAATCTGTTTTAGGAACAGCATCGTACTCTGAGCAGTACATGCAGTGCACCCTGCGTAGCGCCTCTGGTCATTGCCCGCTGCACTTCTGTTGACTGTGAAGGTAATAATTCACTGTACTAAATAGTTTGCCTGAAATGCCTGTGCCTGCACAACAAAATGGAGTAGGTCATGGTAGCACGTTAAGCCAGTGTAGATATGACATAATCTAATGGGCACAAGGAAAAAGAACGGAACACCTTGGGGGCTGCTGAGAGATCGTGCTTTGGTTGCTGGTAGGTGCTAAGGCCAAGGTTTCTGCATCTTCTGCAGTTACCTGTGCATTAAAATGGTATGGGTGCGTAGGTGGAGTCTACAGTCACACTTTTATTGGGTAATGTAAATCCACCTGCTGCTGGTGGGGAGCAGTAGCCCTAATATTATCTCTAGCAGAACTGGAAGAATAGTGTTTCTGGAACTGGTGTTATTTACCTCATGTAATTCCTGTTTTTAGACTTGACTCTAAAAGTGCCTGATCGTGTCCATAGCGTCGTGAATGTGAGCTGGTTTGTAGAATCAAATGGAGTGACCAGAAGACTGTAGTGCCTATTTATGAGACAGAATAAACATAAATTACAGGGCTAGTCAAATACTGAAAACACTGATGAAAGTCAAAATAAATGCATTCCTTTGAGATCAGCAGTGCCCTGAGCAATGCTTTTCCTGATTTTCTCGGTGAGTCTCATCCTCTGTAGTGACAGACCAAGTGTTGTAGTTTAACCCCAGCTGGCAGCTCAGCCCCACGCAGCCGCTTGCACGCTCCCTCCCGGCGGGATGGGGTGAGAATCGGAAGAGTAAAAGTGAGAAAACTCGTGGGTTCAGATAAAGATAGTTTAACAAGTGTAGCAATATCTGTGCGCGCAAGCAAGGCAAAATGAGGGATTCGTTCACTGCTTCCCATCGGCAGGCAGGTGTCCAGCTGTCCCCAGGAGAGCCGGGCTCGGTAACTTGGGAAGACGAACGCCATCACTCCAAACATCCCTCTCTTCCTCCTTCCTCCAGCTTTCGCTGCTGCGCATGACATCACACGGTATGGGCTGTCCCTTTGGTCAGCTGGCGTCAGCTGTCCTGGCTGTGTCCCTTCCCAGTTCCATCCCAGCCAAACCAGCACACCAAGAAAAAAAAAACTCTTTAAAAATTGTCAGAATTTGGGTATGTCATGAGTTGGAATCCTGGGGCCTTGCTGGATTTTCTGGAATTCATGGACTAGAGAAAATAGTCGTGTTTCTTGTTTTGTTGTGTTTCTGGTCCCCTCCACCCACATAGCAGGATGTGATTTCTAGTCCCGTGCTGGGCGATGCCTTCACTCGACAGGCTGTCGGCACCAGAGCTGCTCTCTTATAAACTCTGGTGAGTTGTATAGCTCGTGCATGCTAACGCTGTCTTCGGTAGCAGGTGCGGATTCTGATGCTTTCCGTCTGTATATGTGCCCCACCCTAACAGGATTAAGATTAATTAAAAATGAGAACTAGATAAAATTCATCAATAAAGCTGATGAATTAACAATACTTTAAGGGAATTATTATTCCCTGAACTGACTGGATTGTGTGGAACGGCTGGGAGGGTGGATACTGGTTGAGACACCTACTTGAAACAGAGATTGTTTATTGGGACTCATCAATATGCGCACATATCAATTACAGACAAGCGGCTGTATGGCAGGAAGTCCGAGTGAAACACTCTCCCCCTAAAATATAATGAAAAGGAATTGTTGCGAATAAAACCTGAGACGCTGGTTTAGACAGTCATGCAGGTGGGTGGCAGCCCTGCTAGCCCTTTATTTCGGGGGGCTTTGCTGTTGACATGAACGCCAATATTAACAGAAATTTTTTTCCCACTCTGCTCTTTCCCAGTATTCAAATGTACGGGAATGTCTGTTCTGGTCTGTGCCGGATGTGTAAGCTGGGGCCTGAGCTGTGGAACTGCCTGAGTGAAGAGCTACTGGAGAGAGTCCAGCAGAGGGCTACAAGGATGGTGAGGGGACTGGAGCATCTCCCCTACGAGGAGAGGTTGAGGGAACTGGGCTTGTTCAGCCTGAAGAAGAGAAGGCTGCGA
>Ga0065711_1009317_pt1 | contig 21265 bp, 12 predicted proteins | sample Hoacrofraction12_FD_59098 | JGI IMG/M metagenome (GOLD analysis project Ga0065711, IMG submission 59098) | Hoatzin crop microbial communities from Cojedes, Venezuela - Epithelial fraction 12 v2 (version 2) | ecosystem: Host-associated > Birds > Digestive system > Esophagus > Crop | place... | reverse complement strand
AAAAAAAAAAAAAAAAAAAAAAAAAAAAAAAAAAAAAAAAAAAAAAAAAAACCAAAAAAAAAACCCCAAACTATTTGCCTGTGCAGTAGAATAGGTTAAGTTCAGGACATAGAAACATTTTCCTGTGAAGGCTTGAAAATGGCTTCATGGCTTTATACAGATTTCATGCTGGCAGCCACCATTTCTATTGAGAAAATACAGTCTGTGTCAATATTTGCAGAACTGAGAGACCAGAGATCGGAGATGGTCTGTAAAATGATTGCAATCTAAAACCAAACAGGAAACTCCCAGACCTAAAACTGTAATGATAAAGGAAAACATTCCCACAGATACATGGCAGGAAATGGGCAGAACAGAATAAATGAATGTTTGTAAATTTACCACAATTTTTGTTTGATTCTAAATGAAAGGGGTTGTGAATATAGATAAGCATTGTAAAATATAATGATTGGATTTAAAATAAACTGTCATGTGGACCTATACTTAAAAAGGTATCATGAGTCTACTTAAAGAAAAAATATTGTTAATTGTCTTTGCTTAGGATTAATTTTTTGGGGAATAGAAAATTGTAGATAACATCTTAAATTCCACCTTCAATCATAGTACGCCTTCTGTTCTACTCTGTGTGACTGTGGAAATGCATCTATCTTCTCAGTGTAGCAAATTAATTATTTCTTTATTTTCCATAATTATTTTCCACTCTAACACTGAATTGCAAACTACGAAAAGTGTTAGAATGAAATGATTATCTTATTGGTGGTTTAGGAGTTAGTGAATATTTATTTTGTATCCGAAAGATCATTAACGCTTGGAGAGGAAGCTCAAAAACAGACACGAAACTTTGAAGAAAAAAAAAAAAGCAGAAAGAGAGAATATATTGAATCAGAAAACTTCTCCCCTTGAGATACTCCAGGAAATTCCCATATCTTAATTCTAGTTTCTTTAATATAAATTTTCAGAAGGCTTGATCTTTCTGTGTATAAAGGAATTATCTTTTATTAATACACCCATAAAGCTATGTGTATCGAGTTGTTCATACTGGTGATATTTCTTAAACTTTTAAAGCCATTTCTGAAATAGCTTTTCACTTAAATCTATGGCATATCCATAATACTTGATAGGGTACTGTGGTACTAAGATTTTAATTGTTTTTTGATTTGGATCATCTGGGTTACTTACTCTTAAGGCACAATTTTTTAACAGAACTCTGTGCCTCTATTCTTCTGCGTCCTCTCTTTTAAAGACATGGTAACACGCTGCACCCACTGAAAGAAAATAGGTTTTGCTCTTCCTGCAAGAGAAGTAGGAATTAACTCCTACCTGATGTTCCCCACACAGCTATCTGCTTTTTCTGGTCCCCTGCTTCTACCATCTGATGTTTGGTCTTCAGTCAGGTGAAATACATGAACTCTGTGTTCAAAGAGTATGCCTGTGAATCTGCTGGGACCCCTACGTAAATAAAGCACACTTAAGGCTGTCGGGGACCAACCCCCAAGGAAAAATCCAGAAGCTTAGGAGAGGGAAATGTAAGTACTGTTGAAACCAGTATGTTTATACCAGCATACACAGCTAAAGATAAGGCCTGGAATGATAAGTAGCAGACAGATCAGACCACAATGTAAACTTGCAATGAAGTTCAGATAAATACATGTTTTATATACAAAGAAATGCTCCCAGAAATCTGTAGGGAACTTCATAATCACAGCTTCAGAATTGGAAGTCTAATTGGTTTATCTGATTTTCCTGTTATTTTGTTTTCTTCTGAAATGTAATTTCCTGATGTAAGGGGGGAACTCTTCACTCTTTGATAATTTTTTATTTTATTTATTTATTTTTGTAATTAGTTTTTCAATTTAATTAGCTTTCCCAAATCTCTCTTGGCAGTGTCAGTGTTTGTGGAACAATCTGAACTCCCTCTGGTGGCCAAACAATACTTGGAGTCTTCCATGTCTTCAACCGACAGGACAGTGTTTTTCCGGAGAAGAGTAGTTGTATCTTGGGTTATATATCTTGCGGTGAATTCTATGGTAGCTTTCTTCCAGTCCTGTGATAAAGATAAAATTTACAAATTTAATATGATATGGACAAAATTACTTTAGCTGAATCACTATAAATAGAATTTAATTGGCTTCCAAAATATTTATTGATATTCGTAACCTCACCAGCTACAGAGAAATCCCTTTTGTGGGACGGAGAGGGAAACCTCTGTAAGATTTGGCAGTTTTCACATATATTTCTATAAACAATAAGAAATGCTTTTTCATTAACTACTGCAAAAGAGTGGTCCCATAAACACCTACATTCCCCGTGCACTCTCCTTTCAAATGAGTGCTGTTGCTCAAAGCACACTGAGAGCACAGCAGTTGCCTGGAATAGCTGTTTGCAGATGGCAAGCCTTACTCCTCTGCTCGTGCTTTACCTCCCAGTTCCCTGTGGGTGCATTCTCCCATACCTTTCCCAGTTGCAGTGCAGGATGCTCCCAGCCTAGTCCCACACTCCTTGTCCTCTGCTGCTACAGCCAATTAATATTGGTCAGCTCACCCTCTGGCTCCACTCTCCTGCTTTCCGAGAACATGCTGCTAATGGACCACGTAGGCAGCGAGCCTGAATCCCTAATGGAGGCCTGTAGCAGAGAAAAGGGACAAGCCGAGTCTCAGGTGTTGGGCAGGAGGAAATCCACACAAAGGGAAAATGTTAGAACGAAGACCAGTGAATTAGATGACATGTGCAATCCTTTCGTGCACTTTAATCAGAGTCCAGAGATAGTTTCTTGCTACTGTGAAGGTATTACTAAAAACTATACTTGGTGCTTGTACATAATACATGCACCATCTTCACTTGTTTTGCAACATACTTCGGAACAGGGGAAGGAGCAAACACCACAACTTAGGTGAAAGATCTCATATGAGCAATTAAAAAAAAACCCTAACAGAGAAAACATCTGGTAAGTGTTGTGCACGTCGATGATAAGATATGACAGCAATCCTGTTAGGAATATCATCTATTAACCTGGCAAATTAAGAGTTAGAGTTTTGCCTAGAATATGGAATCTAGGAGAAGAGGGAAAACTATCTCGGGTACAATCCTGTGCAGTGATAGCAGCAGTTCTGTAGCTGCTTGCCTTTTACTGTTACCGCATCTCACTGTGCTGCAGCATGTAAAATTACCTCTCAAATAACCCTCGCCTGATGACGAGCCATAATGAAAACACTTCACAGATGCTACAGGTACTGATGAATCACTCAAACAGCAACAACCAGATCTTCCCACACTGCCTATCAAAACCTGTACAAGGCTGAAGTGCAATGTACCACTGTTTTAGCATTTACTAAGCAACAACAAATCCTAAGAGGACTTCTGTCTTCATGAAGTATGTGTTCTAAATACACCTTAAAGTTTAGCAAGCTCTTTTATTTTACTTAAGCATTTGTGCAAATGACATTCACCATTGTCTGTGCTCAACAGGACTGAATAGCTTAAACCATTCATAACATAATATTATAGTTTGACCTGTTTGAACACGGCTTTACAAACAATCTTTACAAATAATGTAAAGCATACGACTCAATGAATGCCAGTCTAGATGTAATAGAACCACAGGATCTTGAAGTATTTCATTGCATATCGATAATATCACAGACTGTTAACAGATAAGAAGGGTTTCTGAGTATCTTTATGCTTGCTGACTTATTCAAGCCATTCTTAGTCAATAGCTCCCTCTTTAGTCCTTCAGCAGGCATCAACATTAATCTGTCTTGACAAATAAAGTCGGTGGTTTTATACAGGTAATGGCAACCACATTCATTAGCTTTTGCAAAGAAATTTACTCTAGAAAAACTAAACAAAATAATGTGCTGAGAAGTGTAATCTTCATGGCAAACACCGTTTGCAGATCTTGGAGTCTGCTCCTCCTGCTTGAGTTATTTTGTCTTGGATGATTTGTCAGTGGTGGAATATAAAGTCTTTGTCCAGACTAGAAACTGATTATGTGATCTTAACAAAATAATTGAAATGAAGGAAAACACAGATAATGTAAGAAACTAATATACTGAGCAATACAGTATGTAATAAACTGACAACGGCAAAACAACTAGAATATGCCCTCCTGCTACAGGTAAAAGTAAAAACATTTGCATACAGAAACACCTAGAGCGGTGTGATCATAGTGAAAAACAAAGCTAATTCAAAGTTAAGGATGATAATTTAACCCATTTTGTCAGATCATTCTCTTGTTGTTTGATTAATATCAGCAGTTTTCTCCCGTAAGTACGAAAATGATGTTTGTTTCTAATGGCCACTTAAGCCATGAAAGCAATATAATTAGAGTAATAAATACAATTGCATGTTTCCATAATTAGAGTACTAAATAGGTTGTCGTGTTTCCATAATTTATCTGATTGTTATCTGCAATTTTTGTTATACCTTAAGGGCTTAGAGAGTAGGTAGTGAAAATAGACTAGAATGTAGTTACTATCCCCCAAATTATCTTTGGGGGGGGGAGACACATAGGTGGGAATGGGCTAGAAATGTTTCAGAAGATCCTGGTATCTATCTGATGACAGATGCTGCAGTAATGATAGAACAAGTGAAATAATAACAGTAGTGATAATGATGATAGCTTAGGAAAACTGCAAACTTTGTGAAATTCATGATACTCTCCAATCTACCAATATTTACACCTTATTCCCTTGCAACTTCCAATCCCAGGTTTTTTTCCTGTGTAGGCTTAGAGGATCTTCTGAGATTTCATCTTACATAGTTAATATTCCTGTATTCCAGTGAGGAGTTCACTACTGTTTTAACATCTCCCTTGAAATTCCCAGGCTGTGGCCAGCAGACCCTCCTGGAAAACCATAGCAGCTGAAGAAGTCCTTGTACCTGTTGCAGTCATTGTGGGAAATGCTTTCCTTTCGAGGTGTAAGGGGCCAAAAAGGGAAAGGAGCCACTGGAGCACTAAACTCCCATCGATATTGGGAGGACGCTGTTCAGTTTTCTAGGTTTTTTTAAACTATTTTTTAATGTAGTGTGAATTTATTAATAGTTCAGGATTGGGTAGTTGTGGTTTGATGTTCCTTTATTTATAACATGTGAAGAACAACAGGTCTCTGTGTGATGCCGCATGGTAGATACAGAGCAGTTGGAAAGGAACGAGAGACGAATGAAAGCATCAAGCTCAAAGAGCTGCTGCTGCTTCCATCTGCTGCTGTCGGTGATATTGGCCTTATTTTAAAGGCAGATATCCAGGGGACACTGTCAGCCTCCATATTCTAAAGCTGTTTTAACACATCTAGCTTTATTTATTGATAAGCATTAGAATAACATAAAGAAGTGATGCTGTGCTAACAGTGACTATAAAATGTACTTTGTATGGTTCTAAACGGGCAGTCCTTTTTGCCTTTTTTTTTTTTTTTCAAGTTCACCTTTAAATACTGTACTGTAGCACTTGACTCTCATTGAGGCATGTTAGATATACCTAATAAGCACACTAATATGATCTGGGTGTAAAAGTGTGACTTCCAGGCTAAACTCTAAATGCTCCAGATGTGCTAAACCTGTCCAGACTAATTCAGATAATTTATGAACTGGGAGTCTGCCAGCGTTTATCTGCATCAGTGTTATGTAGCAATGCTTCGCACCTGCTCCTGAGCTGCTGGGAAGGAACAACAAATCTATTAGGAAGTCCTGTGACTATTTTTTTTTTTTAATTATTTTTTGTGCTGAATAAATTATTTCCTGTATATTCACAGGCACGAGGTGTCCATACTAAGCAGTGGCCTGTAGAGTTCTTCTGCACATGTTATATTTTCATACTTGAAAGAGACAAAAGAAAAATTTAAGTCTTTCACTCACCCATTCCTTGTCTGCCTTTGCCTTTAAAGTCAGGAAATGATTCAGTGGTGCCGCTGCTGAAGCCAACACTTTGTTCAGGGAGTGACACATCAGATGCCTTCTTTGTGTTGGGTTTTCGTGTTTTGTTTTGTGGGGTTTTTTTCCCTGCATTAACAGTTTGGTGGGGTTTTTGCAATGTCAGGGCAAACCAGTCAGTGAAATGAAATGAAATCACAGGCCTCCAATACAGATAATCATCTCTCAGTCACATAAAGGTGGTGTCATTCTCCCAGTGAGTCCCTCTGAAACGCCTGAAGAGGTCATCTTCAGGCACAGACCATGGAGAACCTTCCTTCAAAACAGAGCAGGCCAATTCATGTGAACAATGATTCAAAACAAAATTATTCACTAGCTGCTGAAAAAATGTAAATAATTTACTCGGTGTGTACTGTCTGAAAATCTAAGCAGCAGCAAAGTAGCATAAAAACCATTATTGTAGAAAAATGTATGAGATCACTAGTGGGGAAGGAATTATTCATATAAATCCTATATGACTCATTTCAACAGTTCTAATTCCAGTGTCTCTAAGCTTTTAAAATAGCTATACTAATTGATTAACCTTTGGTGACTGCTTATCTCAGATCAGGAAATGTGTTGATTCTTTTTGGTGGGACACAGTTGAGCTGCAGTACTTAATGTTTATGGTTCATTGGCCTTGTTTTCTGTTAGCTCTGCGGGCAATGAATTGCAGAAATTAATGCACTGGAAGTCCCTTAGGTCTGATCTTTTCATAGATTTCAATTCTTAGAAGGTGGAAAATCCTATGAAAGCTCTAGAGATTTTTGGCTCTGCTTTAGGCAAAAGCTAAAATAAAATGAGAATGTTAACAAAATTGGTGTCACGAGTAATGAAGATGGTGCATTACTGTAGACTTTACAGCATGCCAGTGCTGTGATCGGTTTTACCAGAACCCTGATCTTATAACCAATGCCTGGGATCTGGAGAGAAAAGGACAACTGACACATCTCAACTTGTGTGACTGCAGTTGGGATCTACCTTCCTTTTATTCTCTTGCTTGCTATACTGAGACTACCTGGGGTTTTTGGCTTGTTTTCATGGAATTTATTTTTGGGCACTGTTTCAAACTGTATTAGATGACCAGTATCTTGACAATATCAGGAAATGTATCAAGTAAGTTTTTCTCATGCTTATAGGTTAAATCCAGATAGTATATTAATATATGCTACTTCATTTGTACCCACCCCATATACCACTGTACAACTACACCTCCCTGTTGCATTTATCTTTTTGGCCAGAATTTCTTATATGACAGATTCTCATGTGAGTTAAGGCTGTCCTACAAAAAGACTTGTGGGGAAGAATCACTTCTTAGGGAAGCACCTCCTGCACAACTGTCCCCTGCATAGTGCTCACTGGTTGAGAAGGCCCCCAAGCCCCCATAAGCAGCCCACTGCCGTGACCGCTGCTGCCCCGTTTGCAGGGGAGGCATGGTCTGTAGGGTGGCAGGCACTCTTGCTTTGTAGGTTCCTGCTGACATTCAGGCCTTCAGGTTTTAAATAAAAGGATCCTGCCCTCAGGGCAGGCGATGGCAGCTCCCAAAGCTGGCACTCTAATAAATGGAAGCCTTAGTCCCTGCAACATGACTTGCAGAAACCACAAAAATTTGGTTATACTCTCACTTTCAGTGTATGGAGTGCTTCACTTAGAGCATCCTCTTATTCACTTAAGAAGGGGACCGGGACTTTACCCAACCATTTTTTATCTCTTAGACCACTAATGAAGACACTGTGGACAATAACCCCTTCATGGGTTCCTGTGACAAGCTTTTATTTTAAAGCTAGCTTTACGTGTAGCACAGAAATACAAATTATGTACATTGGTGCATGTAGAATATTGGTAGCATTTTAAATAGAAATTTCAGATTGGTATTTAATTTGCATTTAAAGAGCATTTATTAGTAGTTAATGAATCAATTGATTGCTCAAGGAGCACTTAATGAGATTTATTGCCTTATAAAAGAGAAAGTTAGCAGCTAAATAACAGAGAATGTAATTGTCTCTACGAGTGTCATGTTTGTACCAACTTAGAAATGGCTTGTAGAGAGGGCAGGTGTTGTGGTGCTGGTTGATGGGTGAATATTAGCAGGAACCTCTTTAAATAAAGCCACTGAGATGCAAGAAAATTGTACATATATAAAATAATTACTAACACAAATGTCTAACTGGAGTGGTCATCTGATGGTCCCCAGAAAAAAGAGATCCTGTTTCACAATGAGTTTAGGTTCAGTTGGCTCCTAAAGAAACAAGTGGGAGAGAACTTCTGCACAGCGTCTGTAAAGCCACCCTAAAACTCCATTTTGATCTTAGGAGAAGGTAACCCAATAAGGACTACAGAAGACTTCCAAGTGGTGCAGCACTTAAGCAAATGTCCAAAAATTTCTTTGATAAACTGTTTCATAGAGAACTTTGCTCAGTATTCCGGTTCCAACTACCCATACAATTGTGTTGCCTCTTAAAAGTAGTTTGTCTTCTTTTCCTATCCATGTATAAAAATAAAAGTGAATTTGTTTCAAGTGCTGATAAGTAACCTATTAAACATTCAGCCTCTTTTTTTTTTTTTTTGTTTTAAACTTTCATACTTTATAATTTCAGAATTCCCTTTGAATGTTACTGAGACTCAAAGAGCAGGTCAGCTATGTCTCATCCTCTACTGCGTTTGCTGCCTCCAGACACCTTGTTAGGGAAAACTGCTCTCTTGAGTTTTCTTCTTCATTTTCCTTCAGTAAATATGAGACAGTTTGCCTTGCTCTTCTGCAGTGTAACTCAGCTGAAATGACATAATAAATTCGGGTTTTAATTTGGCCTAAAATGCAGAGACTTTCTTCTTCGTTTTGCCACATCTGCTTCTTTGTATACCTGTTTTCACTCACTCTACCATTGCTTTTTAACAATACAAAGAGTCTAATTTTCAATTTTCTGTTAAATAAAATGCCTCAGGTGTTAATTCACGCTTCACTGGTATCATCCTCTAGTTCATCAGTGCTAAATATGGATCATTGTCTGACTCTGCATGCTTTTTCATTAGACAGTTTATTATTCTGGCACAATTTGATCCACCTTATTGGACTGGAAATAATGACCACAGTCTGATTTATGTCTAAACCCAGACTATAGGGAAAACTGCTTGAACTTATGCATCCTAATTTGGATCCTAGAAATATTACGTTAGGCATGTCTAGCATTTCCAAATTGTGAACTTAATTTCATTTTGGAACAGTTCATTTTCAGTGGAAAGGAAATAGCATTTGTACTCATTACTACTATCTTACACGTTGCAGCTGAAATTCCAGGTTCTGCAGTAGAATAATATACACAGTTTATTTGATTTCTTACGTTGCAGAATTAACTCCTTTTATTGAGTGATTGCCATGGTCTGCTCCCAATAGTATTTTCTTTTAAAGTTAGATGCTTTGATGCACCTTAAGTTATATTGTACATTGGGCTGCAATTATTTTGCACCTTGTGGTGCTACAGTACATGTTATGGGTAAGCAAGCACTCATAGATCCTGCAGAAGGAAATTACATTTATTTAATGGAAGTAATAGAAACTTGCCAACATAACAATCACGACATTTTATACATATCTCACTTTTTAAAAATCAGAAGCTGAACACCAAACCAAAAAGTGTTTTTTAGGAAACAATCTATTTTTCTAGGAGCTCCAATGAAGTTTTTATCACAGCTCAGTACGAAGATTTTCTAGTCTCTTATTCCAGTTTTACCTCTAATATAACCAACATTCGGAGAGACACAGTGATTTTATTCAGCAGTAAGTTCTGAAGCTACGGAGAATTACCTGGAATCCTCTGTCTTCAAACACTGGTGTTCTTATTTTTGAGTCACTAGCAATTACTGAAGTGCCACAGATAAAAAAGACACTTCAGCTTTGGACTGCTACCGGATTGTAACATCTTTATTACAGAATTAATATTTGTTAGATAAAAATGTACCATGACCAACGTTTCCCCTGATGTCAAGAGCAACTGACCTCAAAAATGCCCATCAGGCTGTATATGTCAGGGTAGATGTGTGTATATATGTGTACACTTGCACACATACATACATATTATGGAGGTACCAGGTCTGTATGGTTGAGAATATGTTTTACTGCATTACCATGCCTTCACAGTTCTGGAGCGGTTCAAGAATAATACAATTTCTGGATTAGTTTAGTAGCTGAGGCACTGCTTTACCTGCCCTTGTACAGTGCCAAAGGCGCTCTTAGATTTTTTTTCCATGTTCTTTTATACATTCTTCAGCCCATCTCTGCTGGCACCTGATGTGCTGCTCTGGTGTTTGGCTGCAGGACTCTGATGCAGCTCAGGAGGGATGAGATCTCCAGTGGGAAGAGTGTTGCAGCCACATTTACACCGCTGTGTTGAGAGAGTTGTAACTCTAGTTTTTACTAAAACAGTGTTTTCCAGTTACTTGGGACCAAAAATGATTTTATTTCCCTATATTATTTACATGGGGAAAGAAGCCAGGTAGGGGAGTTTTTGACTGTATCAGTGACTTCTGCTGCAGTCTTGTGCTGACATTGTAGTTGAGGGATGGCTTGTTCTGCCTGCTTCTGACTCACGGTGTTCACCTGAACAGGATGGCTCTGCAGGGAGGACAGACCAAGCTGTCTGTCTCTAGGAGACCAATAATATCACGAGGTGGAAAAGAAGGCTTTTCACAGCTCTGGCTTCAAGTTAGTGGTTCCTATTAAAACCTGCATTTCACAGCAGTTGCTGCAGGGTGGTATCATAGCAGAGTTGCTTACTATTCTAAGCTCTTCAAGAATTTCAGATAAGCTGATGTGCGAAATGACAGCCTTTGAAAGTGGCTGTTACAGCACAGCATTAGGGAGTTGTGCTTGTTTTGACTCTTACTCTCCCTGAAGAGAGTTATTTGCTCCATTCAGAACATCCGCTTACAGAAACCATGAAAATCTTTCACAAGATTGCCTAACCATTTACTCCTAAGATATGCACATTTGCAGCAGCATATAGTAAATGAAGGTGTTAGGAGAAAAGACAGACAGCTCTGGCTTAAGCAAAGGATATGCTTCTGAACTGGGTTTTTTGTTTGGAGTCGCCCCCTCCAAGTCCAGTTGTTTTTGTTTTGGTTTTTTTTTGGTGGTGGTGGTGTCCTTGGATGGGCTTTTCAGTGTTTGGTTGTTTGTTGTTTTTTTTTTTTTAAACCCTGATCACATTTTGCTTCAAAAGTGTTTGTATTTTAGAATGCAGAAGGCTGAGTGTACTTAGCTTTTTTGAAAATCCAGCTCCAAAAAGAGACATCGGTCCGTACCTCCCAGGTGGGAGCCGTAACTCCCTGTCCGAGGATCAACCAGTGGCTCCTCCACTCAGTCACTGTATAAAAACTGCTTTAATCTATATCTGACAGCTTTTCTAATAGTTGTCGTGTCTTCTTTCTGTGTCACACACATGGACACGCTCACTCCATAACCAAGATGTCTTTTCCAATGAGAACTTAAGTAAAAGTTGTAGATTTCTGTTCAAAAATTGGCTTTATACTTGTTTTTTCACTGGTCAAAAAATGCTTTCAGCTCGTTCCTTGCCCTGGGTACTGGACCATTGCTAATGTGGAGCAAATCAAAATGCTGACTTCAGCTTCTCTGAAAACTTAAACTGAAGTTCTTTCTGACAAGTTAACCTTTTGAAAGGCTAATGCAAAACATTTCCAATGGAAAGTTTGTTTTTTAACTATTTAAAGTTTTCAGCAGAGACATCTGGGTCATTTTATTTGTAAAGCGAAATGTTTCCAGCCCATTTTTCTTCCCTGTCTTTTTTAATTATTAATTTTTACCCTTTTAACCAAGTTTTTCTGCTGGAAAATCTGAACAAAACATACTTTTCTCTGCATCTTCCTTATGAGACAAGAATCTCTATGCATAGTTATCTAAGAATAAGACAAGTGACAATATGGTCAAAAGGGTGTAGGCTTCAAGATTTTTACCTCAACACGTAGCTAATGTAGAAGAATACATCAGTTTCAGGAAAAAAAATCCATGTTTTTAGCAGGGGCATTCATGGAAACAAAGTTTTTCAATGTACTCCTCAAAACTGAGGACATGTAGAAGTCTTCCATCATTCTTTCCTCCCATATCTCTGACTGAGGGCGCTGGGATATCTCTGTCCTGGGAGACAGAGGTGGCACTTTTGGAAAAGGGACATGGAGTCTCAGTTTGCATTTCCAGGAGTAGCTGTGGTGATTTCGTGGCAGCAATCCCTCAAAGATGTACAGGAGCTGATATAGAATACCTGGCAGCCCTTATGGTGGATAGGGAGTCCCCAGAGTCCGTGTTTGTTTTGTGGAGAGTATCGTGCTATTTTTGCTTGATCAATATCGGCATTCTGTGGTTGTCATTAACAGGTATCTGTACTGTAACACCATTGCGCTTCTTGGTAAATACGGGGTTTGTAATAATCGTGTTGAAATATAAATCCAAAACATGCTGCACTGCAGGATAACCTGAACATCTACTACAACCAACCTGTTGCTTCCCTTTTATATTTTTCAGCAGCAGTGAATCCCCTGTATTGTAGTTCCAGGTTATAATTAGCTTACACACATTTTGCCTACTGGGCATAGTGTCAGTCAGCAAATCTGAGACCACTGGGAAACCGTCCTCCTTCCAGGTGCTTTGATGGCCGCTCTTTGTGCTGTGGCTGATGTGCTCATGCTCTCTATTAATTTCTTCAGAGAAGTAACAGCTTTTAAGAATAGGCTAAAAGAGACATCTTTCTCTTTGTGTATAGCTACAGCTGACAGAATAATTTAGAAGCAAATGGGTTGCATGCCAATTGCTGTGTCAATCAAATCCTTATTATGACCAAACTCAGTGTCAGGATGAAATGCCATTAGTCCTCTTCACACAGAAGTACGTCCTTCTCTGCATTTGACTTTAAGATCTTTCTGCATTTTTTGCTTTATCCTTTTATGCTTTGTGTTCCTTGTCTCTTTGGATGGTGCCAAGCAATCAGTTTGTACAGACACAACAGATAGAGGCTGCAAAAGAAAGAATGAATGTATTCATGGCTTATAGCATAGATAAGGCTTTGTTAAGGTAAAGTGTAAAAAGAGCGTAGGATAGATTTGACGATGAGATAGCATAGTGCTGTCATTTCTCATCCTTTACAGGAGTTCTCTGAGTTATCTGTCCAAATAGTTCAGGTAACTGGGCTATGATACACTTCTCCGGAGATAACAACTAGAAAATGTGCCTCTATGCATTTTATGTGCATGAGAAACCAGAAAAATCTTTTCTAGAAATCCTAATTCCTGAACTGTAGGTAAAACCATCACCAGGTTTCAGTGAAATCTCTGCTCCATGCCATGAACTGTAACAATGCTCCATATCTGTACCTTAGAGATGTGGCACGCACCTGCAGCTCCCGTTGCATCCTGCAGACTGCTGGGAAGTCCTCTATACTTTCCTTATGACTGCTACCCTAGGAGACCAAATGGTTTTAAAAAGCAAACTTCTGAAGTGTTATAGCTTTGTTCTCACTTGCAAGATCGTACTTGAAACTTTCACGGGTTTAGAAGCAATCACAGGGAATTGCCCACAGCATTAATTGGTTTTCCGTATCTTGTTAAATAGCCATACTGCTCCATGCTTTCAGCAGCTCCGTCTTCAGCTGCTGACCTAAGTAAATGCAACTAAAAAAGCACAGACTCCAAAGGCTTCTTGGCTAGCCATGCTGCAGTGTAATGCGCGAGGCATCCAACGTGTCCTGGAGGAATTTCTGCAATGTGAGACTCGATCCTCATTTTCCATGTTTACCACTGCAGCTCAGTTGTTTCCTGTGAGCTGCAGAGTGCCCGAGTGCAGGCTGGAGGCATGAACAGCTTCCGATGGAGGTGGCAACCCCGGCCTCGACCTACACACTGACGGTTTCAACGATTAAAGCCCACGGGTTACAGGTTAAGTTAAAGCTCAGGTTTCAGAGTGGTTTTGACAGTCGTATCCTCTGCATCTCAGATGCACGAGAAGACCTTATGTTGAAATTGTATTTCTTGCTTACTGTATAATTTTAGACTTCATGGCAGATATGCAGAATCTGAGCTCTGGTGGTACATCTGAAGGCATGGACCTTGGCTTCAGAGGAAAAACAGCCTTACGGCACACTTTCACACAATTGCACATGGTTTTATGATATTGCATGTTCTGTAAGGGGTGCTGTGCAAGACAATACTGTTAACGACTATACAGACTATTGTAACTCTTTTTACAGGGGGAAAAATTTGTGCTAAATTTGGAACAAAGTACCTTCCAGAAATGATTTTAATAGCCAAGATAAAGAGCCTACTAGTTAATAAAAAAACCCAGAAAAATGTTGAACATGAATGTCAACACTTTTAATAGATTGCCTTTTTTATTGTGTGCTGCATGTTTTTGTCAGGGGAATACAATAATTATAAACTAGTAACTATAATGAGGTTTTGAATATTCATAGGCAATTAAAATGTGTCTCTGTGCATTTTAACTTTACCCAGTGGGAAATGTTGCTCATTTTTTAGAAATAACTGGTTCACAATCCTTGGTGAAAAATGCAGGACAGAAATCAAAACACCGAGCAGGGCATAACACTAACAAAGTTCAATTGATTGGGAAGGAAAAGCAAATGTTACAGCATTGATTAAAAACATATATTTGTAATCCTGCCTTCTCATTGACAGCGAATTCTCATGTGGAATACGAGTACTGTAATTTAGGTTTTAAAAGATGTAGGGACACATTTCACAAACTCTTCTATGAATATTAAATGTGTGTTTAGAAATAAGGAATAAGTGCAAGAAACACAAATAAACAAAAAAGGGGGATAACCCAGTAGCAGGCAAAAAAATCATAGGGAATTCTAAAATTTTAACTAAATAACTGGTGGAAGTACATAATAAAAATCTTTCAAGCAGCATTTAGAGCTTTTTCTCACAGATTTATCTTAGTTCAGATAAAAGTTACTGGATTCATCAGATAACTAAATGAATGTCTTGGCTTTTGTTATGCAGCTTGTCAGATTGTTAGCAGATGAGAAAGACTGGTTTACTGTTGAGAATATATAAGCCCAGGTTTTTCATGGATGTAGCTACATTTTTTCAGTGGCTTTTTATAATTTTGTACTTTATTTTTGAAACTTCAACAGAGATTACTTTAGAAATTACTTCCTCTTGTCTTTGGAAATGTGTTTCTCATGAGATCCTTTTTTCTGATTCAGTGTACTGGAAATATTTATGGTGTATTCATGTGTTGTGACATTGAGTTGTCATGAGACCAATTTTGTTGTCACGCATATCAAGGCACAATGCGAACCTATAGCAACTTCATTAGCAACTCTTCGCAACTTTTCAAGAGAGGTCTTGGAGCAAGAAGGCAGCATCAGCATGTGCATTTTGGCAGAAATCTGCCTGGTTCCCAGGCTGACAGCTCCTATTGAAATAACACCAGGAGTTCTGCAAACAACACTGCCTGAATGGCAAAAAAGGAAAAGGAAAGGTTAAGCATGATATTCTTCCAGTCTCAGATTTGATTGATGATCTTGCAGAGCATGTTGGAGAAGAGTTTTCCACAGCAGTTGCTATAATCAGATTTTGAGTGCGGTATCTCCATTGAGGTGTGTTTAAAAACGATGCCCTTGCCAACAGAAAGAGGTGACTGCAATGAAAATTTGAGCGTTTGGAAAAACAAAAGGTCGTTGTGAAAACTGATAATAAAAAAAAGTGAAGATTCTAAAGATAATAAGAACAAATTTACCATTACACCAAAAGAGTAAATTAGGTACCTTTGTTTTGGCTTTACAGCTCAGCAGGGTAGGGCAGTACTTAGTACTTCCAAGGTGATCTTAATTAGTCTCTTCTGATTACAGACAGTTCACTGGCAGCATTATGAGACAAGAGACAAAACTCAAATGGCAAAATAAAACAAGTGCTGCATTTTGTTTTGTGAAGACTTCGGACACAGGCTCGCACTCCCCTTTGAAGTCTGGTTTATCAGGTGGTTGTCCTTGCTAGCTGTGGGCACCCATCTCTGTGCTGGCTGTGGCTGCAATACCTGTAATCTGGTATCTGGAAACATGCAACGTATCACTGTTCTACAGGGTGTCCCAGGATAGAAACTGGAGAGCCTCAGGTCTTTGGGCAGCTTTTTATCTTTGAATTTTAAGTATATTTTTCTGTAGATACATCCAATTTTAACAATGAGAAGTGGAGAGATGACATGACTTGTTGCATATGCCAGAGGAGTTGAAGACTGTTCTTAAAAGAATTGTATTTTATGTCTTTCCCACCAGACTGTTCAGACTGGGGTCAAGTCCAGTTCCTCCCCAGAGGAGAGTTGTAACTGTGCCTTCCTCAACCCAGGATGGGCTTTTGTCTAACGTTTTTCCTTTTTCTTTTTTTCCTTTCTCTCTTTTGAACCAAAGACAGATATATTTTTTGGACTTCTATTTGTGATGCTGCAACATGAGGGAAGTGAAATATGTTTTTTCAGTCTATTCAGATTTTCAGTCACAAAACTCAAGCTTTTATTTGTATTTTCTTTATGGTCAGATTCATTTATTAACTGTAGTGAGATTATTGCAGTAAGTTGAATGTGAGTTTGTATGACAATGGCAATTCTCTGAACCACACGTAGAGGAAACACTGTTCCAGCAAACTTTGCTCTAATATTTTGTTGTTCATACGTCTGCCTGAATTTAAAGTATGGTTCCAAATACTTGTTACTTTTGTCTCTCAAAGTATGGAGCTATATCATCTTTTTATAGTCTCCATTTTTTTGTACGTTTTACTTAGGTATGTAAGGAAAATAATTAAATTCATGAATTTTCTAAATAGCGAAAGGAAATTCAAGCAGGGAAACACACAACCTAACTGTGTCCTTGATTTGAAATGAAGCTTGGCATGAAGTACGAAAGCTTTTTTTGTTTTCTATGCCAGCTTATTTAATAAAATACAGTAGGTTTCTTTACAAATCCAGAGAAATTTTAATTAGTCCAAGTATTTTATTTAGAAAAGAGTAAATCTGAGTGTTTCAACATTTTTTACACCTTCAGGGTTTTTAAAGCAACAGATTTGTCAAAATCAATGCACGTATGTGAGATATTTTGGCATTGTGAAATTTGCAGTTCTTGATTTGGAAATAATCAATAGAAAAGTATTCCCAGCTGTAAAGCTGACTCAGTAGCATTATTTGTTTTTTTTGTTCATCTAGCCAATTGTATATTTGTATGTAAATAAGTTTTTATATATAATGTTTGTGTTTATATTTAGGATACTCAGCAGTACCTTTAGCTTGAAGTCAAGAATAAAAAGAAACATATCTAGGAAGCTCTGACCTGAGAACTGTGTGTGTACGGGGGGAAATCCCACAGGCAACATAGACGCAAAAATTTAATCAACCCAAGCTCTTCAGATATGGCTTAAGGGTTTGGCAGATTGTAATTTTTACTGGAGATGCCAGAACAAAGAGGGAAACATATTAACGTAGTGCAGTCTGTGTACTGTTTCCAGCTTTCCTTCTTATTAAGTGGAATATATAAGCAAATTATTACAAAAAATATAAGCCAAGTCCAAATACTGATAGACTGCTTTAATTTTGTTCTCTGTAACAATTTACATCATATATAAATAATAAGCCTGAAAGCTAGAGCCATTGCTTCACAACTTCTGGGAAGTAATTTTCTAGCTCACCTTTCTTTGCCTACTGCAAGACTGAAATCATCTGCAAAGTCAACCTTTTGCATTTTACTTTAAACTTTCTCCTTGATGCTGTGGCAAGGCAGCTCTGAGGAATCTCTCGTTTTGTCAGCAAAAATGGTAGCGCTCTCTTAGGAAAGAAGCAGACACTTAGGAACTCACCAGGGACTAATTTCTTTAATATATTATAATACATTTTTACATGCCACAATATTACATTGTTCTTTGATGTCCCAGCATGTAGCAAATGATTATGGTTTCATTGTGGCTGTTTGCAAGATTATGAGTGATAAGGTAAGCTGTACGCTTTCTACTTTTTTTGCTTCTGCTTCATAGTCCTTATAAATAATTCATGGAGCAAAATTACTGTCCCAGAAAAATGCAGTCTGTTTCATCAGCCCTTTCACACTTTATTGATCAGCACATATAATTTTTTAATGTGCAACATCACTGGAGTTTTGAATAGTAGTGAGTTTCTTTCTTTGTTTCACAGAATGCTCCAGCAAAGACTTCAAGAAAACTAGGACATTTCCATGCAGTTTTATTTTAGGTCAAAGAAGAAGAATAGTATAAATTATTCTGTTTAGGATCTATTTCAAGTTTCCTGTTGACCAGATGTGGAAGAACATATGAAAATTCACATAAAATAGAAATAGAATGATAGAGAAGAAAATTGAGTCATTTTGAAGAGTAAGTGCCAGATTCATAGCTGGTATAAGTCTTCATACTTTCCTTACACTCAGAAGCATGATCTTGATTTTTACTACTTGTTAGTCTGCCCAACTGATGTGAAAAAGGAGTGTGATCTGTGATGAAAACGGAAGAAAAATATAGAAAACATCGTAAAGCCATGCATGTTAGCAGGACTTAAAAGGTATTTTAATATGTTATTCTTAAAAGCTCCTTTCAGGCAAAAGCCTCATATGCCATTAGCTTCTAAAACTTGCTCCTAAACTTGCCCCTTAGCACCATGGTACGTCTTTTACAACCATTTTGTTCAGCTTGTATGAGATAAAGACTATCTAAAGAGGATGGTTTATATGCAGCTTTTAATTTACGTGGTTCCACCATTTAGTAGATGCAGTGTAAATGAGTGAGATTTGGTTCTGTAATATGGCAACAGGTTACACACGCCTTGCCCAGAGAGCAACCAAACCCAAGGCTGCTGACGGCAGCACCTGGCAGCCTCTGTAATTCTGTTGGCCTCCAGGATATATTATTTTTTCTTATTAACCAGGTAGAGCTGTATTTCATTTATTCCAGTGGATCAAATTCTTCTACCTTTTATTTTTGCTGTGGTCCCTTACGCCACAAACCATCCAGCTGTTACCAGTGGATCTCCTTATGTGGTGTAAAATGCTGTTCGTTGTTATTAAAGGAAGAAAATTATCTCCTTTGGGCTTCCTACAATTGGCCATTGTACCAGTACTGAAAGAGAAAAGTAACCTACTTTTGTGTTGTTGCATTGGGTGGGCAATGATAGGAAATATTCTCCTAGGTATTATTCTTTCCTCTGCAGCATTCTTTTGATGTGGTAGTTAGAAACCAATTTGAAAGGTGAGTTCAAATACTTCAGTGTGGTAGTTAGAAGATTAAGTGTAAACCTGGTTAGGGACGTTTCAAAAAAGTGTTTCAAGGAAAAAAAAATGGAATTCTAGAAAAGGAGCTTTCATTTTGACAAATATATAATGCAAAAATTAGAAATATTTTGGAACTGTCAGAATAAGTGTTTCTAGCATTTTCAAAATGAAAACAATTCATATGTGTTCTGGAACTGTTTTTATTTAAAATGTAAACCCATAATAATATATTATATACTAAGGAAGAACTTTGGAACAGCTGAAATATTTTTCTCTGACCTAGTATTTTTTATTCTTTCTTGTAGAGTGTTTTTGAACTTCAATTTTAGTAGACATGATAATTTTAAACATACCCAAATTTTTGTACTGGTTACTAGAAATATTTTTCTCCAAATAGGTAAACTTGCTTTAATTTATGAAACCATTGTAGTGTTCACATTTTGATTTATGAACATTCTAAATATGGATTATGGCACTTTCTTTTCTAAAGTAAATACACTGACAGAAAAATTACAAAAGCACGATCTTTTTCCATTCAAAATATTATGTAAAGCATGAAATTCCATTACTGTAATGATGTCTTTGCAGCTGTCTGCTAATATCTCCGTTATGGAATCACTGCTGTAAATCTTTACATCAGCAGGTAGTAAATAGGGAAAGGATGAAATTTTTATGATGGCTGGTATAAAAGATGTATTATAGGAGCGATAATAGAATGGTCTTGAAAGTTACTTTTAATGAAAAAAGGGAAGGTGTTCCTCTCGTTAATACATATGTTCTTGAAGTGAGAAGGGAAGAAATTAAAAATAAAGACCATGGTCCTGAGGGCCAGTGCTGAGCAGTTCATGATTTCCCTCTAACTGCATCCCATAACGTTTTATTTTTTGTGAGTTTCTAGTCAGATAATTTCCTGAAATAGTTGGAAATGATAATAATTAGCTAAGGAAGTCTTCAGGCAAGGCAGATAATGCCTGTTGCCCCTGTATCTTTGATGTGGGATACTGGCAAGAGAGTTAATTCCCTCTAAGAGGATCCCTTTTCATGCGTGCACCAGAAACATGTGATGGCGAAGGTGCTGTTTTCTCCCTGAAACCGGGTGGTCAAAAAGCTGGGCACAGCTGGTTGTCAGTAGTATTACATTGTTTTCAGGGTCTTCTGTAGTTATTTCAGCAGTTTTGCCTGATGAAAGACTCCCTCAAAAAAGAAATAGTCATGACAATAATTTTGATGCTAAATATTGCACACTGCAAAAAAATTTGTGGCAAAAAAATTGGTAGGTGCCAATTTGTATGGTAGATACACAACAGATAAATGCTTGCATACCTAGTGACATATTTACAGAATTTATTTCATAAATAGTAGTATTGCAATGATTACAGATTCACATTCCATCACAAAAACCCCAAAACCCTCAAGCATGTGTGGATTGTATTAGGCCTGTTAAATTCATCCTAAGAATCTCCAATATGTTTTTTATTGTGAGAACAATTTGCAGTTTTTCTAGTTTTATATCAGTATCAAAATTGATTCCCATTAGAATTTGATAGCAGACTAGAAGATAAAATAGAGTTGTATTTGAGTAGTAAATTGGGCTATTAATTTAGTATTTCTCATTGGGTGATAAAATATTTTAATTTCTTTTTATTCCCGTTGCAAAATCTAATACTAACAAGCAAACATTATGAGTCGCTTTGCTATGAGCAACTCTGATACATTCTTCTCCAAAGTGCTTGCAATTAAAACTTAGTTCTTCAGTTTGACAAAAGCAGAATGAGTTGACTCTGTGAAATCCAAAGTAATATTCTATCACCATCTCAGTAAAATTAATCTCAGGTTAGCGGAAGTCATCTTTATATACCTGTAGCAGACAAGTCTCGGTAGAGATAAATGCCTGCAATATGTTATTTTACAGTGTATATATAATCAACATTGAGAAGACCATCTTAATTTTATTTTAAAAATACCAAGACAAGAATTTTGAAGGTGCGCCTACCACAGCAATACTAAATTTTCCGTCCCCTTTTTTGACCACCAAAAATGTAAAAAAAAAAAAAAAAAAAAAAAAAAAAAAAAAA
>Ga0065711_1036239_pt1 | contig 21268 bp, 17 predicted proteins | sample Hoacrofraction12_FD_59098 | JGI IMG/M metagenome (GOLD analysis project Ga0065711, IMG submission 59098) | Hoatzin crop microbial communities from Cojedes, Venezuela - Epithelial fraction 12 v2 (version 2) | ecosystem: Host-associated > Birds > Digestive system > Esophagus > Crop | place... | reverse complement strand
CCCCAAAAAAAAAAAAAAAAAAAAAAAATCAAACTGAATCACAGAGCAACTGGGCTGTGACTGACAACACAACAGCAAGTTTGCTGCCGTCCTGGCAGGTTGCAGGCAGCTGGCTCTCCCCTGTCATGAAGGAAAGCTTAAATTATGCCTTTAAATTCAGATCAAGTCAACCAGTGCTTTGGAGCACTGGTCCCAGTCCCAACAATTCTTGTTTCCTTTTCTTTCTCTATTCTCAAATTTGCCAATAAGTATCACAATAGAATCTAATTAATGCTCACTAATGAGCGGGAGACCAATTGCTAATCCAGAAGAATTTGGTTATGTGCAAGTAAGCAAACAAGTTAATGTACCATAAACTGTGTTTTGTTCATTTACTTTGACAACTGTAGTTTGCTTTTAATTATGATCCTTCCTAGCAGACTAGTTTGCCTGTCTATTTTGCAGAAGTACCGAACTCTCTCATGCTACCATGTTTTTTTGCAATGCTTTATTTAAAAAAAAAAAACCCAAACCAACTGATATAACAAAACACTGGCTGCTCTCTGTCACTAGAAACAGCAACAAAGTAGTAAAAGACCTCAAGTAACTTGCTTGATGCATGATCCACATTTTCTGCTCGTGAACCTCCTTGTAGGGAAGGATCCACCAGTGGTACCTCACAGTGCTGGAGAAGTTTTCATTTCAGACATGCTTCCCACGGGACTAACAGCTCTTTGTAGAACAGATTTGGTATCTACCCATGTTGCTGATTTTCTTTTCAAGCTAAAGATCATAGACTGGTCTGGGTTTGAAGGGACCTTATAGTTCATCTAGTTCCAAGACCCCTGCCACAGGCAGGGACACCTTCCACTAGACCAGATAAAGATGACCAGCTGGATTCAACAGGCCATCCTTTTCTACATCACATCTGCAAACTAAAACATTTCAATGTTTTTCTCTGCCTTAAGTGAGAGATTTGACCAGTTCAAGTCTTTAAACAGTTCAACCAATCTCTCCATCAGTGGGGGCTCCCCTATTACTGCCCTGCATGCCACCACTGCTCACAATATTGCCTAACTGCTGAACTTGCCAGAAGGGGCATAAGCCCATAACACATGCAGCCATCTGTGAAAACACCCAGTACTTTTTGTAAGTGCATAATGTGCTTTTTTTGACTGTCAAACATGTTTTTAAAGGACACTTTCTTACAGTGCTGAACTACTGATTTGTTTTGTTGCTTCTTTCTAAACAAGCAGCAAGCAAAGAGTTGACTGTGATCACAAGCTTTTACAGGACAGTGCAAATCCTGACTCTTCTCGTGTTCAAAGCACAAATGTTTGCCTCTTTGGTGAGATGTAGGTGGAAGCTTGCATAGACCAATTATTAAAAACAGACATTGCGTGCACTTTGCCAGGATTATTTTCCAGGCAGCAGGTAACCATAGGGGAAATCCCTCCCCAATTCCTAGGTTTGGTTCCCATGCTAAGAAAAGATTGTGGTCTGGACTTCGGAGCTATCAAACAACCACATAACTTGGCACACGCAGCTTTGCTAGCTGGGTGAGATGTCGGTGCCAGATGAAAGAAGTAGGTCACTTGAAGAAAGCTGCTCTCTCAGTCTAGCTCTCAAGTGGCAGTCAAATACCAAAGCCAGCAGACTCCTCCTTCCTAAAGCAATGGCTACTGAGAGCCAAACAGGGAAATAGGTACTCATGACCTCTTGATCCTCAGGTCAGAACAAGTCCCACCAGACCACAGCGGGGTTGGCTTGGTTATAGAAAAAAGGTGGCGGCTCATCCAGTTTGTTCAGAATCCCCATGTTCCTCCAATGGGTTGAATAACTGTTTTCTGCCACAATCACCATTCAAAGCTTAAAGACTTGTCCGACCTGCATACACCATGACAGACGGGAAGAAATGCCATCAAGGCAAGAACTAAGAGATAAGGCCATTAAAGTAAGTAATAACTAAAAAAGGGAGGCAATTGCCAACACATTGTCAGGCTAGAAGGTCAACCTCTATGAAAACGCAACTGGAAGATACAGGAACGCAACTGGAAGATAGTTGGACAGTAATTTCCTTCTCAGATGCTTTTCAAATATGGAAATAATCTGAATAACTCAAAGGCTTGAGCACGAAACAGCTTTCGGCCACAAGATTAGTACAAGCAACCTTTTCAGTTGCTACCACCTGCTTTCTGGAAGGTTTTCAGAATTGCATAAGCAAAACTGCAGCCTATCTAACTGGAAGCCACCTATTCCAAGCAGAAGGGAACCATTTTGCTCTTCGTAATTGCTCTCCTTTTCCCCATCAGCCAAGTTCTTCTGCATGGAGGGAATATCTCCACTCGGCCCATTCATGGCTGCATCCCTCTATCAGCAGCTGGCAGCCACGGGTGCTAGGAAAGGACTGGTACACCATTAACGCAGCAGCATCGTAGCTGCCTGGCAGCTGTCACAGCAGATTATCCTCTCAATTCTCCTTTAAGCTCAACAAGAAAAGCTCTATCACCTCCTTCCTGCACATCCCACTTTCCTTCCAGGGATGTTTCCCTTCTAGACAGTGCTTCAGATTTCCAACACCCTACTTGTTCTGATACTTGCTGCTTATACCACTCATCTCTGCAGCCGCATGACCCGCTGCTGCTCTGATCCCAGCCTGAGCCCCAGCTCTGTGCTCTGAGGATATCCTCCTGTCAAAGAGTTTCAGTCCCACCCCACACCTCTGGCTTCCCCAAGCTACTAAGAGCTATCTGACCGCTGTTGTCGGTGTCTGGGCAATTGGACGCACAGAACAGTGTAGAAAGCTCTTCCCACCTCAGGACTCACCGTTTTTACAAGCAAAAAGCCCACCAGCAGGCATCAGAGTAATCCAGCAGCAACAGGGTGAGGACTATCCATCAAGATCGGCTCGCGTGTAGGGCCGTGATCTGTCAGAAGGCTATCAGCTCCATTTGTTGCTGTGCCACTGCAAAGGCTTACAGCACAGCGCTGGGGCCAGAGGTATCACTTTGCACTGTGCCGCAGATCAGTTACCCACGTTCTTCCAGGTGATCAGAACATTGCTGCCTCCTGCTACCCAGCCTTACAAGAGGCATCTCATTTAAGGAAGCACACAGTTAGGAGTAGCTGCCCCAATGTAATTACTCACATTCCACAAAAATCAGCACAGATAACCCAACCATTTAGGACCCTGCAGCTTTAATCTACACCAACATCCCATAATCCCCAAGCCAAAGCCACATGCATTTCCCTTCAGCACGACAACCCTCTGCCCTTGCTTAAGCCACTTGCACCACCTACAGAACCTCAACCTCCAGCCTCCAAGGAGGCTGCTGCAAGGCACAGCCAGCTTTTTGGGTTTTCTCCCAGGTTTGCTCACATGAACTCTCCTGCGTTGATTCCCAGGCAGCTCCAAGGCAATCCCCGTCACAGCCTCCTTTGCCAGGCTCAGAAAAACCTTTGCCTCGGTCTCAGCTTTGAAATCCTATCTTTGTCTGCTAGAGGTCCGGTCTCTTCTTTTTTTGCTACTGCTTTTCATACCGTGTTCACCAGCTCCCTGGCAAGGTCTCCAGAGCTGTCAGCCATCACAGAGGCACACTGGAGCAGGGCAAGGGTCTTGCTAAGGAGCCTACAGTGTTCCATAGCCCAGCGTACAACTGAAATGAAGAACAGGTATTTCACAAAGCAAAGTGGCAAGATTTGAGTGCTGAAAGCCACAGGCACTGCTCTGGCAGCATATGACAAAGAAGATGTCTCAAGCTTTTTGAGGTGAAGGACTTTGCCTTTGGAGGAAAAAAACATTACCATCTTGTCTCCATCTATTCTATGAGGACTAGGATGGGAAGTCATACCTTTACAGGATCAACCCAGTTCTTCACAGCTGGGCAGACGTGGTTTCCTTATCACCACTACAGCCTGCCTGAAGCACAGGCAAAGCTTCACCTCCCCGCTGCAGCCAAGAGCCACCAACCCACCCCTGAGGGCAGGTCACCTTCGAGACCGCCCAGGCACAGACAAACAGTGCCGGCCTACAGGACAGATTACTGGAGTCTAGAGAGAAATGTGCTATTTGCAGTTTTGCCACCGGAACTGGGAATACATTTGATCCAAGAGCCTCAGGCAAATCCGTTCTCCTCTCTCGGCGAAGTCTGACACACACGAGTGAGAGGCACTGCAGAAACGCAGAGTCACTGAGCAGAATGGCAAGACAGGACCAAACAGACACAGTCGCCTAAGATTTTCCGAAGATGGTTCCTTACTCATTCTCACATTGTTTCAGGAGCACTGACAAGCCTTAACTGCGATGAAGGTCCAATGGTTGCCAACTGAGTATTTTCTTTAATCACATTTGATGCTGTTCTTAAAGCAGTCTGCCAGCTTCTGGAGTCACTTGATTATATACAAGTATTACTTCACAGCAAACAAGCAAGGGATACATTTTTATTTGTTTGTTTCAGTGTTCATAAGTGATATTTTCTTCAAATTTGCAGCGTGAAGTAAATTCACAGTACTTATATTTGGTTCTAATTTTCATGAAAATTGAATAAAACCAGAAAAATGCCAGCCACCCAAATCCTTCCTACCCCCCAGTAATTAAATTCCCATGAAGTGAAAAAACCCAAACCTTGCTAGTCAGCCAACTTTGTTTAGGATGTATTTCATAAATCAGCCATGTTCAGCTTAAATCAGCACAAACGAACAGCGAAACAGAAGCCTTGCGGCAACTGTTCCGACACCTGAGAACTGACAGCCAGAAGCTGAAGCCACATTTGTCGAGGGGAGGGAGGTTGGGCTTGAGGGTTTTCTGATCAAGTTTTTGAAAGAAATTCAACTTGACTCGTAAAGGCAGCATGGGAGAACAAGTGGGGATGCGACACCCAAGCAGACAAGGGCATTGCTCAGTTGGGGGAACCCAATGCACACCGGTGTGCTGCGGTGTAGACCTGGAGGACTGAAACCCTAGACTGTCAGCACTGAAGATACTACTGCTCCAGCCTGAGCCAACAGGTATCTCAGGGGCTGTATAGCTTGTCAGCCAGGGAGCACGATGTACACCAAGTCTTACTGCTCATCCTTCCGCTCCTCTTCATGTTCTATTCATTAGAGTAAAAAAAGAAAAAAAAAAAAAAAGAGAAACAAAAGTTAATGTCTAATCCCAAGAACAGTAAGGGAACAGCTAAACTTTAGCAAATCACCATCTCCTACTGATGTAAGGCTTGGTGAAGAAAATAAAACCTATGAAACTGCAGGACCCTTGATAAAATACACATTCTTGACATACACAAGAAGTCAGCATCCATCCACAAATTTCTTGATATTAGCTTAGTTCTCAAGATAAATTCCCAAAAATGTCTTAATCCGCAGGACTGCTCAGAACAGCCATGGATCTTAGCCAAAGGGAAACCCCCGTCCTTAAAAACCACCCACGATAGCCTGTATTGAAATAAGAAGAGAAGTTGAGTCATTTCATCTCAGGGAGAGCAAGCTAGACTTAAGTATTTCAGCTAAATTCATCCGGGCACCATTGTGGAGAGATCATGGAAAATCCTGGAATGACTGCTCTGAGACAGGGAAAACAATACCAAAAAGCCTTCAGTGTGTTAGCTTGAGCAGTAATGCAGTTTTGAAGTGGCACTATCAAATCAATAGTATTGCTTCCTTGCGCTCTGTGCTAGACACCCAAATCCAGGGGAAATACTGCAGACTCAGAGAGGGCTCAGAGGACCGTAACAACAATATTTTGGATGTGGAGACACTTATTTGAAGGCAGACTGAAGACTGAATAGCAGACTTGAGAGACAAAATAAAAATGTAAAATCGTGACTAGCAGAGAGAAGTCATAACTTCAGTTTCTCTCCTCTTGGTCTCATAACAAAGGGGAATTCAATAAAAGCTACAAGTTATAGAACAGATAAAAACAAGATAGTCTCACAAATGTCTAGCCAGACTACAGAGCTTGAAGCCAGAAGCAGCTGTCAAGGCCAAAAAAGCAAGAATCCCCCCTAAAGCAATCAGACACATTTATACGGTCAAGAACATCCAGAGCTTTTAAGAGTCCACAATAAAAACTCTTGGTACAAGGTATTTAACTTCTGGAATAACCTCTGACAGGTAAACAAAGACAAAGATAATTACAACTGCCCAAACCAAAGCACCATGTCTCCTTTTCTAAATGGTTGGCCAAGGGAACTGCTGGAAATGTGTACTCTATCAGATGGACCAGAAGTCTGGCAGCTCCATGGTCAGCCTGTTTTTAAGCTTCATTTGGACACAATACATTAGCCCTTGAATACAGTGTTTTTCAGGAAAAAATTCACTAAATTAAATGAACATTCTTAAAAAGGAGTGTCACATGAGCTTATATTCAGATATGGAAAAACATTATCATATTTCCCCATGTTCCTTCTGAGGGCACAACAGAACCATAAGAGCCACGAGATGAACAAGCTCTTCCTTCCCCAACGCGTATCAATTCACCACCTTAGCTGCTCAAGAGGACACCAAAAATTGCAGTGTCAAAAACTCTGTCCTCAAAACACATCCAGTTCTCCAGAAGCAGAATTTACTTGCCGTTTCCTAAAATTACATTTTATTTTAGCAGTCTTAAACACAGCCAAATTCCTACAGTATTAGTAATAACAAACAGTACGTGTGATCAGCACCACGTAGAGTTACTTTCAGTGCAGGAGAAGCTACAAACCAACTGATGTAAGAAGTTCTTGGGATATTTGTTTTAATTCTGGGTGTTTCTTATTAGCTACTTGGCTTAACACACCAAATACCCAACCACACAGTCGATCTCTTTCCAAGTGATCAAACACGCTGATAATCACTTCTTAACCTACCTGCTAGCAGAAGCCCCCAGCAGAAGTAAACCTTGGTGGAGACGCAGAATGGACACGCTCAGGTAACAATTCCTCCTAAGAGGCTTTCGTGTTATTTTGGGTTTTGTTGTTGATTTGTTTTTTTTAAATGCTAAGGATAGACTCCAACACTATCAGGCCACTTCCTAAGCTCCCGACCGGACAAAGCCATCGGCTGGCATGGGGCCTTCGGCAGCCGAGCGGGAGCTCTGAGGAGAGGAGAAGCACACTGCCAAGCCGAGCCCTCGGGCAGGGGAGAGGTTCGACCCCTTCCCCGCAACCCACACTGCTTCCTTTCGGGCAGGACATGGGTTTCAGTCAAGCACAGGGGGCCACCAGCTCTGCCATTTATTTTTGGTGATCAGTATGGTGATGGACAGCATGGATATGGCTGCATGGGAAAAGACCCCTTCTCCTCGCACCACCCTCTCTGGAGGAAGCTCACCTTCTGCACCATCAGCAGGCTCTTCTGCTAACTAATAAGAACACCAGCCAGATGAAGAGTTGGAAACAGCTGGTTTTGTGCTTATGTCAAAATTAAACCATGTGGATTTTCCTCTGTTCCGTTCAAAGCTAGATGTCCTGAAGGGATCCAAGTTTCCTCCCTGCCCCCAGGCACAGGTGGCCAACTCCTCTGAGGACGGGGGGACAGACTGCCTCAAAGCGCAAGACCAATAACACAACCGTGAACTTTTGTGCTTTATTTTGGACTTCACAAAACGGAAAGACAGCCTTTCTCTCTTCCAGCAAGGCAGTCACCTGGCTCCAACGCAACCACTTCTCCCCCCTCCCCCAGACATGGCTAAAAATCCATGTTTGACACCAGACTGAGCGAAGCAGCCAAGTTAGCAAATTGTGACAAGCAGTCATTTTCGACATGAAAGGCTTCTGCTGAAGCACATCAACCTACTAATTCAGATACTGGATAATCAGCATGTTTATAAGATTTCAGTCTGGTACAGACGACTTCTGTCAAAAAACGCTGTTGGCTACACGGTCCTCCTGACTGAGCAAACAACTCCCAGAACTTTGTCACAGACCTACATGCCAAAAATAAATATATTGAAATTCAGTATGCTTTTGGACATACTCTGGCAGCCAAGGAATTGTTTCTGATACAATAGAAATAGTGCTAATAAGTTAACACCAAGATACAGACAGCAGCCAGGTCAAATCCTTAAGTCACTCTGTAGGAAACCTAGATATGAGCTTGTTTTAGCTCAGAATTACACTGAGACCTCATATGGTCCTTGCTAATGAAATGAGAGGAAGCAGTAGTGTCTATTCCCAGTGTAACAGCAGGGAAACCAGATTGCAAGGTTCTTCTGCTAATATGAGTTACTATAGTGTTGTGGGAACTTTGCACTGTTGCAATAATTGCAGATTTAACAGGCTTTTTCATCCTTCTCACCTTCAAACCCTCTCTCCCTCAGAACAGCTTAGTGCTGCCATCTACTTTTTTTATCCTAACAGGTTTTTGGTTGGGGTTTATTTTTTTACCCTAACAAAGTTTAACTCATCCACTATGACAACACAGGCTCACTCAAGTCTCTACGGTTGGGTCCCCAAATTTATACTTAGTCCAGTTCATCACCACAAAGTTAAAAGCACAGGAAACAAAATACAGGACCAGATCCAAACTCCTTTTTACGCTAATTTACAGTTGGGACCTCAAATATGAATGAAGAAAAAACCCAACTCCCTCAACTCATAACCACAAGGTATCTTTTAAAAACCCTTGCAGGTAATTAAGCTACTAAACTCCGAGATGACAAGGTGGCCAGGACACAGGTCTTATCAAATCATCAGGATGGTTCTGGAAAGCAAGTCTATCCAGCTAAAAAAAGTTATTCGAAGTTTCAGTCCCAGAGGATTAATAAAATTCTTATAAGTCGTTTATTTGCACAGACACTAACACCACTGGAAAAAAAAAAAAAAAGTATTTCCTGGCTAAAGGATCCATCATCCGAATAAAGCAGCTGAAAAACATTCTGGCATTTTACTGGGAGACTGCCTGCCGCTGATCAGGCAGGAGCTCGTTGTGATTAATTCTCCACCACACTTCTTCATCTCAAACATTTTTTAAGGCATAAGCAATTGCTTCCACACAATTCCCCAACTACCTTCCGTTGAGAGTCTTAACCCTGTTTGAGGGAGAAGGAAAAGCCGCTCAGACCGCGGCGCTGCTCCCACTCTGGTTTATCCATGGAGGAGAAGTTGCCAGGACTAAAGGCAGGCCACAGCACCTTCTGCCTCCCCACCAACGCCCCGCAAGCAAGATCCATCCATCCTCACTGCAAGTATCTCCCCAGACGCTGCGCCCCAGAGAGCTGCGCTGCTGGCTTACGCCTTTGCTTCCCCTCGTCCTAAACCAGGTCACCCTAACTTCTCCGGATCAGGGCCCGGTCTTCAAACAAATCAAAGCTCCTCTGCTCTTCTTTTGGGGTAGGGTGGTGGGATGTCCGTAGGTCTCTGCCTGCTTTGCCCTACCAAGGTACAGCTTTTTGACCTAAAAAGTCTGGAGAACACCAGGAGAGAAAAAAAAAAAAAGAAAAGAAATCTGCTTTTCATCATTATCCATCCTCATGACAGCAGCTACTTTTGGAAAGCAACAGACACGCTCCGAATAATTCCCTTCATCCCGATGACCACAAACACAACACGCAGCATGGGGTCCTAACCACAGGTCCCAGAGCTGCACTTCTGATGGGTATCCAAATCTCTGCTCCACTCACAGTGTTCCCCACACACACAGAGAGGGTCCCACCCAGGGAGGAAGGCTTTCACCACCACCCTGCCTATGTGTCATGTCGCAGCAGCGGCTGTTCCGATCCCTGCCCAGGTTGGCAGGTCGGTCTCCCTCGCTCATATGACCTCAGGCCTCTGCTGAGGCTGCAAACCAGTCACCGGGGCTCTGGCGGAGGGAATATATTTGTCCACAGGGAGCTGAAGGGAATTAATCACATTATGTGTGCCGCACCAGGCTGACGAAGGTCACACATCCGAACTGGGGCAGCCCAGCCTTCAGCACAGATGTCAACTTTACAAGGGAGCACCCTGAAAAGGCAAGAGAAGATATTTTCAGCAGTGTTTTTTTTTTTTTTCTCCTTCCTGCAGAGGCTTTATTTCGTAACGGAGGACGGATGGGAGAAAATAAAACACAAAACAATCAAAACAAGGTTTTTAAAATAAAAACTCATTTCCGAGCTGTCATTCTTGGGTTTTGCATATCATGCCTTAGCATTAACTGCTGCCAAACGCAAGACGTCAGGTCCATCTGGCAGATGTACGCTTCTCCGGTTGCCAAGTGTTTCCTTAAGATGCAGGGGCTTCGCTACTCAGTATATTCGCAAATTCCAGCCTCCTAAATGAGTAGGGCTCCTGAACAGCAGCCTCTGCCTCCGAGTGCCCTGGAAAGGGGGTAGCAGAGGTACGCTGCAACCATCCAGAGGATCCGCTGCGTGCGTTTGGCCCGGAGGCCACCTTCCTGGTAACCGATGGCTAAACCAGCTGTGGAAGAGCCTTAAAGAATTCCTTTTTCTCCAGATTATCCCCAAGTAAAATTAAAAATTATTTAGTAAGCAGAGGGGAAACCCAGCCATTCAAACTGACATCATTACTTATTTACATATAAATACAGCCAGGAAATAAGCATATGTATTTATACATAAACAGAAGAGCTATCCGTACAATGTTTCATACGCTGCTCTTCCATCCAATATTTACTACTTTATTCGTGACTTCAGAAACAACTTTCTCCCCAAGAAATTGGTGATAAAATGCCCTCTGGTGGGCGTGACTGTGGACCTCCACAGCAACAGCCACCTCCGGAACAGTTCGGAGCCCTCGCGATGCTCCTGGGATTAGTATTTTTAATGGAGTAAGACAAAGCACGTACTTGCTTTCCAGAAGAAAGCAGATACACCCCTGACTAGCGAGCCCATCTTTTACTGCTAAGCAGCTCCAGATTAGAATATGAGCTACAAGTTAAAAAAAATCCCATTAAAGCACTCCATAATTCCTAAAAGGTTAAATGAATATTAAAATAATTTTATGATACTTCTTCCTCCTCAGAAACAAGTAATTAAGAGAAACAGAAAAGGAAACTGGCATTAAGTTTCGCCCTGCCTCAGCATAACAGAATCTTTGTAGACTGAAATGGAGAAAGGAGGGGTGGAGAAGAGCAGCATTTTCAGAGCTTATGAATCATTTTTGTCCTGTTAGAGCACAAGGCGCAGCTAGGAAGCAGTCCCTAATTGTACGGGCGAAAAATAACAGCCCTTGTCCCAGAAGAGTTCACTGCCTAAACAGAAAAGGCAAGGATGGAAAACCCCCTCAGAAATAAACTGAAGTTAACAGGATGAGTTTCATCCTTCAGACACTCAATAACTGTGGGTGGTGCTCTCATTAATCTGAAATGAGATTAATCTAAAAGAGAACTGAAGGCTTATGATACAGTGAAAGAGGTAACTCAGTAACTTGGGGGCAGAGTGCATGTGCAGCTACTATGAAAATGTATGTGTGTAAAACAGACTGCACAGACAAACTGGGAGAGCCACCGGGCAGACTGGACTGTGCAAGTCTGATCCTAACGCGGCCAAGAGAAGCAATGGTCACACACAGAACTGAAGCTGACCCCACACAGTTTCTAGGGGTTTGGTTTTTTGTGTGTGTGTGTCCGTTGTCCCCCCCCACGAGTCGCAGCTGAACAAGGAGAAGCAGAATAACACACTCATCACATGGAGAGAAATGGAAGAGCTCCACTGCTCTCCCACATTCCTTGGGAAGTCTTTCTGCTTCCATTTCATATGGGATGTGGCACTTTCTCTGTTCACAAGGACGGTTAGAAGTTTGTTCCAGCTCCTACAGTACAATTTTCAGCTCACTGTTGCTTTATGCTAAGAATATTTGTGAGTTTGATCTATACGTGGAATGTGAAACATTTATGTCTTTTTAAAGCTATTTCTGGGCAGCAAGACTTTGCTCATGAAGTTGTTCTTGGGTACAAACAATGGCATGACTTAACACTCCCCCTCTTTTCTACCCTCAGAAAGAAAAACACAACTGTCAAAACTCCCCTGGTCTACCTGCAATCCGCCCTTCGTGCGAGCAGCACACCCCTGCTGCGTGCAGAGCTCCGTCCCTCTCCAGCTGCAGCCAGGTCACACACCAGTCCGTAAGCCTGCGCCCGGCTTGGCCAGCCCAGGGCTGTCTGCTCACAGAGCAGAAACTTTTAGTTTCAGGTTCAAGATCCCCCGATTATTGCTCTCTGCCAACAGCCCACCCAGAGACTCCCAGTTACAATCTCCTCCGAAGGCAGAGGCTGGGGGTCTCACAGAGCGATGCCGTCCCTCGGCAGGGCACCGCGTAAGCTCTATCACCGCATCGCTGCCGTCCTTCTCGCAAGCATCTCCAGACATCATGTTGATTGCAGCTACCGTGAAACATATGTCTCTTGTTAGGCACAGCAAGCCAAGTTTAAAGGGTGTATTTGTGCACGTAATCATTACACACACAATGCCCATGCTCCTAAATTTCTGTCCCAAATTAAAAGTAACAGATTATCTAGGTAAGATTAGTACCAACATTTCTTGGATTTTATCCTAACAATTAGCCTTTTCTCCAAAGCAGCTTTGCTGTTAGACTACCAATTGCAGGTGTAAGCTGCAGTATTTCCCCCACTTCCCGTCCCCTTAAAAAAATATAAAAAATATTTATAATGCATAAAAATAAAATACATGCCACTATGCCTGACAAGCACAAAGAAAAACACACTTTTCTTTGGATTTTTGTTTTTATCTTTCAAGTTTCTAATCAAGAAGATGGCCCAAGGCTGTACAGTTCTGCTTGCTGTTAAATTCACAATCTTTATATACTAAAATAAAGTTTCTGTACATTTTGTTTTCAGGGTAAAACTATCCTCTTCAGTAAACTTTGAAATGGCCACAGTAAAATTCAAGAGGTCACAGGTCTACTCAAAACCAAGAACTGCTATATTCAAATTTTACAAGATAATATTTAGACAGGAGAAGACTTATAATCTGCTGTCATATGCAATGTCATTTTAGTCAGCACCTTGAGGAAATCTGAGCCTGTCCATGTTTTCCTAGGGATGAATAACTGCACGGTAAACAGCGTAGCCTGAAAACAGGAGGAAGGAAATGGTTAACCAGGACTTCCACTCAGATTACCTGCAGAAAAGTCTAACCAGCCCACTGGCTTCTTCACCACCACCTCAAGCAGTAGATGCCCGAGCTCAAGCTGCACCTGCATCTCCATCTTTTTAATAAGAGTTCAAGCTTCTCAACCCGACTCAAGTGGGTGTCATTCTTGATCTCCAGCCCAGACCACCTTAGCTCCACCATGAGAGCACTGCCACTGCATGAAGTTCTTTAAGTAAAGCAGCCAGCACAGCACAGAGTTTGTTTGTTTTTATTTCACTTGCATTATTCTTGAAATACAATACTTCAATAACTTAGCTGTTGCAACCACAAGAATTGTCTAAGAACAGTTTTTAGAAGGCTTGAAGGATGCTGCTGTGAACCGTTGAAGTGTGATATTGAAACAGTGAGTTTAAGAAAAACTTGCTGCAATTTCTCTTTTAGCAAGAGTATCCCCTCCCCACACACACAAATGGGTTTTCAAATATTTTATCTGAGACCGAAGAAAAACAAACAAGCTGAAATAACAAGTATTATGGTAGCAAGTGAACCACAATTCTCCTCTGTCTTCAGCAGTATTTCTGTATCTGAGCACTGCTTTTAAAGTCAGTCCTGTGTTTCAGAGACTTCAGGCAAGCTTTTTTGGTTTTTTAATTCCTACACTATTTCTATGCTCTATTTTTTCCTCCTATAAGTAACAACCCAAATATCAGCCACAACTTCCCATTGCCATTTAGTGCAGAGATAAGGTTTTGATGTTGCAGAACTAGAACAGCCCAGAAGTTTAATCACAGAATTACACACTTCTCTTCCAAAAAGAAAAGTGTACTAGAAAATAGGCTTTACTTTGGGGATTTGATAATCTTAAAGAACAGGCAGAAAATTTATCTGCGTTTTTCTGAGTACCAAGTGTAGCTTCATTTAACTCCACAGATTTGGACCAAGGATAGATTTGGCCCATTTTACATAACACAGAACTGTGAGGGGAAAGAAGAAAAAAGGTATTGAAACACCTGGACCTCACAAACCAGAGACCAGATAATACACTCATGTCTCAACCAGGCACACCACTCTTTCGCACTCGCTGTCATCTACTGAGATTTACAGGCTCTTTCTTTGACCTTAAGACCTTCACAGTTGAATTTCACAAGTGATTTGTTCCTCAGGGTACAGAAGCACCACACAATATCAGATACATATTGGAACATGTCAGCTCCCCAGGTGTTAACTAGATCAGGATTTGGTCCACAGTTCAGCAGCTCTTGTGACAATTCACACATCAAGATCAACTGAGAGGATCCGCAGAAGGTCCTACACAGTCACATCCCATGCTCTGACGTGCTATAGGCAGCTTTCAATCCAATCTCCTTACGTTTGTTTGCAGTCTCAAGACTCAGACTTCAGAAAGTAAGAGCGTAGTTTTTACTTTCAGACTCTTACAAATAACATAAGGAATAAAACGTTGGCACTGACAGCAAGTGTCTCACGACTTCCGAATTTGAGATCGGGCACTCCATCCAGCCTGCAGAAAATCCAGACTAGCATCAGTGTAAATGAGCTAAGAGTTAACTCACAGAAGATCAAAACCAACTATCATTTATGTCTATGCAACATTGATTTCTGTTAACTACATGTCTGTAACCAAGAGCAACATTTGATCTGAAGCCTAGTACCTTGATGTCCAGCTAATGTAGAACAGAAGCTAAGAGGTAGCTACAAACATTTGACTGATGTTGCCTGCAAGCAGGGCACTGCAGAAGGCTGTAGCAGGAACTCATATTGACAGAATTAAGATGGGGCATGGCAAACCTCACTGTTAGAAGTAATTGCACAAATATTTGGAGTGTTCTTCAGAAAAAAAAAAAGAGATGACATGGGGGAAAGGCAATACAAAGCCACAGACCAAAAAATAAACTACTACATGCAAATACATGCAAGCTTCTCCAAAGTTAATTCTCCTCTTAATGGAATATTGATTGGTATGCTCAACGTTTAGAAGTGTGAAATAATGGGGGGAAAAAAGGAAAGGAAGACACACCTACAGCAGTGAGGTTTGTTTACATAATGTATACTTTTCTCATATGATCAACAAAGAATAGCATAATAAAGAGGGCAGCACAGTATATTTACCATTTTGCCTTGCATGGTATCAGCAAATCTGTCAGAGATGACCTGGAAGTGTTAACCACACTATTTTTTCACGCTTCTCCTAAAGAAGCAAAGTACAGCATTTTTCATAATCTCTCAACATGCAATATCCTTACCCTATCTGGTATTTCTCTGCTTCAAGTAGGACAGACCACAGAGTGTCTGTGGTAGTATCCATGCTTTTCAGATGTGATCTATCAAGATGTCTGTGACATTGAGGGGGGAAGGTTCATGATGGAGAACAGCTGGATAAGCTTTGTTGTATGCAAACAAGAAGGGAGGATGAGGCAGAAGAAAGTTACATCTGTCAAGCAGTTCTGATTTATGTGGCTCTCCCACTTCTTAAACAGAACTTTAAAATATAACCAGCATCATACAACCAAGCAGCCTACCTTCCAGAAATTGCTTTCTACTCCAGGGATTACTACCACCTGTACAGTTTTAGAGAAAAGACTTTCTTCTCTCCTTTTCCCTCTGTCATTCACTGAGTCCTTCTGATATCTCCCTTACAGCCTCCAACACATTTTACTAAAACAAGCCATTCAAAGAAAGGCAGAATAGGAAAAAACCCAACCCAAACCAGGAGAATCAACTTGCATTGCCACCGGAGTTCCTAGCCTTGACACTCCAAGCAACAGCATCACGCTCAACAGCTCTGCTGACCCATTCACAGCGTACACGTCGATGCATTTGAAATAGTTCCTACACTTTAAATACACATGTATTTTTATGCTCTGCCCCTCGTTCCAAAACATTAGAAATTTCATGGACAACTCACAGTTTCTCCCCTCCCTTGCTCCTTCCCAAATTTCACGGAGGGGTAAGGAGTAAGCTCAAAAAGATACTGCCTAAGTCTAGTTATCTTGTAGCATTTCATACAGTTTCAAAAGCATTTTCCAGACATTTATATACCCGACAACATTTTGTAATATGAAGTGTTCCAATTTGGCATTTTTCCACTCTTGGCAAGCAAGAGACAATGAAAATCAAGAGAAAGTTAAAAATGAAGTTTTTTGAAGGATACAATATGTTAGGAATCATTTTATGAATTCAGGTGTTGAACAAGCTACAAGCCAACCAAAATTTGCAATACATATATATTTCAAAGCACAGGTAAACACAGCTGCATCCACTTTAAAGTTACTCCATATCCTATGATCCTTACGATGAACTTTCTGAACTCTTCTGCCTCTCTTCTCTTGATCTGTGGATTACCTGTGGCTGGAAAAACTAACGGCATTTAAATTCTTCTCCCTCTAATTAAGGGCAACAGCATGCTTAAGCCTCAGACTGAGCGGAGAAACTTTTCTTTGAGTAGTTACAGCATGCTGTGATCTGCAAATCCACCAGCACTGCTTTCGCAGGCTGAAAAACAAAATCCTGCAACAAGGTCTGACAAAGCATATCTCAGAGCAGAATTATCTGATTTAAATATTAATTACTCATCAGCACAGACTTTAAGAAGTGTCTGAAGCAAAAGCACTTAAATCACACTTTAAATCCAAGATTTCTACTGCCCACGTTGTTATGCAGATCATGGCTGTGGAATAGGGTTTTCTTGTTTGGTTTTTTTTTGTTTTGTTTTTGTTTTTTAAAAAAGATTGAAGACTGACTGACTCTCTCTCTCTCATGGTTCAGAAATAAAGAGATGTACGAACAGAGTCCAGTTCAACAAATTAGGCACATCCTGAGTTTGACAGATCTGCTGCAGGACACTACCACTGCCTCAGCTACCTCTGCATGAACTTGAGAGATTCTGCACAGCATCTCTCAACTACGTTGAGAGTCCAAGCCCACTCGTAGCGCGTGCACGCCTAACAGTTTTCAGTTAACAGCAACGTAGCAGATGACTTGTATCAGCGGCAGATTTGCTTACAGACTGCTGCACTGAATGACTTCCAGAACATGCCCCTAGAAATAATCTGGTTTTCTCAATCAAATTGTGGATTTATGTGGAGTTTAGTCCTAGAACTGGAGACAAATCCAAGAACTGTACATTCTTGTCTTCCAGTAAGCCAAACCAAACCTGAACAGAAGTCCCAGCATTTAATATCACATGTCATAGAGCATATTGTAATGGATGGCAGGGAATTAAAAAAACAAAACCACTAAACACTGCAAAAGGAATGTTGAATTCATTTCAGTCTGGTTTTGTCTGTAGTTCAAGCACACGCTTCAGTGAACCAGTGCTGCTATTGCAAGCCAGCACTGTAAGTCACCTGAAGTTTAAAGACTACCAAAAAACTATGTGTTTTTCTGACATTAATGCCAACGTCAGCAAAAAAGCCAAGTTGAGGATATCTGAAAACCTAGACCTAAGCATCACTGATGAAAAAAAGCAGCACATAAAAATTAAGGAAAATGGTCTCATGTTCCAGATCTTCTAATCCACACCATAAAATTATTTCTGGAAGACTGTGCCTAGCAATTCAGTTACTGTTATTTATCAGATGGTCAAGACAGCACAGAGGTGACCAGCTGCACGACAACCGCACCAGCCAGGTTTCCCGGGGCAGCTCCTGCACCAGGGCTGCTCGGCACTGGTTTAACCCTAACAGCTGAACAGCACGCAGTCACCACCTGTGAAGAGCGCTGACTTTTAAAAATCTGATAGAGACACATTCCCATAAGAGATTTCTAATCCATTTCCTTTTAATCTCTTTCTTTATAGCTGGGGAAGAGTTCTTTGTACTTCTGGAAACAAAGGAAACGTAGCAGTGACAGAAGCATGTCAGAGCTGTTTACGTTCCATCCAGCCTCACGCTTGGAGCTGCTGTTGGCAGGTGACTTCTTGAGAAGACCATGTTCAGCCTTTGCATACGAGCTCCATCTTCCTACAAGTAACTTTTATAAAGGAGTTAACCGCATAGAGGGATGCTAAAACTCTTCCCCACACAGGGTAAGCTAACACAAAACCAGAAAGGAAATTTAAAATAAAGTGACAAAGGGTTAACACAATTTCAAGCATCCACCAGCATATTCAAGGCAACATTACCTAATTTGTATCTCTATGGGCTTTAGGATACAGGTATTTATACAGTATTTCTTCTGTAGAGATAAGAGTACCTTAAGCAAGTCATTAGACACATAGATAAACCAGAGCCTCCAATGATACTGTGTCATATTTAAGGTTACTGCATCAGCACACTGTGAGGCCAAATATTGCAAAATGGAAGATCTGAAGGAAAAAAAACAAAAGCCGAAGGACCAAATAAGTCGCTAACCCACGCTGAGATTTTAGCTTGCTAAAAGCCTCGATTACAGCACGAAGGATTAATGATCTGAAAACGATGTAGACCTCTGTGGTGCACTATGAAGCTGATGCTCTGCAGACGGAGCAGCCTCAGGATCGAGCCCTCAGGTGTCTGGCCTCCCTGGGTCCGCAGCCCACAGCAGCAAACCCAAGTAGATCGGTGATGTTCGCGGACAAGTCACAGCAACAGCCTTTGCAATGCTATGCTCAACCTAAAGTTAAAGAAAGAATGCTGAAGAAATTAACAAAAATACTAAGGAGACCCCAAAATTTCAAAGTGCAGCAAAAACCCTTCCAGATCAGTTTCAATATTAAAAAAAAGACATTCCACAAGAGGGATATAATGGAAGGGACGAGGGTTAAGCAAGACAGGACAGACTGCAATTGCCTTCTCTGCTTACAGATCTCTACTTTCCCCCCCGTGAAGCTGTGAGTTTCCACCACAGCACACAGAGGCCCTACACACAGAAGAAAGGGAAGAAAAAAAAAAATATTATTTCCTCCACCCTTGATTTTATGTTTTGTTTTCTGTGCTTCAGAAGAACTGGGTCCACATGTTTTTAAAAGTAAATTAAAAGGTCAGGAAAGCAAGCAGGCATGGACAAGACTGAATTGCAGATGAGCACGGAGAAGCAGAGGAAGAGCACTGGGATGAGCATCACCACCCGCAAACAGTTAAGGCCCCCGATTCTGGTGGCCGTCAGCACAGCGCTGAACTGGAGCAACTCCAGCGGAAACACCAGATCACAACCCGGGAGAAGGAGGACACACGGGAGCGAAGCAGTATCGCCAGCGAGACGAGCGCAGCAAACCTGGGGATACTGAATTCACCTCACAAACAGGCACTCAAAGCAATCGCACCAGATACGGCGCACAGCAAACCCCCAAATCCTGCCGAATTTCTAGCTCTCCCCTCGTTGAGAAGATTTCCAGTCAACGCACACACCATATACTTTTGATTACCGTTCGAAGAAGAGCAGCCACCCTGGCAGCACGCTAATCTAGAAGAGACATAGGTGCTTACTTTCTTCCCACACGGTTTCTGCTTCAAAAAACCAGATGAACAAGAAAGGGTTTGCTCCAGCACACCACCACTTTTTGTTTCATTTCAGAGAGGCTCCGACAAAATCTAATCCACTATGCTGTGTATCTAATATATTGGGTGCTTGAAGTATGACCACCGCTCATTAGAAATGCAATTAGAGAGTGACAAAACTAGATTTCCCCCTCCCCAGCATGCAGATGAAAACCAGTAACCCTGCCTCTATTTGTAACCATGACAACTATAGAATATTTTATTTCAGTTAATGTAATTCACACCGAACATTTGCTCACAGGTTTTGTTGTTGTTAAGGGAAAGGTTGACACACCGTGCACACATTTCACGAGCTACTGGAGACAACAACTACAGGGAAGTCGGGCAGTTGCTGAGATCGAGAACCCGGTACGTATTTCAGAGTTCATTTAAGACCCTCTGCAGGAAGCTAAACGAACATGAACAAAAATTCATCCAAACTACGTGTTGCCGGTCATTACTTGCAAGAAAATTACTTGGTATGACTGGATGTTTTCCGACTTTTTAACTAAACCCCCACAACACTCTCGTATTTTGGAATAGGCAGTAACTCACAAGCCAAACTAATTTTCAATTAAAATACCATGGGCATTATTCAGTTTCTATTAGAAAAAATCAAAATAGATGTTATGGAAAAAGATACCTATATGAAACGAGGCAAGGAAAGTCACAGTTTACATGTGCTGGTTGAGTCTTCTTCTGGATGGGTCACTAAATTATTTGCATAGATCCCATATTTCATCTTAAATTGAAGACAACTTCCATAAATACACACAATGAGGACAGGTTATAAGAACAAAAAAACCCCTGCACATTATTCAGAGAAGATTAAACAACCTCCTGAGCATAACTAAAGTTTGACGCAGATAAATGTCACTGTAAAATATGGCTGTACTTTATTTTTCTCCACATGGGGAAAAAAAAAATATAAAGCCATTAACAGTTGAAACAAGAATATAACAATAATTAAAGACACTCTGTTGCTTTGTTTTGGAGGCAAAAAAAAAATAAAGAGAATAAAGCTTGCTGGAATACTACTCTTTCTCTCACACAGATCTTCATATCTATCAAGGAGGATTTAAAGTTTCAGCAGATCACTAATTATAAGAGACAGTAATGCTGTTATCTGCAGTCACCTTAAAGGTACCGGAGTTTGGTTTTTAAGTACCTCAAAACTGACCTCGAAAGGATAGTCTGATAAACACGGTTAAATCGGTGCCAGAGATCCACACGCGCCTACGCGTACACACACTCGCTCAGCTGTTTTAAAGAAATATCAGGGAAAGTTTCCTCATTTACCAGAAATGTGCTCTATAGAATCTCCTGCTAAAACAAATAAGCCTGCAGCAAACACGCATGTCTTTTTTTTTTATTGATGGAAAAGTGATTAAAGCTCCCTTAATCTAGTTACCAGAAGAGTGTATTTTTCCCCCAATAATTTTCATATACAATAAACAAAAGATGAGCAGCCAACAGCCAACTACATGACCAGGGCTCCGTCATTTTGGGGGGGGGGTAGATTTACCTCCAGTATTCTAGGAGTATTTTCTGTTTAATAGATGAAGCCAGAGGAGAGGAAATTAAATAACCTCGGAGACTACGAGCAGCCACTATTTCACGAAGTGCACGAAAAACACCACCACCCATCCCCGCAATTCCCTTCCTCCAGACCCTTCTCCACCCGCCGGGGAGGCGAAGGGACCGAACCCGAAACCCCGCATCCCCGCACGACAAGGACAGCTCAGCCACAGCCCCCACAAGGGCAAAAAAAAAAAAAAAAAAAAAAAAA
>Ga0065711_1036238_pt1 | contig 21269 bp, 7 predicted proteins | sample Hoacrofraction12_FD_59098 | JGI IMG/M metagenome (GOLD analysis project Ga0065711, IMG submission 59098) | Hoatzin crop microbial communities from Cojedes, Venezuela - Epithelial fraction 12 v2 (version 2) | ecosystem: Host-associated > Birds > Digestive system > Esophagus > Crop | place... | reverse complement strand
CGTCGCCGCGGGGCAGGACGGAGCGGGCCGCTCGGCGGAACTCCTCGCTGCGCCACGTGTAGAGCAGGGGGTTGAGGACCGAGAGGGAGCAGAGCAGGAGCCAGCTGGCGGCCTGCAGCGCCGGCGGCGCCGGCCGCAGGAAGAAGCCCAGGAGGCTCACCCACACCAGGGGCTGGGTGCCCAGGAGGAAGACGCAGCAGAGCAGCAGGACGGAGACGCTGCTGAGGCGGCGCTGGGCGCGGCGGGGCGGCGGCGGGGCGGCGGGGAAGGGCAGCTGGTGGAGGAGGTGAAAGTTGAGGACGCTGACCCGCTTGGCGCTGCCCCGCACCCGCCGCACGATGCCGAGGTAGCAGTGGAGCAGCAGCGCGGTCTGGCCCAGCACGGCAAGGGCGAGGAGCAGGGCGGTGTAGCGAGAGCTGCTGTCCGTGTGCCACAGGGGCGGCTGCTGGGCAGAGCCCAGGGTCCAGAGCCCGGGCAGCAGCGGGACCAGGAGCAAGGCAAGGGCCCAGGAGAGCCCGATCATGCAGCCCGTGTGCCTCCGCTGGTAAAGGGCCTGGTACACGCTGGGCAGCTTGGTGATGAGCACGTACCTGTTGAAGGCCACCAGCAGGTGAGAGGCCAGGGAGACGGTGAGGCCGAGGCCGAGGAGCCCCCCTCGGAGCAGCTGGTACTCCACCGAGCGAAGGGAGGAGGAGTTGGGAGGCAGCAGCCCCAGCACAGCCTCCTGGGGCATCCACAGGGCACACACACTCAGGTCTGCCGTGCAGCCGTTCACAATGAAGGCATTACTAGTTGTCTGCAGCTTCTTGAAGGAGAAGACTAAATAGATGACCATCACATTGGATAAAGTCCCTGAGATAGCCAAGACTGCATAGAGCAGTGACAGGAAGATGCGGGTCCCGGAGGAGTCCTCCCAGAGCAGCAGCAGAGGCGAGGTAGCAGTCCAGGAAGAGGCGTTGGGCATCTCGCTGAATGCAGTTCAGTTTTGACTTCACCCTGTAAATCCCATGCTTGTCTGGGTCACAAGGCGCTGCTGCAGGAGTCCCCCACCAAGCACAAGGGAGGATGTGCAGCTGCGGGACTCTAAGGCAGGTTTCAGTCATACAAGCTGCAAGGTCCAGAAAATGCTGGTCGCAGTAACAATCCAGACTACAGCAGCATCCAAGGTGAGTAGGTAGCAAGGGATCCCACAGATTGTAGCTAGTGAAGGTGGGTCCATAGGGAGCAGATAGCTGTTAGCAGCCCAGAGCACAACGGAGGATTCTGTAGCTGTGACAATGCCAAAAGCAGCAGCACCTTGCAATCAGCAGCAGAAACAGCAGCAACTGATACAAAGCTTTGCAGTTTCTCCTGTGCCACAGTATGTACACTGTATATCATTACAGGAAGATTCAGCCCTTCCACTCTTCATGAATTATTCAGCAGATTTTCAACTTGTTAAATCAAGAAGAAAAAAAAAAAAAAACAAACCCTGTCATGCTCTAGAAATACTGCAACTACAGTCTGACTCTTTTTCTCTTTGCCTTACCGGTTTCCTGGTTCTAACCCATTTACACAACTTTCATTTGCAGCAAGCTTTCAAACTGGTGTCAGTCACTTCTGTCTGAAATACAATCCATTTACTGTAGAAACTCCTCTGCTAGATATTCATTTAAACTGCTTTTTTCTGATCTTGTTTTTATTAAGAGAAAGCATGCTATGCTTCTGCAAGATTAATTTTAGAACTGGTCTATAATTACAATATACTTTCCAAATTACATCATTCAAACATGATACACAGATCCTTGACAGTCCTTTTTTGAGGAAGACGGTCATCAGTCTACATATTCTACATTTCTTCATGAAACTCAGCCTGCAGGAAACCCTGCTTCACCAACCCTGCCGGAAGTGAATGGCAGTGTCAGTTAAGTACACAGCTAAAATGGAATCAGTGTAGCATTTGAAAAGGTCTCACACCAAATTAATTCAGAACGCAGCTTCCCACAGAGCTGAATGACAGGTTCGTAGATGGACTAAAAGCTGGATGAAGAGTAGGGCTTAATAGTCCCTTCCTGAATACAGGAGTTAGTAGTGGGATTCTCCAAGGAACTTTACAGTGCTTTACTCTAACAGGGACAAAATGTTAACTGCCCTTACCCTGGACAAGATTTAATAAGAAACTGAGTAAAAGAACTTACATTTCCTCTCAGAAGCTTTCCATAAAAGTAATGCTGATTGATTTTGTGGTGAGGTCAGGAGAAAAACTGCTTTCACAGGTGGGTTATATGTGGGCTACAGAAGTAAGCAATCTCAGCTCCTAAGGTATGACCTGTATGTTGACCAAAGATATCTTTATAAGGTGTTCTTAGATATTGTTAAACTCACTATGCTAACAAATGGCAATACTAAAATAATATTAGGATGTAATTATAGTTACAATATAAATTCTTTAAGATAATTAAGTTAATTTGTGCAAGTCAATGGATTATTTTGTTGTAACATGGCACATTTTTTATTTGACAGAAAGGCTCTCGTTTGCAATTGACAGGACTATTGCTCTGTGGATTTGTTACAAACATGAATATCTATGTTCTGTTTTAGACTGTAGATTGCTCAGGTGCTTAAGGTTAAAGACACACCTGAGTGATTTATTTGATCAGGCCCTTAATTACCATATTTTTTGCCTGCCACACTTTACCATGTAGATCTAATCAAGTGTCAAACCTTTTGAGGCCTTTCATTGTTTAGCTGTCAGCAGAGAACAGTTATTATAGAAACTAAAATCCTCCTCTTTCTGCAGTACTGCAATTGAAAAATATTCTCTAAATCTGTAACAAGAAATATCTCCCTAACCAAAAAGCTTCATAAAGCATAGAGATGATTAACAGTTTCATAAGGCATTAGCTAAACAATCATAAGCCCAGTAGAGACCTCTAGATTTAGTTAATGCATCCTTACATGTTTATCAAACCTCTTTTTAAAGATCTAATGTGCTACAGCTTGTTCTCCCAGAACAATGACATATATTTATATATGAAGCAATAGAAATGGTGAAGGTCAAGGATATGTGAACAGAGGATATGAAACAAAATTTCAGGGTATTTCCTAAAAGTTACAAGGTTCTAAAGACCTCCCTGACCTTCCACTGTCCCCAAATTTGATGTTGTTAAGAAGCTGATTGTTACAGAATACTGGCTATATTTATCGTTCATTTTTAAGAACAAAAAATATGTTGTACATTAGCTGACATTTACTGTATTTCATATAATAAATCAGGATTTAAGTCCCTGCTCATTGCAAGCGCGTTGGACTAGATGACCTTTAAAGGTCCCTTCCAACCCAAACCATTCTATGATTCTAAGTCTAGAAGAAGGCCAAGGGAAAGGTTGATGCCTGCATACTAGAAACTTTTAAATTAGCTGTTATTCCTTTATATTTACTGTACACATACAAATCAACATCCATTAATTGTCTGAATGTAGTGGCAGAAGTGTTTTTAGGTTTAGACTGTCACTAGAATTTGGGCAACTTCTAAAGCATCCACTCTATTCTTGGCTTCGCCATTCCTCTAGAGCAGCTGTGTAACAGTTACATGCTGTCCACATCATCTATTGCAGTACAGACTTACCTGACAGGAATATTAAGCACCATGGATAAATAATCATGCAAAAAAGCATATTTGCTGAAAATCAGCAGCAGAGTTAATGTCAGAACCGTTTGTGGCTAGTTTTTAATTGAAGGAAGGATAAAAAGCTAAATGAAAGCATGATCTTTTGGGTTCTTACAGGCAAAGACCCTGCTGTTAGTGAGACCAAGAAACCTGCTGCGCATGCAAAAAAGACAAGGTATATTACACCTTTAACAAGGGTTCTTGTCCAGGAAAAAGAAGTTTCTTAAATTCTTTTAAATTATGGTATTTTGAAATACAGCCTTTACATTATAATATCAACACATTGATTAAATACTTGATGTTATACCAAGCAAATACGAGAAGGTTAGCTAGAGAGATCAGTTATACTAATGTCTTTTTGCAATGTCATATTATTTATAAATACATTACATGCTTTAGAAGAAAGAAGGGGATTTTGAAGAGCTGCTCTTCAACTAGAGATCTAACCATATTAGTTTACATCAAAAGATCTAAGTAAGAAAAGCCAAGAAACAAGGAAGTTAGCTGATATAGGCATTTTATTATCAATTAGCTGTATATGTATATATATATATGCATTTCAAAATTAAACAATATTTTATTAGGGAAACTATTTATAACAAAGTACATGACAAAATTCTTTATAAGAGGTAGAATTACCTTACCATTAATCTATAATTCATATACAGTATATAGTATATATACACACACACATATGCTACATCATGTGTGTGTGTTACGTATACACAGTTGTGAAAAAAGTACACTATTGCATGTAAATTTTATTCAGTAATTTATATAGCTGCTCTTAGTATTGCTTATTAACACTTTCAGTACAACTTTCTGTAGCAATTTGTGATCTCGTATTTGTAAAAAATTAAGTGGCGCTTTATCTTAACTTCAGTTGTAAAGCAAATGCAGGACATTCACAGGTCTTCAGGAACAAAGACTGACAATTCGACTAAGTTTTATTTTCAAGCTTCCATATATACCAGAAAAACTCATAGGTAATAGATTTGTTTTATTTTTGTCTTCTAAATTAGTGACAAATCAAGTCTTTACAGCTGCTTACATTTTTTTGCTTACTATACACTTGTGGAGTTCTGAAAATTTTACATGTGATCTCTACTACTTCACTGTAATGCCACTTCATTCTGAATCTCATTCCTAATCACACCTCATTAAACTATATGTTAATGAGCGTCTCTACTACTGATATAAGCATTCTGTGATACAGGAGGTTATATTAGCTGTATGTTTAACAACAGTTCTCAAATAAAAAAGTTTATGAAGTATCCAATTGATAAGTGAAAATTTCATATATTCCAATGTTTACTTCAGTACACTTACAGATACTGCCAAATGTAGGTCAAAAACATGTAAGTATGCAGCACTGCCAAATTCGTTGTACATACACATTCTTACCAACTTAAGTTTGGTCTGCCTTCATTTTTGCAGTATATATTGCATAGCAAAATTTAATATTCGACATTGAAAAGAAAAAAGTTAAAACATTCCTTTAAGACAAATGGAAAGAAAGTGTTAATTGTACAACTGAATAATCCAGTAAATTACTCTTTGCAATGGAACATGTAAGTTACATTACACCTCAACAAATATTTTCCCTTTATTTTTCTTTCATAGTGTTTCCTTATGAAACATTAGCAGCTGAAAGTGGAAAGCAAACTATGTATCAAGTGCTTTCATTTGATAGTGTGATAACTAGTCTCTCACTAGTTAGACTTCCATTAAGTTACTAGAAGACCAATTAGTGAAAAAGTAATTACATTAGGCTTTTAGCAATAGTGATGGACTGATAAAACAAGAAAAACGTCTTGTTCATAAAAAAAAATCATCTTTGATAAACACATAAAAATTCTTTAATACACATTTTTGTAGCAAAGAAATGAACACTAAATTAAAATATATTCTATTTTTTTACAAATTTTTATATATATTACTTACCAAAATATTCTCTTAATATGTATTTTAACACTGTACACAAGTTAATAAATGTCTTAATGAAACTCATTACAAATATATTCAAGCTGTCTCAATATTAAAAATTTAAATCTGTATATAACATAGGGTAAAATAATTTCCATAAATTTAACATCAGTGCATCTGCAGTAGTCATTAACAAGAAACTTCTGCCTCTTAAGAAGTCTCCTCTTGGGTGTTAAGGTTTTAATATGTCTTGTATTGAAGATTCCTCCTCTGGGTGAGCAGCTTCCTTCCTTCCTGAAGTTCCTCTCCCTCATGAAGAGCTCAACAGGTTTCACCAAAACAGCCAGGCTTTAGTGCTGAACATACTCAGACTGACGGGACTGTGCAGAGAAGAAAAACTGATTAAAACTCACTGGGGAGGTTATACTTTTATATCATATACATTTTGCACTTAAGTAGTCGAGTAAGGACAGGAAGAAGAAAAATAAAGAGAACTGGAGGGTGATCTGAATCTCTGCATAGGTAAAGATCAATGAAACAGAAGAAACTCAAAACTGGATACAGTAAAGCAAATCAGCTTTCCTGTATCTACACTTACTTTTCCAAACCAAATTCTAGAGATTCTTGAAGAAAGTGTTACACGTCCTTTAAAACACCAGCTTAAAACAATACCTTAAAAATGTGTTGGAAAAACATAGGGTTGCTGTTACTGTAATGGAATTGTTTCCATTTATCCTGAATGAGATTCAAAGTGCTACTGTAAAAAATACAGTGTAATTTAGATGTTCATAGGGTAAGGACATAGGAAACATATAAGTTGTAGCTAACTACTGAGATAAAAAGCTACAGCAGTACAATTATGCACATGAATAAATTTATGTATGATTACTAAAACCAGATAAAAATTAAGCACTGCAAATGGTTCATCTAGATTAGCAAGCAGTCACTATAATTAAGAGGAAAGCATAATCTGGTTTGTTCATTTACATTTCTGGTTCTGTTGAAGTCTAAGGTTTTATAATAAAGTATATAATCAGGTTAGACAGCATCCAAACATTTTATTACCTCCTATACAGATGTGTTCAAGAAGTCATTCTGATGAATAAAAAGTCTTATCTGAGAGTACTCTTCAGTGTACTAGTATGGTTATAACCAAACAGCAAATAAAAAAAACCAAACCATATTTTAAAACTGCATCAATTCATCAGAATTAGAGAGAACTACTGGAGAACAACATGAATCCCAAGAAACCTCAGAACCTTGGAGTCGTCTTCCATTTTCCCAATACTCGTAACTAGTCACTATAGAAATGCTCTTTGGCATCCACAGTGAAACCTGTGAGTAGATGTGCATAATAGATATATAAGAGCTCTAACTAATATCACAGAACCAATTTTCTTCTGTATCTTAAGTCTTACTGTATATTTCTAAAGTTGTTTTTTAAATACATTTTCACATCTTGAAGATTTGAGACCATCTGGATGTTCTCTCCTAGGCTGAAGAGTGCTGTCAGCATACAGAGATTTGAATACCAGTGACTAAAGAGAGTCTGTTTTTAGTACTAAATGGATTCAACATGAAGGATATAATTTAATAGAAAATACTCTACCATGAAACTAAACAGATGTAACAAGTATTTTTTTCATCATAGGCTTAGAATCACCGTGGAATACACAGTCATAGAAGCTTATTTTTCCCCATTCCATTCTCTAATAATCATTCTGGATTATCAGCTGTGGTGAAAGCATTTGTCAAGCTATTTATTACATGTGTAAGAGTGAGGCAGAAGGAACAGGCCTTCATTAATGAGCACTTGAAACTTCTGCTCTCTTAATGATGCTCAAAGCTTTCTCATTTTCAGAAATGTATTTTAACAATCAGAAAGATGGGTACACTTAACTATAGCAGTATTTTGAAATGGATACTTCAAAACTGAACAAAAAGTTGATTAACAAACATAAAAAATGCATGAAATTTAATCATACTATCTTACTTATAATATGTAATAAGTAATAAAATATAAATATATTTCTAATATAGAAGATTGGTTTTTATATTTTTGTTTGTATTACTTTATGATATTATCAAATATAAATTTATATTTGTAATATAAAGTAACAGATTACTTTAAGCTTGGACGGATGAAAGATAACCAGAAAGCTCTGTACACTTTTGGTGATCTTGGAAACAGCTAGCGTTAGTTGACAAAGAACTATGAACAGCAGCCCTTTACTCAGCAGATAGTAGTAACCAGGGATTCTACATCATAATTTAAATAAACAAACAAACCATAAATTAAGATTCTGAACTTCACACTAAAATTATTAAAATTGTTAGGAATCAAAGTTACAAAAATACAGAAAAAAATTAATGGCAACATATAAAAACCCAAATATCCACACAGCACAGATTGCTTGGAAACAAGATAGCGTGTTTTGTTAATTTTCATTGCAGATGGGTAGGCAGGTTTTATTTTATTTATTTTCAAATTGAAAAATATGTTTTTCAGTGTGTTCCCACCCTCACCATAGCTCTAGTTCACATAGCAATAATTTCTTCCTAATGTTTCAAAGCCTTTTCTGAATACAGGGAAGAATTAAATCTAAGCAGATTTTTTTCCAGATTAATTCATGTGACTTCACATAAAGTTCTTATTACTGAAAACATGGTGATAGCCGTAACAACTGAGCTGTTATAAAGTATACAGACTAGCTTTTGAGTTTGAAAAATTAAATGTAGCTGGGGAAGGTTGTTTTTTTGATTGTTTATTTGTTTTTTTTGCTTTTGCAGTTAAGTAATTTGTGCTCTTAAATCTCTTCACAGTGTCCAAAGAGACTGACTGTAATATTTCAAAGCCTGTAATTGTGATTTTTTTTCTTTTTTTTTCCTTTTGAAAATATTTTGAGGAGTTTTCTGTTTTAAAATTTACATTCCTAACTCCTGTTTGCAGTGACTCAAAGTATGGCCTGTGATTCTGAAAGCTTTATTAAAAACAAAAAGCCCCAATCCACCTTTACAAGTCATATGCTGGTATTTAACAAAATCTTACTTAAAACACAGGTAAAAATAGGAGGAAAAAACCAAAGAAAATTGACTGCTGAACTGCAATGATAAGCGTATAAAATCAGTTAATTGAGTAGAATTCTCAATGTGTACTCCTACAGTGGTCCATGCAGTATCAAGCTTGGCATTTTATACACAAGTATCAGACATTTAAACAAGGAACTAGGAATTGGACAGCTTCACTACAGTTAATGATATCTAATGAGGTTCATGTTGAAGCTACTGCTTAGATCACTACCATTTTTGTTCTTCAACAGGAGGCACGGAAAGCTTCCTGGAAGAGAAAATAAGCCACAGATCCATCTAGGCAGTAGAACTGTATTCGCAAGCATTCAACTTCAGGACCAAGTCAGCTGTGAGTTAACTTTTAAGAGTGAACAACCCTACAGCATTTAGGGCTACCTGTTAGGACTTGAACGTGCACTTCTTCCAGGTAACTGCAAAAAGTAATTCAAGTTTTCTGAACTGTGCATCAACTCTCCCAAAACGTTGTTGCAACAGGAGTGTTGCAGCAGGCAAGAATTACCATGAATACACAAGATCCACTAAAATAAATCAGGATATGTTATAGATAATGCATACACACTTGAAGTGATCCTTTGAGACTGCTATATTTACAGATTTGTAAAATGCACTAGTATTTGTCTCTCTTTTTGCAAAGGCTGTCCTATATTCATTAATGGTAAGTTCTTACTAAGAAAAAATATTCTACAAGTACAGAGATCATGTACATGAATTTTAAAATACTGCTACCCTTCTCAATTTTTTGAAATTTTTCCATCTTACTAGTTTCCATGACAGCTATAGAAGCAAAAGGTGACTCATCTTAAGTCTACCTAGTTACATACTCTTCAATAAAAATACATTTTAAAGAGTGATATTTGGATTTATAACTATTGTAAGAACAAAGTAAAAATCTTCTTGTGGTACCTTAAATGCGACTACACTCAGTAAGAATACTTCTGCAAATTATAATTGTCGGAGATATCATTTCATCAAAACACCCAATTTGTAAAATTTGCAAATAAACTATTTACTCTATTTGGCTGGAATGGCAAGTTGTCTATTCTCTGAAAATCAAGCTTTTCTTCTAGTTCATCAGCATACAACAGCATAAACATGATAAAAAGGAAGTGGATTATAAGCTTACACTGACAAAGGACAAAAACCATTAGGGAAAAATATATGGCTGACAACAACAGGAAGTCACAGTCATGGTTATATATTGTTTGTTTTAAATGGAATGTGCAACAATAGTATTAATTTTTTTTTAATGTTTCATTACAAAACAGGAAAAAAAGAAGAAAAAAAGAGTATTGAATAACTTTGTCTTCCATACTGGGAAAAAAAAAAAAATTATGTACTTGCATTGCGTAAAAATGAAGTTCCCAATGTCCTCATTAATGAGATTAAAGAACATTAATTAGAACTGAAAATTTACTGTCCTAACCATCTTAAAATGCTCCTGCACCACTTATGTTGACAGTTAGGAAACTTAGAAAGAGAAATAAGAGTGATAAGGTGATTTTCTAAAATAAAGTACCTATACAAGTACACATGGTTAACTTGATATCTAACTCAGGTAAAGTGAGATTCTGCTAATAAAAAGAAGAATATAATTCATATCATCCAAGAGTTCTTTGATAAATTAAATGAACAAATATAACCACCAGTATATGTAATAGACTTCTGTCAGGTACATTATCTGATGTGCTCCTATTAGAAGAAACTGCAATGTAATACAAACACTTCTTGCAGCAAGACTAAGATTTGTCTGACAAGACTTCCAAGTAATTTCAGCATCTAAAGCAGTGAAGTGGAAATCATTAAACAGAATTCTGTTTTTAACAGAATTCTGCCAGAACTGGTGTTAAGGCTTGATGCTACTCCACATTTTGCTTATGAGCTTAAGATCACTGATGAATATCACCGAAAGCAAAACAGCTGGATGTCAGTGGTTGAAGTGGTAAGACAAAACAATCTTCCTTGGTCGGTTAATTGGTCCCATTAAGAAGGGGGGGAAGGATGCTTCTTTTATAGAGCCTAATACAGAGTTCCACATTAAAAAAAAAACCCAAGTAATGCAGGATATTGGACTAAAATACAAGTCAGTATCTTGGATGGCAAGAAATCTTTTTTCCCCATGAGCTCCCAATGCATTACAGTTAAAGAAGCTAATGCAAGCTATGGATTTATAAGCAGGACAGCACCAAGTAGCAGCTTTCTCCACCTGAAAGATGAACATTAGACTGTTGCATTTACTTTTTGAAAAAGGATTTTCAAAAACTGTAAAGGATTTGAACACTTTACAAAAGGATCTTTGAGCCAACAGCTTATAAAAAGACAATCAAGTTGAGATGACTAGCACGAAATACCTTCATAACGTGAAAATAAGATAATAAAGGACTATAACAGTGACATAATAAAGAGATACAGCAAGTTTCAGATCAAAAGTGAAATGGTTTTAAGCATGACTATTCAAGTAGTGGGAGGAATTATCAAGTAAAGTTACACTGTCTTCAAAATGACAAAAAACCCACCATCAAGATGTATCTATATTAGCCAGTATGTCAGAGGCTCACTACCAGACAGAAAGCATTCAAAGATTAATTGATCAAGTAATTTACTCATCTTCAACACCATGACATCACAGTAACTGCACTCAGTCAATTGTGCATAAAATGTTTGAGGAAATGTGCTGATTTTTTTCTGTAATGGTTTATATTATCATTTGGTACTCTTGTTACTTTTGGCCAACTGTGAACAATGTCAGCTTATTTTCATGACTGAGTCACATTACTGTTATAAGGCATTTCTTCCCCTTTGGGCTCTGCATGTAGGTTTACATATTTATGCATAATATGCAGCTGTAACTAGAACACGGATAAAAACCTAAGAATTGCTGCTGGCAGCATATCATTTAGAGAAAGTACAACAGAAAAGAATGGGAATGGGTTGCCCATCCAAAGAATTATTGTTCAAATACATTAAATATGAGACAATATTAAAAAAAAAAAGGACACTTTTCCACTTAGTTATTCAGATGAGTGATTGCTCTCCACCATTGTTAGTATATTGACTTTGGTTCAACTGGAGCCTCTGTCAGTCCCCCTGAAGACTGTAAGCATGCTGGATAAAAGATTTGGAACACCTAAAAAGGCTCATTTCCTACTACCATCAGAATTCATGAACAAATGAAAGACTCATGGATGTGTCTCAACTCAAACATCCTCAGCTTGCTGTACAGCTTTTCACCTCCTCATCTGTATGCCTGGAAGAATGAAACCAAGTTAGTTACTTACATTAAAACACTTCTCTTGTTCTAGAACTGGTTTCATAGGAAAATTGGGATGGCTTCTATATCCAACTTCAGAAAAGTCTTAAATTATATATGGTTTACCTCAATCCCCTGTAGCAGGTAAAAACACAGGCAAATTAGGGGTAAAACAACTTCAAAAATCTGAAAGGATGAGGCAGTATTCAAGAAATTCCTTGCAAACAAGTTATTGCTGATGTCTAAAGTAAAATTTAAACTCAGATTTAAACTCAATGCAGAACACTCAGTGATCCTAAGATCATGGAATACTGTTTACTTCCAGGTAAGTTGTAGTGGACAAGAAGCTAAGTGTACTTTCAAACAAGGAGTCTGAAAGCACTGAGTATTTTAAAGAATTGCTTTACATTAAGCACATCCTAGCACAGTAACTCTAATCCTTTTCCAGTGGAAGTAGCCATTGAGTTTATGAGGACACAGAATCATGTTCCCTCAACTAACTTAATTTTCAATGTACTTTATACACCAGTTAGGTTTCAGTCATACATGCAATTTAATTCCACAATGGAACAATGAGAATTTATTTCCTACTGTCATCTATCCTCAGAAAGTGCAATTCATGTGGCTTCTGAACTGTAAGTGGTGCCACATACCAGCTGTTAATAAGAGGGTAGATCCCCCACTTCTTCAGGAAAAAGAGGACACAACCCATGAAAGATCTTTTCAGCTGACATCCTAGTTACATGCAATGGGTGTATTAGCTGTCTTAAGATGGGACTCGCCACACTCAAAACCAGTAGCAGGTGTAATGCTGAAACTTTCTTTATACTGAAACAATTTATCAGGAGTAAGAAAACAGAAAAGAAAGGTGTAATATGCTGAAGTTAATTTTATACAAAGGTAATTTTATTTCCAGCAGCTAAAAAAATAAAAAATCTGAAGTGTCAGTACAACTAAACAGAGGCTGACAGGTTCAATTAATTATAGGTAATATATTCTATTAAAAACACTGCAATAACTTTTATAATTAATAGGTTATCAAATACCTGGAAACCAGGTATTTAAGTTGTTTTTAGATTTATAGTAGTAAATGTTTATTTTTGAAGTTATTTCTGATTTCATAGCTGAAGTTTCTCTAGTTTATCTTCTCTGCATTTTGTATAAAATCACTTTCAAGTTGCATCAATTTATCTGTGTATCCTCTTTATACAGACTCTTTCATACAGAAAAAGGGCACAAAATAAGCCCAGGGCAGCAAAGATGTTGAGGAATGAAAGCTAAGATGGTAAGACCATCAGAAATATCTTGCTCTAGAATACTTTTGATATTTGGTGTTAGAAGGAGGACTAGGTTTCAAGTTGAGTGGACTCATCTTTCAAATAAGCCCTATCTTTAAGAATGTTGTATCTTGCATTTAGTATGATACCTACAAAGGCTTCTTTAAATCTGTTACTGCATGAAGATTAAGGTACATAATAAACTTACAAACTATGTTATGGATAAGTTGAAATAAAAAAATCCCTAAGGTCCAAAAAAAAAAAAAAATCAGAAAAACTGTTAGTTTAAATTCAGGAGTGATTTATTTTCATGAAACCTCCATGATCTAGATGCTTGAAAGAGATGGAAAAAAAGAGCTGAAATGGTAACTACTTGAAAAGGTAACAGACAAAGGTGCTGTTCAGAAACATGAAAGGAAGTCAAGAGAATTATGCTGGTTTAAGATTTTTTGCGACAGCTTTCTCGCAGAAGCAAGGAAGATAAGCATTGCTGAGATGCCTGAAAGTGCTGTTGTGACTATGAACTTACAGGAATTGATTCAGTGTGGTACCATGCTGGAGGAGTTGTAAGGTTCATAAAGGAAGGCTGATGTGTACTCATCTGTCACGGTGCTGTGAAAAGTGGTTTGGCTGCTCAGGTTGGTGCCACTACTGCTGTTTCTGTTGTACAAGTTGTTCAGTTCCTGGTTATTTCTGTGGGGCAGTTGCGAGCTGTCATTCAGGTGGTTGGAGATTTGGCTTACAGAAAAACCTGTCCTAGAGGACGATGATGTCATTTTGCTCTCATCATCATCTGAAGCAGCATACAGGTTCCCTAGAGAACTGGCTAGTCTGGAGTTTATGGAAACACTGAATAAAAAACACATGGAGGGGGGGGAATATACACAGGGTATGTACAGATAAATACAAAAAAGACAATTCAGAATACATTAGGTGAACAACACAGATCACTCTAAAATTGTGTTTGCACATGGGTGCAATAGCTCTCAAATAATGAAAACCAGAATTCTTTGTGGGGCATTTCCCATCTTTGTTTATTCAAGCACTACCATGGCTAGCTTTCACCTCTGTCAAACCATATGCACATGGAGGAGATTGTGTTAAAAGGTTTAGGCAGTGGCTGATCTACATTCAAGTATTTTATGTAGATGTAGCAGTTTAAGAACTCCTTTTCTGTTTCTTGAAATCAGTTACATGATACAATTCTTCAAGTAATCAAGATAATATGATAAAATTTGGGAATAAGAATAGGGTGTCCTGAAATATCTCTTTAAGTTAATTATTTTCTTCAAGTAAATATTTGTGCCCAGAAGTTATTGAAAATGCATCAATTATGGATGCAAAATGAAATTTACAATAATTACTTAGTATAATAGTAATACTGGAATTAAATAGCAATAAATCAAGGGTTCATAAATATTATATTAATTACTACTCAGTATTCTTCTGATATTTAATCGTATACAGTGAGGCCACATCTGGAGTACTCTGTCCAGTTCTGGGCTCCCCAGTTCAAGAAAGATGAGGAGCTACTGGAGAGAGCCCAGAGGAGGGCTGCAAAGATGATTAGTGGACCAGAGCATCTGTCCTATGAGGAAAGGCTGAGGGAGCTGGGCGTGTTTAGCATGAAGAAGCCTGATAGGGGACCTTATAAATGCTTACAAATATCTCAAGGGTGGGTGTCAAGAGGATGGGGCCAGACTCTTTTCAGTGGTGCCCTGCAACAGGACAAGGGGCAATGGGCACAAACGGAAGCATACGAAGTTCCACCTGAACATGAGGAAGAACACTTCTTTACTCTAACAGTGACAGACCACTGGAACAGGCTGAATGGTTGTGGAGTCTCCTCCTCTGGAGATATTCAAAACCCGCCTGGACAAGGTCCTGTGCAGCCTGTGCTAGGTGATGCTGCTTTGGCAGGGGAGGTTGCACTAGATGATCCCCTTCCAACCCCTGCTGTTCTGTGACAGACTTGTGGGAATACTTGCAAAACTTCTATAAACTCAGATGAGTGAAAAAAACCCACAAAAACAACCTGAACAACATAATACTGTTGTTGATTTGATACAATCCCACGAAAACTCTCACAACAGTAGTACAGATTTGGGGTTTTGTTTGTTTTTTAAATCTACGGGCAACTAAAGTTTGGCTAGTGGAACAGCAAATCACTTTGTAAGTAAATTTAAGCCTTCTTACACCAAAAAACAGCAAGTGCTTCATAGACTGCATATGTACTGAAAACCACTGTAGTATACAGTAACTATTTGTACCAAAATGAGAAGAAGAAAAAAACCTTTTAAGGTTAGAGCCTGAGGATGTGGGAATTCTGCTTATTCTTTCTGCAGATGGTGAATTAACTGCCATCACTTTGGAGGCCTTCAGAGGAGACATGGATTCTTCTGCACTACCTGAAGTATTCAGTCTAAAAGGAGTGCACAGTTTTTGTGAAAAGCAAGATTTTTTTAACAATTGAAATATACATCTCAAACACATACAGTCTTTCAATACATAGACTGGTATTTTAAAAAGTGGGAATTCTCAAGTCTGAATATTGAGAACTCAACAGCAAAAAGTTTGCCTGTTTTCAAACATCTTTTAAAAAAAACTTCAAATATCCCACTGCCAAGTTTTTCCCCTCCTGTACCATATTATACAGCCTATAAAGGCTACTTTTCACCTTGATAATTTGTGAAGGTTAAGTGTCCATCTTGTATCAAATTTACTGTAAATTTGATTATAAATTTAAAATATTGTAAATTTGAGAAAAAACACTTTTTGTGCTTATAAAGCAAATACGAGTAGAAAAAAACAACACTGTAGCTTTCCTGAGAACATCATCATCATTTCCAAATTCTAGCAAGAACATTTTTACAAAGTTGCACAGAACATACAGCTCTTTCTAGGGTGGGACTCTTAATGACCAAATTCTTCATATTTTTATAATGAGCTGTAAGTATGGCACACAGGACTGACTACTGAAAAATGTTAGCATTATAGCTGTCCATACTAGTTTGTTAAGAACTACTAAACGAAGAGCCTTGCAGTACTATGAAATTCTCTCCATCCTTAGACCAGGGGATATTATCATGATCAGCTCATCAAGGATGAAAGACCTTGGGTAAAAGTCTCTAACTACAAACCCAGAAGGAATGACATTGAGCAGAAATAGCTTTAATTCCACACCAGGAAAGTGTAAGCAGACATCTCCAAGGTTAGACATCTAGAGTAATCCATCTTAAAAATCCAGGCTGTCACAAAACTGAAGATCATGTGTTCTTTTCAATATTAATGCTTTCCAATGACAGATATTTTGTGTTACATGTTGGATTTTGGATGCAATGGGGTAAAGGATGCAATGGTTAGAAAACCAAAAGACTCAATTCTGCCATTCCTATAACTCTTAAAATCAAGTCAATTTTCACTCTGCATTTTCTTTCAGGGGACATCGTCAGTACTGATTCGAGATTAGTACAGGTCATAAATGAAATAAACATTTAGAAAGTGAGATGAAACTATTGGCTATATTGGCTCCACACAAAGTTCTGAACAAAGCATGTAGTACAGTGTACAGCGAGTACCCTGTATTAAAATATGAAAAGGTACTAATACTCAACATTTATCTGGTACATCTTATTAAAAAAGTACTGATTGTATCCACTAACCAATACATATAGTTCATCTACTAAAACACACAGGACAAAAATTGTGATACACAGGAAATACGTAGCCTATTTAGGCTTTGGAGACAAGTATTTAATTTTAGAGATAAAGTGGTTATGAGTTAACTATGCATCCTTCATTGCATAACAGCATAGCTATTAGAAAATGTGACTAAGGAAATTACTTGTATGTGCTAATTATTTATTAAGAAGAATTCAAGGTATCCCTGAAGTAGAGCTGTACCCCTCTCTGTCCATTAAGGTTCCCCCCCCCTATTTGCAGGCGTTTAAAAAGGTTTGTTACCTGCCACTTCTCAGAAGTCTACAATTGCTAATCAATTGATGTGGTGAGTATAATCCAAGACACTGAAAATTTAAGACCTGAGAAGTATACATTTAGAACTAAAATTTTAAAGTTCATACCTGAAAGGTTGTGATATTGAGCTGGTGTGCAGTTTCATGTCTTGCAGCCTAAAGAAACCAAAGCAGCAATCTTTACCAAAGGATAACAAGCCTTTCCCCTCCCTCAAAGCATACTTGCATGTTTCATACTGCCTTTAAAGTACAGGACTAACAAGAGTTAAGAATTATTGAAAATCATTATTTTCATTTACAGTTGAACAACAGAGAGGTACTTCATGTTTATTTTCAAACTCCACATTTTTACTGGTTCTGAAAAATTCAAAATTTACATAAGGACTACAGAAAAGTAACTGCAGAAAGATAACTAAGTTCACAGAAGAATATTTTGTTTCAGACAAAAGTTTTAAAATACGAGACAGATAAATTTGAAAATTTTGAAATATTTTTGTACTTTGTCTTTTACTGCTACATAGTAAGTAGGTATCCTGAACAGGAAGAGGGAGAGGAGGGGGAGGAGAAATTAATAAACCAAATCTGCAGCTAATAGATACATACCTAGAGAAATCTGCACCACAGAAGGTGGTACAATTAGTACCACTGCCTTAAACAAGACCATCTACTTGCCATAAAGATCTGATAGCACAGACTGAATTTAAAATTGCAAATTACTTCAGAATTAATTACTTCAGGTAGTACAATTAATTACCTCAGGGCTCCCGTCATAGCACATGGTCGTCTCCGACTTTTTAAGGCATTAAGCTTATCTCCCTGCGTCATGCCATTCTGAGTTTCCACACCTGCTTTGTCTTCAAAATCATTCTGGGGAAACACAAAGTAGGCATGCAAGGAAATACATCAAATCCTTATGAGTAGTGTAGTTTCAAGGTATCGAACATCACCTTTGCAAAGATGATAATTTAAAAGGCTAATCTACATTCTTCTGTATGCACTCCTCTGTCTTTGCATAGTTCCAGTAAATTAAACGTGTCACTGTACAAACACACATTCACAGGGGCTTTTTGCAGAATCTGACCTCAAAGTCGGTTCAGGATGCTTCAGTGTAACGTGCATATTTATTTACTTCAAAGTCTGTTTTTGTAGAACCTGAACTCCAACTCCTTCCTCCATGACTATTTTTAAAGTTATCATCAATGTGGAAGGGAAGGAATAACACACAATTCTGTCATATGCACAAGATGAGGAAGAAATTTAGATACAGTTGTGTGTCCTGCAAGAGGAGCTAAAAAATCAACTTTCCTAAACTACTAATCTTTTTTTAAAAAATAAAAAGTCCTCATGACTTCTAGAAAAATGGTTTTGAAAAAAATTCCCGATGAAAACTTAATTGGGAATATAGGATGAACAGATTTCAGAGTTTTATCCTACTTATAGCTTTAGAAAATATTTTAAAGTCTAAAAACTTGGAATTTTGTATCAAATTTACTGTAAATTTGTATTAAGAATGTATGCCAACACAGTTTAAATGCCTATTTATAATTTCTTACTGACCTCAAAATAAAACTTTAAGACCCACATATTAAGTAGACAGTATCTTAAGTAGCAAACAAATATGAAAGTTACAAAAAAACAAGAAGAAAAATTTTTAAATTGACAAATGAAAAAAAAACTTATACCAATTATGCTATATTTGACCTCAGATCAAGTATTTGTTTGTATTACTGAAGTTCCTGTTGTGCCCCGCTGACCTCACTGCTCCGCATAAAACAGAACAATAGTTTCTGCCATTAACCAAGATGAAAGATTGATAGAAGTAGTAATACAACAGAAGTTAATCGAATGTGATGGTCCAAGTGTTGCATTTGTTATAGGAAAATACAAATATTTTAGCTAGATTTCATTGAAGATTATATACCAGGCCATTGTTACCTATCATTCAGCCTCAATGCTGATAAATTTTGTTTCACTGCCTTTACTTGCCCAACAGTTACTGCATGTAGCTGTTCTGTCCTCTCACTCTTAGACCTTATGCATTTTTGGGATTGAGAACATTACTTTGTTTAAAACTTCTAGAGAGCCTAGTATAATGAGGTCCTGAAATATAACTGAATATCCAGAGAGATAAAGAGATAAGTCAAATGTTTTGAAAACTAAATATTAAACAGATTTAATATGACATCTGTAAAAAAAATGAAATATATATATTACAGAGAGGGCTACAGTAGAAAAAAGCAGCACTGTAAATTTGTACGTGAGCTGATACACAGTGTACAAATAGTTGAGTTACCTGCAAGTAAGTTGCCTTGGATACCGGAAGCAGTGAAGTTTTAGTAGTCGCTCAGATTCAGAAACATTACTTTTACCCGTATGGCTATGTGCCACCTGTTTTACCTTAGGCATACAAGATCATCTCTACAGTGTTATATTATCCAGATATTCTCTCTAGATATTTAACTTTATGTATTCCAAGCCACAAAATGAACTTCCAAAATGGAAATGGTACCTTTAAATAAATGCATTCAAGGTGCTCTTCCAAATTATGATAGATCACATGATAGACGATTATTTTAATTTATACTAATAACTATCTGAAGGTGCCCACTACATCCTTCATCTTTTACATCAAGTAATGGATTCTGTCAGCAACGTAAAAGCTCTTCAGCTATTACAGAGCTAAGATTAGTCAAATGGATAGTTCCTCTAAACTGCTTCTCACAGATGCCATAGGAAATTACAGTTTAAGATTTTTACTAGCCCAGAAGCAGAAGTAGTTCACACTCCATGCCTGTGCTTCCAATAAATAACTGTAAGGTCCTTACCCTAACTGTACACATCACATCAGTCATCCATAACATTGTGATAAAGGGACAGACATCTATACACTCATGCATTATTAGCTAGAAACTTGGAATAACTAGATTGCCAGGAGGAAAACTCTTTTTTTTTTTTCCCCCTCTGTTCTCCAATAAACAACTGAAAACCATGAAAGAATGATTCGAAATAAGGCAAGCCTTTTGAAATCTGCAAAATGTCCTATAACAATTTTAATATAACTTAAGCTTTTTTTTTTAAGTGATTTGTTCTAATTATGACCTATAAAAAAAAGTTTTGCTGTGAAAAAGCAATCTTGTACTAATATAAGACTAAAAAAATAATCTAAAAAGTATATATAACTAGTTATTAGAAGATCAGCTCCATCTCTTCTTGTTTGAAATTTTTCCTACGAACTCTTACCTCCCTGTAGTGATCCAAGTCTTGTACTTTATTCAAGCTGTCAGTGATTGAAATATCATTCAATCCACAAAGAACTCTGTTAATGTTTCCATCAACTACTCGTTGTTTTTGCTTTGATTGGATGAGATCTCCCTCCAGCCATAACATTGCCTGCTTCCTTTAGGATACAAAACCAAATCAATTCATAACAACAAATCTGCATATACATAAAAACCAATATGAAAATATGCTACTTTTACAGATTGCCAAAATCTGAATCTTCTGCACATCTTCATCTGGAAAAAAAAAATCGAATGTCTATCACAGAAAAAACCCACAAACAAAACAAACCCCACCACTGTAAATGGTTAAAAACAACAACAATAACAAGCCCCCCCAACCCCCCCCAAATCACCGGACAAGTCTGTAGGCATCACAGAAATACTACAGGTACTAAAATTTCATTTTACAAAATCCTACTAGGAAAAGAGATTAACTAAACAGGAATTTGCAGTGGTATTTTAAAGGTTTTTAAAACACAACTTAAAAATTCATATAAAATAATGATTTTCTGTATGTAATACGTAGAATAAGCGATACAGCACTCTCCCAGTTCTTATTAGGAGGAGTTTTGCATATACAGGTATTGTCCAGTAAAACTACACTTGACCTGCACAGTGGAAGTGGCGATAGTCACATAAAGCTGAACATGACTCTAGTGTCAGTTTTCAGAAGGATGAAAGATTTTGTGGTCTGGCCCCGGCCGGCAACCAAGGGCCACGCGGCCGCTCTATCGCCCCGCCCCCCGCTGGGGCGGGGAGGAGAATCGGAAGAAAAAGGCAAAACCCGTGGGTTGGGATAAGGGCAGTTTAACAGTACAGCGAAGG
>Ga0065711_1036237_pt1 | contig 21270 bp, 16 predicted proteins | sample Hoacrofraction12_FD_59098 | JGI IMG/M metagenome (GOLD analysis project Ga0065711, IMG submission 59098) | Hoatzin crop microbial communities from Cojedes, Venezuela - Epithelial fraction 12 v2 (version 2) | ecosystem: Host-associated > Birds > Digestive system > Esophagus > Crop | place... | reverse complement strand
CCCTGGCGGCAGGCGAGCACTTCCCACGCGCGGGTCTCCGGCCGGCGGCCGCCTCTCTCCCCCGGGCCCTGCCCTGCGCCCCCGCCCCGGGGAGCCCCGCTCTGACCCCGCCTCAGCACCGCGCCTTTCCTGCCCACCCGCCGTGTCCCCGAGGTCACCCGCGGCAAACCTCCGAAGGCCAACCCGATACATCCGATCTGCGTCACACGCGCGGCGGCGTCTGTGCCACAAATCGGGAAGAAATCTTCGTGGACTGATAAATTCCAAGGTCGTTGCAGTGTGACCTTGGGCCGAAAGGCCTCGACCGGCGATCTCGCGACGCTCGCTGCTTTACGGCCTCGCCCGCAGCGCTGGCTTCAAGGTGTCGGTGGCGAAGAGCCCACCGCACCACTCGAGAAGTCACTCCAGCCATTGATTAGTGCGCGAAGGGGTGCATCTCACACCCAGCAACGATTTGCCTTCCTCCGCCTTCCTTACCCCTCCTCGGTCGGCTGAAAGGTGCACGCTGGGATCCCCTCCCGTGCACGTGGGCCAGGAGGAATCACCAAACTTTGCTTCTGTGAGATAATTAGACCGTTGGGAACCATTTTCTGGAGGCGTTCCCAAGGTGGCTCTCCTTTTCCCACCGGCCCTTCTGACCCCGCCACCAGTGGGCACCGGGCCACCAGCAGCAGCCGCAGAAGCCCCCTCGGCACCGGCTGCCCCCAGGGGCCGGGCAGGCCGGGAGGGCGCAGCCCCGCAGCCAAACTGCCTGGTTCGCTGCCCTGGCACGGCTTCCTCTCCAGGGGACATTCTGCGCCACGTTTTGGGTCCGTTCCGCCCCAAAGCATCACCCAGTTCTTTGCACCTGTGCACCCGATCTGGCACCGGGATACATCAAACTCTGTTCTTTATTTGGACAAGTGACCTGCCCGGCAGTTCCTTGCAAACTTGTCGGTCACATTTTCCTCCAGAAAATCGGTATTCATGAGACCAAACCCAGACCATCCTAGGACGCCAACAGGGATAGGTGCCATATTGATTTCGTACAATGTTATTTTTAGTCAGAATTTCATAAGCTACATGACGTCTCACCATTCTCAACCTGATCTGCAACAGATACTGAGTTTATCAAAATCTCTTTCACACAAAATCACTCTTCTCTGCTTGCATCCCGTATCAGTCTGCGATCTTCTCCAGCACTTGGCCACCAGGACTACTTGGATCGCCCTGGTTATTTTACAATATTGGCACTGTATTAACGCATGCACTCACACTGTCCCTGGAATGTCGTCATCTTTCTAAGCCTTTTTTTTTCTTTTTTTAGAGCAACTTCCCAGTTTTCAAGAACTCAAGTCTTTCCGAAAGAAAGCTTGAGTCCAGGTTATTTGGTACGGTGGAATTAATACCTTGAACATCGTCGGCAACTGGTTGACATCCTCCTTTGTCACTGACCCTTTCTGTGCATCCTTCTGTGCATCGCTCTTCTGGCTGGAAGGTGACCACCTTTGGTCAAATGAATCCCAGCTCCCGCGTCTGAGCTGCGGAAGTCCGGAGCATTGCTGGACACAATTCAAACCAAGCAAAGCCACACTTGAAATCAGAGTATTTCATAACGTGGCACTTCCGACCTTCATCTTTTTGTCACTGCGTTCCCTGTCAGTAAAACAGGAGTGCTCTTCCTTCATGGTCATACCATGAGCATAGAGTAATAAAAATCTGTGAAGCACTAAGACACTGTAACATTCAAGTTCCGTGAAAAAAAGCTAAGAAAATAACTTCTATTTTCCAGGCTAGGGATATACTACAGGGAAGTAAAAAAGGCCGTATATTGAACAATGAGGATGAGGCAAAATAAGACTCTCAAAATCCTTCTCATGTACTCAGTGAGGCATAAAAATGACAGTTTCCACATCTTTTGTAAAAAAAACCCAGGGAACATATTGCAAGAAAATCATGTAATTAAAGACAATAGTGTAATAGATGCAGTGGGGCTAAATTTAGACTTAACAAAGGACTTTATTTCTGACACTTTTAAATACTTCATTTGCAATCCTAGCAAAAACTTTCATGCTGTACGCATGCAAGTTTTCCACATGATGTATAGATATAGTTTTGCTTTGTAAATCCTACTTCTTCCCAGTTGTCAGCACCAAGAAATGTATTCTTCCACGGGTACTATCCTTTGTTTATGCATAGCAGGTGCCCAGGTAACAGCTCATTTTAAATAAAAGGAGGCCTAAGGGAGAATTGCACCAAACTGCTTATTCAAGATTGTGTCAGACACAGCCGCCTGCCCAGCTGCCTTTTTTTTTTTTTTCTTAGAAATCCCCAGAATGTTTTGCTACCATGAAATCAGCAAAGTGCATCCCCCAGGATGAAATCCTCGAAAGTAGCACACATCCTTCATATGTTATGCAAAAAGGCTTTATATTCTTATTTGGTGGTCTGCACCAGACACCCTCTGTATCTCTTTGTTCCTTGTTGGCTAAAATATCAGTTCACAGGAATTGTAAATCCTGTTCTCTTTGCTCAAAAATCAAATGTCACTTTCTTCCCTGAATGTTACCCAGTCACCTCAGCATTTCAATCATGTGTATCCCTCAACTATATTTCAGTAAAAAGTTATGTCAGATATCTTCCTGCTAATGAACATTTCCAGTTTCTCTCAATTATTACTAAGTCTTTGCACAGTGTCGCACAGTTAACATTTTTGTGCTTTATATATTTTTTATATTTGCTCATCACAGAGTACCCAAGTCATGAATGTCAGGTCTGAGTATCTGTACCGGTATGACTCCGTTGACCACTTTTTCTTCAGCTACAAGTTAAACACCTTCAAAACATGGATAAGTTCAAGAAATCCAGAAAACTGGTTTTTCCCTTACCACCAAGAAAGAACTTGCATCTGCTGCCAAGTCTTCTCCCACTCTGGGAGACGGTCTGATGCTGCATGAAACACGCCACCCTACCCGTCAGGCCAGTGACTCACTTCCTGCACCTTCCATCTTCTTTCTTCTTGCTTTCGGAGTCAGGAGAATTCACTGAGAAGGTCCTGTCCTGTTTTTCACTCCAACCCTCTTTGGAAATCCTGCAAGCCTCTAAAAATATGTCACCTACAGCCATGTCATTCCTGTTGGTACTGACTAAGACTGGTCTAAACAGGCTTTGTCTATTCATATAAATGCCAGTGAGTAATGGATTGAAAAAAAGATTGAAAACTGTTGATCTAGGCATAGTAATTTTAGTACTGCACATACATACATACTTGTTTTCCTCTGTGAATGGAAGTGGAAGAATACTGCAACGCTCTAATTCAAGGCCAGCTATTGCTGTTGCAGTCAACTGCTAGCACCCCGACAGAGCGGCGGGAGCTCCGCTAGCCCTCTCTTCCCTCTCTCCCAAGGACTTTCCCACCTACCTCTGCCAACTTGCTAGCACAGTCAAAATTTCGTGTTTGTTAAGAGCCTACACAGCATTCTCAAACACTGCCAAAAAACCCCACAGTTGCAAGCATACGTACACACAACTGCATGATGCTAACCCTCTAGTCTCCCTAGACATCTGGATTGCTATGTCTTTGCACCAGGGTATCAGAACAAAGCTCAACTTCAAATTAATCTCCCAACCTAAAGGCTTTAAGAGCACCAAATGAAATTAAAGGAAGATCAGATTTTGCATTACCAACCCAGCAGTATCACTGTGTAACTGCCCATGTTTTCATACATAGAGAATAGGAGCACAATCCCACCAGTCCCAGTGCTACTAACCAACATGAATTTACCCCTCCAGTAAATCTTATCACTTCCTGTAAATATAACTACAACTGAACACAGTTTTGAGTCTTTGTCTCAGCAGAGCTAGCAAGAAATACTGCTGGCCAATGCATATACAATGATGATTATTATTCCAGGGTGTTTGAGTAAGTTCTCACAGCCCTCCATCGTAAAGGTTCAGTCAAGACTGCACACACAGAGCTTTTAGTGGTTTATTTCTTAGGAGAAAGGTTCATGTATTGTCTCTTGTTGAAGTGAAAATCCAGTAAGTTCTAGCCCATATCAAAGACACACAAGGTTTAAATGAAAGGAGAATGGTGGAAGAATAAAAGAAAAAAAAATGACAAAAGAGGTACCTGAAAGTTCAAAGAAATATGATAAAGAATTAAGCACTGGACTGCAATCTGGATGTCTTTTTTTTATTATTTTAAATAAAGGAATACAAAGAAAACAACATTTTTTAAAATCACAGGTTTTTTTACTGACAATTGTTTTTTTTATTCAAGCAAATCAGCAAGTTCAATCAGTACTTACAACCACGAATTCTCATTTGGGGGATAATGCCATCAGGTAATTTATTAAAGGTTAAAGACTCCTTGCGCATCACTATTTCCCTCATGAGTTTTATTCAGCCCAGGATACGGAAAACTGGGAAAAATTTGGGAAAATATTTTGCACGGTTTAGTTATGTGAAATGCTTCTCCTGGCTTAATCGTTTGGGCCTCAACCGGGCCAAATATGCCCCATACCTAGGGACATATCCAAGGAGCATCAGACAAGTGGAAGGGAAGGACCCTGTAATCCAGCATAATGCCTAAAAAAGGTCAGTAAACATGGGAGAGGTTGTATTCGCAGCTAGGCAATGAGGAAGGGATAAAATGCATTTGGAAGACAAATTTCTTCATCTCTATCCCAGAATTTTATACAGCGCACTGTGCGCCGGGACGATACCTTCTTAGGACAATACGTTCAGTCAGTCTCTCTATATGTAAAAAATGTCCTTTCTTGTTTTAAGCAGTAATGGTACAAAATGGAAGAAGGACCCTTGAGATTTCCCAGTTTGCGCTGCCAGTATTATTTTAATCTAACCTTATCAATAAGTTTTGGGTTTATGGGTGCTTCACACGGTTATTGGCAAAGGGGAAAAGAAATACGCAACTCTAAGTGTAAATGGAAGATGAATACCAAGAAAGTGGGGACCTACTGGTTCTTGATTTGGACCATGTGGAAAGTGTTCCCCCCTCTCTCTCTTTGGGACAGCCCTAAGAGGCCAGAAGCAGATGAAGTATCGATATGCACCTGAAGTCCTCCAATCTTTCCATTTCTGTGAGGCATCCAGCCCCTGCTCTGCTGAGGAGAAGCCCAAAGTCCACAGCCCATTTCTCAGCAGGTAGCTCTGACCTTCCACAAAATGAAGTTTGAAGATGTGCATTGTGACTCAGATGCTTGATGGAGTCCTTCACCCTCCAAACCTGAAGCCAGACTTTAATACAGTTCCAGTGAGTTAAGAAGAAAAGAGTATCAAGGAGAAAAAATGGTAAGTAGATGGACTAAAAGGCCAACACAGGGGGAGCGAGCTGGTGACGTTGTTACGTTTAGTGTCTGCTTTTGAACTCGACATTAAGAGTGTTTGCCTAGCAAATATTCAATCCAGGCTAGCAGATTTGTTGGTATATGAGAAAATAGCTCAGCTGCATGCAACTAGAAGCCTAAAACATCAATAACTTCCCTCTAAACAAGTGCAGAGTGGGAAGATGTATGGAAAATAATTTCCATTTATTAAGTTTCACTTGGATACCACCACTTGATGATGAAATCTTGAAGTCCCAAAGCTAAGAAAAATCTCACTGACCATGGAGGTCCATAAGAGTTTTGTCTACGATTGTAATAGCTTGCATCTCATTAATTTACTAATGTAACTCAATCAACAGTAAAGAAGGCAAAACAGAAACAAATAGAGAATCCCTGCTGTGCTGCTGGAGCTCTCTGTTCTCTTATGCAGCTACCCAGCCTTGATCTGTGGCTCCACAAAGTGCACACCACTGCTGCTAGCAGGTAAACGGAAGCATTACGGAGTTCAGGAAAGGGAACTTGAAAGACTGTAAAATAAAGCTCTCTTCTGCCAAGTGCCGCGTGGATCAGAGCCTAAGAGATTAGAGAAATGATTAAAAGACAACCAGTGTCCATAAAAAAAAAAAACAACACACCACAAGTTGTAAAGACAGTTCCCACTCTACTGAATCACAAAATATTTTATTAATTCTAACATTAATTTCATCAGTCCAGCCCACAGAGACAAAACTTTAAAGGTGCTCACAAAAACGTTCCATCTACATGGGTTTAGAAAGACTGTGGAAGAACCTACACATGCATCTCTTACAGGCAGAAACCCTCCCCCCACCCCCAATCACATAAATAGGTATGCCAAAAATGGCATGAGCTTATGAGGATTCAAAGTAAAAGCTGTACATTTTTTTATAGAAAACATGAACGAAGGCAAATAACAAAATACATCCAAAACTAATTGACACAGATGCCAAGACTTCTGAGGAGAAAAAGGTGGACATTTTCATGCTTCTACACAAAAGCATACCTCCAGCTGCTACAGACAGAAACTTTCCCTGTGAGCTGGAGCTCTTTTAATCAACACCATAATGATGATGGTCAATGACCGAATACATTGCTATACATACTACTGGTCTGATTGGGTAAGGCAGATCCCACACACCAGGGCAGAAAACATCTTGTACCGCTGCAGATTAAACCCCATGTTTTGATAGGACTGTATGCGTTGACATGGTCAGCTTATCAGAAGAGGAGATCCCAGACAAAATGCAAGTTATATCTGAAAGACAATTCTTTTTGTATTAACATCAGCTGCATATCACATCAGCTATCTGCGAAACAATTTTTGTTCATACGATGATTTTTATATGAACCATTTAAACATTTACAATTTAATGAAAGATACAATTTCTTAGATTCGTTTTCTCTAACTGCAATTTTTAAACTTGTTAAAAGAATTATTGCTAGGTTTGATCTCGCAAGTTCTATGCATGTTGAAAATCCACATGACGTTGAAGTAAGTTGTGCAGCCTCAGACACAGCTGTATAGCTTGATCCATGTGAATCTAAATAGCTTTTCCCAGATCATCACCTTTAAATGTTGTTGCCTTATTTCTTTAAGAAAGATGAGAAAAACCCCGTTTTACTCCTCAAATCAGACTTAAGCATGATTAGCAACGCATCAAGTGCCATGAGCATCTAAAATTGTCGCAACATTTAATGTATAGTATTGTCAAGCATGTGCAATCTGTATACATCTAGATTGTTATTTGTGCAAAAACATGCAGACCTACTCTGCCTTCATGTGTAAATCCACACTGTCTTCAGTGAGGGTTTTGTGGCAGTCATTTCAGGCAGAGCCTGGCCTACATTCACCTTCTTGGTATTTAAAAGACTAGAAGAATTATTAACTATCTGTTAAAAGGTCCAACTGCAGAATGTTTTAGTAGAAAAATAAACATTTTAAGTTATTGGCAGATAACATTAGTGCAATTATTTTGACTGCCTTACTTTCACACAGTAGATTAAAAAAAAATTGTCCCTTGTGAAAAGAGCCTAAGACACTTCAGAAGCAGTTATGTAGCTGCCAAATAAAGAGAAAACCGGAGCAGATTCTGTGGCATGATATAACCACTGCACGCACTTTGCGTAGCTCTCAATGCTTAGTGCCTTTTAATGCTCCAGAAAAAAAAAATCCAAGGCTTGTAAACGAATTACAGTTCTTTCTGTACAAAAATATATCACTTATGTGATTTTCAGAAGGCTGACTAACTGCTGACTAGAAAGAGAACATTTTCATATTCAGCTATATCCTAGATGACATCTGGATCAACTTCTTTCTTTGAAGAACCATTTTTGGTAGTCCGAGTCGGTACATGGTCGTAATAACGGTGCTGGGTTACCATTGTAAGCGTTTGACTCTGCTTGTACACACTTCTGGGTTTGTAGATGAAACAAAGTACCGTCCTACAAAAGACAGAAATAATTTTTGCATTTCAGGTGGTCAGAATTACAGGCATATCACCGTGTTTTAAAAGCAAAGGAAGACATTTGTAACAAAGAAATATCACACATATCCTTCTCATGGGGCCCTGCAGTGAAGCCAAAATGTCTAACTTGAGCATCTCTGAAACTTTATCAAAAGACCCTGCTTTTAAACCTAAATTAAAGATGCTTTAGAATGATTCGTACCTGTAAAAAATGCGCTAACTTCATTCACTTGCATTGCCTTTTGTTACTGCACCAGAACAGGGGCAGAGAAAACCAAAGCCAAGTACAGGCATTACCCAAATTCACCAACTTAACTGCACATCTCGCAAGTTACAAAAGTTGTTAGTTAAGTGTAGAAGTTGGGAATTTTTTTTTTCTAAAAATATATCTCTTTCTTCACAGGGTATAATTTCAGTGGAAAAGGCAAAATAACCTAAGCGTGCCCCTTGCCCGCAGACATGTGTGAAGCTAGCTTGCTTTGCTGGAGGGCAGCGCAGCTGCCTCAGAGGTGTAAGGTCTGACTGGCCTCCACAACCAGATTCCCCAGAGAACATCTTTTGAGGCCTCAGGCCCTCCTGTTGCGGGAGTCTCCAGGAACATTTTATCTCCTGTTCACATCGCTCACTCCAATCCAGGAGTGCTGTCAAGCAGGCAGCGTGTCCAACTGCGGAGAAGTGCTCTGCTCCGAGACCCTTCCTTCCCAGGTGACATTCCCACACATAACCATCTCTAGAGCATCTGACGGCCTCAAAAGAAAAACGCCAACACCGTGTTTCTGCGTGTAAGCCTGACTCCTCTGAAAGTCTGCTCTTCTGTCGTCAGGAACGTCACACTAATTGCACCTCGAGCCACAGCCCCTGATGCCCAGCAGTGTGTGCTTGCTCATGGGCTTGCCAACAGACTCAGCTGCTGAATGACTTTCCTGTTTCCGTCATAATAATTCAAATTTTTGAGAGGACTAATCAATATCTGCCTCACTTTTGACTCAGTGACTCTAAGAACTTCATTCTTGCCAGGTTGCTGGGAAGGCTGTTCAAATCTTTCATTATGCTACATCCACAAGGACAGCTTTTCCAGTGTCTGACACTTCTCCACACGAAGCAAGAGAAATGCGATACTGACACCTCACCCATCACTTGCCTTGAAAGGCGGGGACTGGTGACTTTGACTTAATGTGATAGAAGAGGAGGAACCGGAGCAGAGCAGTGCATTCAAATCACACACAGACACAAACTGATCACGAGGAAGAAAGATGATTTAGGATCTGAAACTTTAGGAGTTATTTTTAAAGTTAATGGTTAGGAATGCAGTGGAAACAAATGTATTCCAAAACTGTGTTTTCTCAGTTTCCTGAGGTGACTGTGGCTCATTCAGTATATGTCATCTTGGGGATTAATGCATATGACCTTGAAAAATTTTGTTGCAAGTCAGCATTAAAAATGAAACGTCATTTAGAAAGTCATCCATTTAAATCTTGTGTTTTACTCAGTAATATCACTTTAAGCTTCAGTCTGGACTAGATTTAGTGAATGGACACTATTTTTCATATTTTTCTTTAGAATTTACTCTGCCACCTATCACTGGTGGCAGTATCTAAGCATGAAATTTAACAACCGTGGAGCCTGTAAAGTTTAGACACATTATGCAGACACATTATGCAAATATACCATTTTGATATATTATGTGACCTTTTCCCTTAGCCAAATGATAACACTCCAGAACCTAACCAAAGCCATCATTTTTCATCAAATTTATTGTCTCTCAGGCATCCAGGAACTCCTTCAGAGATTAAAAACTACTAAACACAAGGTTTCCTAAGATCATGTTATGTTTATAAACATACTTCATACTTCTCAGTATTTCTCCTGTCTGGGAGGCAGCATTAAACCTGAAGAAGAGAGGTACAGATTTGCTGAGTCCCCACAGGAAGATGTGTCCTGCATAGGGGTAGGAGTATGGCAGAAGGTATTTTTTTATTATAGAATCATGGAATCACTTAGGTTGGAAAACATCCTTAAGATCAAGTCCAACTACAAACCTAACACTACCAAGTCTGCCACTAAATCACGTCCCCAAGCACCACCACATCTACACGTGTTTTAAAAACCTCCAGGGATGGTAACTCTACCACTTCCCTGGGCAGCCTGTTCCAATGCCTGACCACTCTTTCAGTAAAGAAATTTTTCCTAATATCCAATCCAAACCTCCCCTGATGCAACTGGAGGCCATTTCCTCTCCCCCTGTCACTTGTTACTTGGGAGAAGAGACCAACACCTGCCTCCCTACAACCTCCTTTCATGTAGCTGTAGAGAGCAATAAGGTCTCCCCTCAGCCTCCTCTTCTCCAGACTAACCAACCCCAGCTCCCTCAGCCGCTCCTCATAAGATTTGTTCTCCAGACCCTTCACCAGCTTCACTGCTCTTGTCTGGACACGCTCCAGCACCTCAGTGTCCTTCTTGTAGTGAGGGGCCCAAAACTGAACACAGTACTCCAGGTGCGGCCTCACCAGTGCCGAGTACAGGGGCACGATCATCTCCCTACTCCTGCTGGCCACACTACTCCTGAGACAAGCCAGGATGCTGTTGGCCTTCATGGCCACCTGGGCACACTGCTGGCTCATGTTCAGCTGGCTGTCGACCAACACCCCCAGGCCCTTTTCGCCAGCCAGCTGATGATGGTGCATCAAATTACACAACTGCATATTACACTGCAGCAAAGCTCAGGGAGCACTTCTGGTGCTTGTGGGAAGGGTCAAGAGAGATGGTTTGCAGAGGAGAAGCAGCAGCAGCTGCTTAAAAGCACAGAAGAGTGTAAAGTAATGGTGGTACATGGAGTATCAGGGATACATGGTGGTATAAATACCAGGAAATAAAAGAAGTCAATGAAAGTAGAGCAAAAGTAGGCCTCCCACAAGACTGGCCAGGGAAGGGGTTTGGAGGCTCCTCAGTTCTCAGGAGAATACAGTAGCAGTGGGATGTGAGAGAGAACTGAGCAGCACACAGAAAGCTCTAGATGTGGACAGGGCGAAGAGAGAGCTCTGCCAACCTTCCCAGCTCCTTTGAGGTTAAGGCGGCCGCTTTCCTTCTTCTTGTCTTCCTTTTCGTTATGACTGGCATACTCTTTACTGCTGCTACCCTCTTCCACGTTCAGATATTAAAAGCCAAGATAGCTTATTTCTCCCAGAGATTTACGCTGACGTTGTGGCCCGCATGATGGGCAGGCAGAAAGATAAAAAGAAAAAAACCGAACAATTCTCCTCCCACCCACTGTCTCCCCCCAAAACCCCAACAATTCTCCTCTGCCTCTCAAAAAAACAAATCCAAAAGCAAGCAGGCACACTTACCTCTCTGAAAACAAACTTCTGGTTTTCAGGAATACTTTGGATATTTTCTTGACACAAGTACATTGTCAAGTAGTCAGTCCCTGAATCAACTGCTGCGCAGACTTCTGGTTGTCGGGTGTTGTAACGTATTTCATTACGGGATGTGTACTCAAAAAACTATAAATCCAAGAGAAGAAACACAGGACAATGGCCATTCCATACGTACACAATGAAGTATTTGTAAGAGGAATATACTATGATAGTATAATTAAGTTCACATATTAAAGTTGCTATTATGCAGAGAAATTCTGCCAAAAATATTCAAGGAGCCTTAACTGCTCCTGTTTGCTCACTATTTTGCAGAAAATCGATCGCACTACAGCACACATTGACCCTGGTAGCACTTAAAATGTATGAAATGCTGAATAAATGCCCTGGCAAACAGATGCTCCAGCATTACAGAACTTACAAAATTTGACTGTAATATTCTACTTCACGTTCTAGATCACCCTTAAAAATAGGATGGAAACTAGTTTATAGCCTGATATTATGTCTTCCTAATTCAGCTGTCACAAAACAACGTTACTTTTCATTAAGGAGTTGCTGACTGTATAGTTCAAACGCAGTTTGGTCAAGGTTCATTTCCAGTCACAAAGTACTCAGGATGCATGGTGGTGAGCATTTTATTATATAACATTTTAAGATATTATACAGAGCAGATCAGCTACAGCTGCTTTTAAACATGAACAGAAGTTTATTAAAGACAATCTACGGGCTTTGCTTGTTGTACAATATTCTACAGAGGCGTTCTGAACATAGTCTAAAATATCTTGGCTTTTGTAGCAATTATGGCTGAAGACTTCCTTAAAATTTTTATATTTATCATGGACACTTGCCAAACCTTGGACTTCATTAAAGAGCGGCAGAGTTTGAGAGTTGTTTGTATTTAGCATGCTTGTAAATAATTTAGATGACTATAGTGCACGGATGTGTGTTTAGAGCTGATTTAGATTATACTCAGTAGGGTAGAGGAGAGTTTTATACACATCAGAAAATTGCTTGCTACCAATAGTATAGCTGCATTAGTGGAAAGCAATAAAAGGATTGAGGGAGAGAAGGAATCCTCCTTCATTTTGTTTCACCCCTGGAGAAAAAGACTGTAAGGCTTTGTGAAGGGGGCTGTACCAATTCGGAAATGTTGTATTACTTGAACTTACCACTCCTTAGCAACCACCGAGACTAATTAACCTTGAAAGAAAAACTAGAAATGGAGTTTTAATGTGAAAAGGGCTGCGTGATTACAAAGTCTGCAGTCATCCATTTCCAGGTGTAAGAGCTCTGATCTAGCCTATGCTGATGGCAGCAGTTTCATGAAATCTCCTCTGCTGCTCCTTTTATCACAATCCAGAATTTCTCTGCCAAGGTGGCTGTCGCAGCCATACACAGACCAATGTTGTCCACTGCACGTTGATCCACAGGGTATGCCCCAGCTGCACCAGTGCCCTGTGGTACCAGGGATGGAGGCAGATTTTGGCTACCTCACCATACCCTGAAACACACTCTCACCCCTCTCTGTGCCTGGCTACTGCTCTTCTGCACACAGGAAGAAGTTTGCACTTGATGGGTAGAAACAGCAGAGAGGTTCGTAGAATCATAAAGGTTGGAAAAGACCTCTAAGATCATCAAGCCCAACCGTTAACCCATCACCACCATGCCTACTACTTACCAGGTCTGATACCCCTTTCACAGAAAACCTGAGGGCTTTGCTAAGCTCTTTGCTTGCCTCTCCTTATTTGCCTCAAATCTATCAGGTGCAAAAGGGAATACTGGGCAGGTAGTGTCAGACAAAGCAGGCTGCCCAGTGGTTTCCCACCCTCTTATCACATCAGGTCGGCTTCCTGCCATCACGCGCTGGTGCCCTCTGTGCTGCTTCCCAGCCACACCAAGAAGGGCAATGGGCTTTACTAGTGTTGAATTTCAAAGCCTTTCATTCTTGTCTACCAGGGCAGACACTTCCACAGAACATCCGCAGCCTGACCAAGTAGCCAGTGTTTTGCATTTTTTCTGCCTCTCTTCCACATACACTCAGCTCCTACCACTGCAGTCATATCCTCACCTTTTTGCTGTAATGAACACGGTAATTTTGAACAACCCACAGTTAACTTTCTTACTGCTTACACAACAGCAATTCAAAAGGCCTAAAGAGAATCCTCTCACTCACACCATGGATTCAAGGAAAAATAGAAATAAATTACCAGGGAACTCAGTCTTCTGAGAGTGGTTTTATTTACTAAGACATAAAATGAGAGCAGGTGCTGGACTTTATAAACAATCAAGGGTGCAGAGTGCTCTCCTCTCGGCACAGTGCACACAGATATTCAGAGGTCACTTTAAATGGAGAATTGCTTCCAGTGAAAAGAGCTTTTGCAGTTGTCCCCTACATAAGCAGCCACCTGCCAGTAGCATATCATGCCAGAGGATGGGTGTACTGGAGTGTAAGACACATATGGCTGACCAAGTTAACCTTCATTAATGTTAAATTCTATCAGGATGTTTTTAGAGAATAACTTTACTGAACTGTACTCTGGAGAATAAACTTCATTCCTTTACACCGTGAGACAGTGTGAATGTGCAGCACGGAGTACTACTTGAGGAAGAAAGTGATGAATGGTGGAACAAACTCTGCAACTGGAGGAACGGATGAGAAGGAGGAGATCAGAGGATTAAGAATGGGAACTAGCCAGGAAAGAAGAAAGGCATGTGAAAAGTAACAAAATGTGACCTAGGGTGGGTGTTAACTAGTGGGAGCAATAAGTGAGCGGCGAGACAGAGTAAGGGCGTTAAAGACTGGGAGCCAGCCAGCATGGAGAAGACAGTGTTAAATAGGGTGAGTGGAGAACCTAAGGCTGTCTGTGACACACGGTGCAGGACAGGGGACTGCAGCGAAGCTTTGTAATGAGGGTTTGCTGCTAAAGCTGTATATCGGTGATGCATGGAGTGATGAGAGCAGACTGGAGCAGAGCAGGCAGAAGAGTTTGGGATTAGGATGGCAGATTGCCAAGGACAAAACAGAAGTTAAGGGCTGCCTGTTGTCAGCAAATATCTGTGAAACACTGGTGAAGTTCCTTACTCTCCCTAGCATTGACACAACTAGAGGATGACCAACCTTGTCACCACCAGTACCACCAGCTGACAGTGGTGGATGTACATGTGGGAGATTGGACTGTTTTGGTCCTGCCACTGTCAGCTGCCAACTGAGCTAAGGAATTCACACCACCAGGAGCAGCCTGTTAGCTTTTAAGAACGACTGTCAAAAGGCTAGGGGGACGGGAAAGAAATGGAGAGAAATGTCCTGCTGGTAGGTTTCACGGTATTTGAGAGCCAGAAGAAGGAGGTGCAAGTTCAGCAGTCCTGACTTCCACTCCCCATCTCACTTGTGCTTTCACATTTTCTCTTATTTTAGCCTCCCTCTGTTCCCCCACCTGCAGCTCTTCCTGCTGTCCACTTCTTCACTTGCAGCTACCACCTATCACCCCCGCTCATGCCCCCATTTGCCAGCTGGTCCCATTTGCCAGCTGGTATCTCCACTCCCATGTTCAGGCCCCCTGCCCCTTTCCACTAAAGTGGTCTCCAGTGATTCTGCTCACTTCCCGCTCCCTCCTTGCAGCTCCTAACTACTCCTTCCTCTGCCGCACACGCCCTGCTCCTCACCAGTTGCCCTGCCTCTGTCCCAAACTCCTGCCCTCTGTCACCTTGGCCCCTGTCAGCCCTCCCATGCCTTTTGCCCATTTCAAGAATATTGTTTCACCCGTTTCCTGTGTCTGGCCTTCCCTCCTCAGGCTCCACAATTCTCTCGTGTCATCTCCATTTTCTTTTTATCGGTTTACATCTCAGTCGGGTATCTCCTCGGTTCCTCCGTCCTCCTTCGGCCTGGATGCCAGCAGAGGGAGCATTCACCGCACAGCTCCCAGAGCATCCCCGCTCCCAGCCCGGTGCCCGCTACGACAGCTACGCTGGTGCATCGCCCCATCAGCACAGACGCAAGAGCATTAACATCCAGTGATGCGGTGTCTCTGCGGTAAATTCAGTTAATCTTTTAGTGCTAGCGAAACAAAGGATAACTGTAAAAATGTCACCTCATGACAATTCATCTCTGAATTGTACTTCTCATTTGCTTCCACCTTTTATCCTATGTCTTTACTTTTTTCTTGGTGGAAGGGAGAAAATTTAAATAAACTTTTTTGCTTAGAGAAATACAAAAAGATTCAATCCCTCTCTTCTCTGTAATCTGTAATACAAGGAAAAAAAATCTATAAATACCTTTTGCATGTGAGCATGTAATCCCATGCGTGAAATACTTCTTGATCTACAAAAGCAACCAACTCTTCCTCATAAGGAAGTGGCTTAACTATTAACTGATTATTAACTGATCTTCTGTGTACGTGTATAAGGTATGCTTAACTTGGGCATGGAGCTGAACTGAGGAAGTAAAATGGGTTGGTGTGGTATGGCTTAGCATGCTTGACATACATCTGTCAGTACCAAGATCCTTTGGCTTTTACAATGCAACATTCTTCTCCTGCCCTCCCCTGCATCTTGGCCTCCACGACAGAAACATTAGGAAAGTTAAGATGTAAACTAGACATAAACTAGTAAATAATACTAAATAATAGTTCAAATACTTAAGGCAATAAACTTGCTATCAGAAACAAATCTACTTCCTTTTAAGATCCGAAGCACAGTGCTCAGACTTTTTTGTTTTCCTTCCTCCCAATACAGACTTGTTTTTCACTCCTGGAGCTTCAATATTTTTTTAAAGCACAGTTCAGAAAGATAACGGATGCACTGCTTATCTGCGACATCTCTGGTTCTTTTCCAACCTTGCTTTTCCTTTCCTAACTGAATGTTTGGATTAATTTCCTTAATTGGTTAGAAGCCAAAAGCTCAAGCTAGATAGGCAAGTACATATTAATGTGCCACACATCAAACACCAAACCTTAATTCTAGAACGCAGCCACTCAAAACCATGCAAAACAACCAGTGTAGAACGGCACATGGTGCTCCACACCACTTTTACCACGGCATTACACAGAGAGCTTGACGGGTATCGTAACTCACCATTGCTGCACACAGTTTCAATCAGCATGAAGAACGCCACCAGCAGGCATTTTCAGCTTCAGAAGTTAAAACCAAGAAAGCAAGAATGAAAGCATTGGAGGGGATCCCTGCTCTCCAGGACTCTGGAGGCCAAGCCGAGGAGGACATTTCTGTAGAGTGGAGTACAGGAGAAGATGCCGCGCGAAACTTCTTGTGCAGTTAGACAAGCACCAACAGGAAGAGGCACGATGACAGACACAGGCAGAACTTGGTGAGGTTTCCAATGTAACTAAGGGCTTTAGAGACATGGACAGACAATAGCTCAGAGATGTGCTGGACTGCCCAAGGCTGGAGATGAGTGAACACTGCCCTATAGGCACTACACCTGCACTGCTGTGCTATTAACCCCTGCTAACGAGCTCCGTGGAAAGGCATAATTAAGGTATGCATGAGTTCCCTGGTCTGGGTAGACATGTATTCAGAATGAAGAAAATCTGACCTGAAGATACGTCAAAATTAAAAGCATTCAGCGCAAGAATCAAAATTAGAGCTAAAATCACCTCACTGTTGCAACATATTCTCTCAGCCCTACTGAAATGCCTTTACCCTACTTTTTTACATTACAATCACAGTGTTAGTTAAAATGAAAATAAAACCTGAATCTTACCTGATTTTGTCCCATGCCATGACACGGGTACAGTATGATCCTTTGTCCAGTTATTTGATGATCATTTGCAGGGTTATAGTCAAAACAGAAGTTTGCCATTCCTCTATTCTTCAGCTAATCAAAACAAAAGAAGATTTTAAAGTATTAATCTAAAGTAAGGAAGATATGCTGTAGTCATTTTACACCCATCCTGGTGGGGTGTGAGGTTTATCTCCTAGAGCTGGTGCAAATTAACTGGAATAGATCCAATGGATCAAATGGCAACATCTCTCTGACTAATGTGAAATAAAACTGTTGGGATTGTCTTGACTTTAGGCATTGACGCAGCCAGACACAATGGCTTCCACTAGGAACGACCCTGTGGTTCCAGTGTATTTGCAAACGAACTGGGTAGGAACTATTAAAAGTTGTGCTGAAACCCAACAAGCCAGCAACTCATGCAGAACAGAATAGTCTGCCATGCCTTTCCCCCTCCATCCCCCAGCATCTACTTGTTCAATTATCTTATGAAAAGACTACCTACTTTTCTTAGCTTGTCACTGGGAGATGTTAGAAAAATTTGTTCTTGAAAGGACTCCAGTACCCTCTCGAGTTTGAAAAAGCAGACAGATTTTAAGACCAGAAATCACGAAAATGTGTAAGATACATCTCTGGAAAGAGACACTAGGTGTGGTATTAAATGTTCTTTAGTAGTGTTGCTGATCTCTGACACAATAGGTTGTCCTAGTTTTGGCTAGGACACAGTTAATTTTCCTTCTGGTGGCTGGTGTAGTGCTGTGTTTTGGATTTGGGATGAAAATAATGTTGATAACATACTAATATTTCAAGTTTTTGCTAGGCAGTCTGGGACTTTTCAGCTTCTGAGGCTGGCCTGGGCTGCCAGGTGCAGGGCAAGCTGGGAGGGGACAAAGCCAGGGCAGCTGACTCAAACTGGCCAAAGGGATATTCCATGCCATATGATGGCACGTTCAGCATAGAAGCTGGGGGAGTTGGCTGGGGGCAGAGATCGCTGTTCGGGGATGGGCTGAGTATTGTTAATCGGGTGGTGAGCAATTGCATGGTGTATCACTTGTTTTGTATATATTATTATTACTATTATTATTATTATCTCTTCTTTGCTTTCCTATTAAACTGTCTTTATCTCAACTCACAAGTTTTTTTTACTTTTTTTTCCCATTCTCCTCCTCATGCCACAGAGGGGGGAGGTGAGTGACGTACAGGTTATAGGCATAACTTTTAGATTCAATTTTACAATATTAAGTTACCTGATTTTAAAAACATTAGGCTAATTAACAAGGATTTGCACTTAAGAATTCAGGAGGCAAAAGTAACTGAAAATAAGTTAAACAATGCCATAACAATTACTGACTCTTAGTATTAGCCACTTAACCAATGTTAAAATCACACAGAGCAAAACAGGCTTTGTAAACATAGGTTCAAGCTGAATGCCTCCATTACTGAATGTAGTTATATCACAGACAAAAAGAATAAGCAGAGTAAATCTCAGAAGAGTTACTTCAGCAAGGTGTAATTTCACCGCTCTTCCCTAGTCTTGGTAATTGTAGCCTCAGCTGTGAGGATGTGCAGAATGAACAGACACAAAAGGAGTGCAGAAGGTTAAAACCAACCAAACAAGACAAAACCCACAGGACCCAAACCCACCACAGAGCAAACCACACAAGCTGGAAAATCAAATACTTGTGTTACACATCTATTTTGCTTTCCCAACTCCTACTTCCATTGCTACCCGATGTCTTCTTTCCACTGCTTCGTGCCCACTGCCTCTGAAAGCCAGCCAAGCTCTCGGCGCTCTGCATGGGCTGCAGGCCCAAGGCAACAGCAACACCTCGGGGGGCTGGGGAGGACCACCGAACTGCCAACAGCTTGGGGGCCCTCGCAGGGCTGCTGGGGCTGTGAGGCTCTCCTGTCAGAGCCAGATGTAGGACTGAAGCCCTACCCTTACAAGCTTTGCCTCTTAATCCCTCTCTGAACATTTCCACTGCGTAGCTTCCACAACGCATTTGGCATAATTTTTCGCTGCAGAGTAAACTAACATCTGAATTTGGTGCATGATACAATTCATCCTTAGTTTTAGTGTCCAAGTTTACCAGAAGCAAAAGAAATCCCCTGAGCACCCTTTCTACAGAAAGCATTGTGTGGTTTGATGGGAACACACTACACCACTGCACCCCTCCCCGAGCGGTCAGAAGATGACATTTTGTTTACCATCATAACACGAGGCAAGAATTACACTTACAAAAACAGGACAGAAAAGTGTCTTTTACAGTTGATTTTTAACACTGCCATGGAACTACATAAACCAAACAATACACTTCCCAAGTTTTTACATTCTACGTCAAGAAATGTAACTATATAAGTTATAACCAGTTAAAAATGGTAACTGTATCTCTAAAAACATAAATCGGTTTCAGTGGTTGTCAGTGGCTGTGCTCAGGATCAGAGGGTCCCTCATTAGTGTGTTTAACAACGCATGACTTTGCCTGACTGCCTCGCGACTCCGAGGGACGACAGAGGCAGCGAAGCCCTTATCCGCGGTGCCCTTCCAGACAACCCGGGCGCGTGCTCTTCGCTGTCAGCCCCCGGCACATGCGCGAGCACGTGTTCCCTTCTGTGGCCTGGAATTTCAAATAACCTATTTTAAAATGCCCTGCACCACCAAAACTATGGTAATTCTCCTATGCATGCCTAAATACAGGCAACAAAGCAAAGCTGTGTAATTGATTACTAACTTAACCTTGATTTCAGAGGGTTTAAAACTGAGTCTGTACTCCCAAGACGCTACCACGTACGTTCTCTCATTTTTGTCTTTCATGCATAAATGCTTGTGATACATGCAGACATATTCCTAAACATGCACAGGCCATATTTCAACCAGGTTCTTTTAGTTTGTTTTATTAGACATCAGTAGATGTTCTTTTACACCCACACTTCTTTAGGAAGCCTAACAGATATTCAAGACCCCATTTGTGGGAACAGTACATACTAAGCTATTAAATGACCTGATCTGAAATGACAAAGATTTGAAAATACTCAGATTTGAAAATCTGATCACAGCACCATTTATGCAATTAAAAAAAAAATCTGCCCTCTGCTCCAAGGCAGAAAAAAGTACGAGCGAATTTGTGAAAGTAGTATTTTTCCCTTGTTATATGAGAATACGCAGTTTAAGTTCCTTTTATGTACAACAGCTCTATCAAAACAGTAATCATCCATTCATTTCTGGAACTATCTTTGTTCCCACATCCACTATAAACAAGTCATGCAATAAGAACAAAATTTTCTCCATGACTTACCTTAACTCTTTTGCAGAATGCTGCGTTAGAGAAACAGAAGCAAGAAAAAATGTTGATCACCTTGCCATTAAAACACATAGTGCAGTTCTAAAAAGTTCTGCCCATGCAGTATTACTGGCTGTGTCTTTCTACAACGCTTGCCTCCTGCTGAAATGTTGCAAGTGTACTCTACAACACCATTCAGTTATCACTCTGTTTGGAGGCTGGGACAGGTAATAAACAGCAACTACTTAGATATTCACCTCAGACCTTTATCCCTAACTGCTTGGAGAAACGTAAATTTGTCAATTCCCAATATCTGGACACTTGCATATAATGACACAATACAGATGGCATTCCGTAAATAATACTTAGTTTGGGGGTTTTTTTAAGATAAAAATCCATTTCACATAATTGCGAGCAAAGCTTCAGTGACAGATTTTTGACATTAAAACTTCATTACATTAGTTGATAAATACAGCCTGTGGAGCACAGCCAACCCTTCTCTTCATCCACAAAATAGATCAGAATCCTCTTCATTCTGCCACAGTGGCATTGGTGCTGATGCATTAGTGGTATGAGCAGATGACACTATGGGACGCAGCAAGATGTGAATTTGCAGCAAGCCAACAGCTTAATGGTACTGACAAGGTGTAGAAAACCGCTACAAACTGGTTTTGTCTCGACATCGCTATTGCCATCTCTTGCTGGCCTCTGGAAGGAAGCCGCCACAACGACCTGCAGGAAAGTGCTTGTGCACAGAGTAGCCCGTGGACGGGCAAAAACGGACTTGTCTAAGCAGACAGCACGCATGGCAGGAACTGCATGTATGCGGACATGCTCTGCACATGCGCAAATGCCCCTATAAAAGGGCAGCACATGCTCCTCGCCGCCCTCTTGCCCTCTTGCTCTCCTCGCTGCCCTCTTGCTCTCCTCCTCACCGCCTGGCTGCTGGGCTGTACTCTCGCCGGGGCTCCACGCCTGCACAGAGACTGAGCCGACTGGACATCGCTGGACATCTCGAATACGTGGTGGTGGTAACTGATCCTCTCCCCCCCCGCACTTCTTTTCCTCGCCCGC
>Ga0065711_1036236_pt1 | contig 21271 bp, 16 predicted proteins | sample Hoacrofraction12_FD_59098 | JGI IMG/M metagenome (GOLD analysis project Ga0065711, IMG submission 59098) | Hoatzin crop microbial communities from Cojedes, Venezuela - Epithelial fraction 12 v2 (version 2) | ecosystem: Host-associated > Birds > Digestive system > Esophagus > Crop | place... | reverse complement strand
CTCTGGAGATATTCAAGACCCGCCTGGACAAGGTCCTGTGCAGCCTGCTGTAGGTGACCCTGCTTCAGCAGGAGGGTTGGGCTAGATGACCCACAGAGGTCCCTTCCATCCCCGACCATTCTGTGATTCTGTGCCCAGCGACAGGACAAGGGGCAACGGGCACAAACTGAAGCAGAGGAAGTTCCGTCTGAACATGAGGAAGAACTTCTTCCCTCTGAGGGTGACGGAGCACTGGCAGCACCGGCTGCCCAGGGAGGTTGTGGAGTCTCCTTCTCTGGAGACATTCAAGACCTGCCTGGACAAGGTCCTGTGCAGCCTGCTGTAGGTGTCCCTGCTTCGGCAGGGGGGTTGGACTGGGTGACCCACAGAGGTCCCTTCAACCCCGAACATTCTGTGATTCTGTGTGACTTTGCATTTTGCACTCACTCAGTGTGCTGTATCATGTGGGTACCAAATGACAGACTCTGATGGCTGCTCATAACTCCTAATGTAAAAATTGATTTGCCAGTACTTAATACCTCAAACAAAATCAAGTCTTGGACTGCTTAAGTTGGGCATAGAAGAAAAGACTTCCTGAAATTTAGAAGAGTGTCTTGCAAGTCTTGTCTTAATTTATCTGTGAAGCGATACTTTGGCAAAACTATGTTCCCAAGGGATGGAAAATGTCGATGTTATGAGTGTAGTTTTGCTCATACATGAGACGAGATTTGTGTGGGTGGGTGTTCAAGTTCTAAGGGGAAATACTGAAGACCAGATTTTGATGTGTTGCTGTTTATGGGTCAGAATGACAACGCAGTGGCCAGCATGAGAAGAAATAGCGATGTCCTTGTTCTATGGTATTGCTGAATTGCAGAGTGTGTTCTCTTGTGGTTCAACAATATATCATAATCCACAGCTACGTATGTGCACTGCACAGAAACTACATAAAAGCAGATGTGACGTATCCTAAATTTGCAATGTTTGATACTGCAGAAAATTTTATTGGCTACTGAAGACATGCATTGTTATCCCTGTGCTATAATTTAATTGCTGGTGGTTTTAAATTTTTTTCCTAATCACTGGGAGCACAAACTATTTTTTTCCCGCTCGGTATGCCGTGCTGTTAAAAAGTGTTTGTTATTCATTATATTTTCAGGTTCAGAGTAAGCAAGAAAAGAAACCTGGAACTTCATCCCCAGTCCCTTTGAACTCCGCTGTTAGCCCTTGCACTCCTCTGCCTGTGAATAAAGCCACCAGCAGTACCCCTTTGTCGATAAACATTCCACGTTTCTACTTCCCTAAAGGACTTCCGAGTGTCTGCACTAATCATGAGGAAATCATTGCCAGAATTGAAGAAGCCTTTACAGAGTTTGAAGATGAGAAAGCAAACATCTGTGAAATGGGGAAAATTGCTAAGGTAACTATTCTCTAGGTTTTTCATTTTCTGGAGAGAAAGACTGAAACTAAAGCTAATAAAGTAACTCACAGCTGTTCTAATCTTTAGTGGAAAAAAAGAACCAATATCCTTTTGCTCTGAATGTTTAGATGAAGAAAATAGTAAACAAAAATGAGCTCGTTTTGCTGTTTGTTACATCTGATGTGTATGCTCTTTCTTGCTTTGACTTGAGAAATGGTTCTTTTCAGATTTCTTACCAAATACAAATTGGATTTTTGTCTTTCTGTTCCGCCATGGTTGTGCTCAGAAGCCAGCAGAAGCTTAGTCTGCCTCTCTGGCTTCAAGTGGTGCCAGCTCCCTTCTTTCTGGTTAGCTGTCCCACTAACCTGGGCATGATCTGTGGATACTGCCATAGTGTCACTTGTGACAGCAGTTTCCAACCTCGGTCTCCTAGGACACAAGAGGGGAATGCTTTGTCAACCCTCAGCTGCTGAGATGCGTATGTTCAATATTCATAATGTAGGTGTCAGCAGACTTGGAGTTGGTACAGGCTGCTAATGAGTTCCTGGCTTCAGGGAGTAAAACACAGCACTTGTGTGGGAGCACGGTGCAGATGGGTGGTTCTATTTTCTTCGTCACCCATGGTTTTTAGTAATGCTGATCTAAAACTAGCAGTTGTCAGACGCATCTCATATGTTCAGTTTGCCCTGAATGCATCTTTGTTTTCTAAGAAGGAAGAATTTTCTAAAAGGAGAGACTAGGCTGGTTGGTTGCTTGTTTTTGGAAGAAAAAACAGGGCTACGAGGATGGTGAGGGGACTGGAACATCTCTCCTACGAGGAGAGGCTGAGGGAGCTGGGCTTGTTTAGCCTGAAGAAGAGAAGGCTGCGAGGGGACCTTAGAAATGCCTACAAATATCTGCAGGGTGGGTGTCAGGAGGATGGGGCCAGACTCTTTTCAGTGGTGCCCAGCGACAGGACAGGGGGCAATGGGCACAAACTGAAGCACAGGAAGTTCCGTCTGAACATGAGGAAGAACTTCTTCCCTCTGAGGGTGACGCAGCCCTGGAACAGGCTGCCCAGGGAGGTTGTGGAGTCTCCTTCTCTGGAGATATTCAAGACCTGACTGGACAAGGTCCTCTGCGGCCTCCTGTAGGTGACCCTGCTTCGGCAGGAGGGTTGGACTGGATGACCCACAGAGGTCCCTTCCAACCCCGAACATTCTGTGATTCTGTGAATTGAGTGGCATTATTTGTAAACCATCTCTGAAAACATAAATGGAAAAACTTCTTTACTTGACCAAAAAAAGATTTGAAATTGATATTATGATGAGATAGGCAACTGTGTGTGGCCTGTCATGTTCAAACTGGGAAAAGCGGGAAGGTGGTATAGAAGAGACCTCTGCCTTTGTCTGGTCTCTGCAGCTGTCTCTACATGGATATGCTCTGTTCCTTTTAGCTGTTGTCAGGCTTGCTTCTGTTCCAGGGGATTACTGATAATGGTACCAGTTTTGGGGCTCTGAAATAAGTGCAGGAGAACCATCTGCACAAAGAAAACAGCAGAAAGTAAATGTCATTCTTTCATCAGAGTAGCTAAGCACCTGTAGAAGTACAGTCACCTGACACGGGGATGGGTAAATCCGAAAGCAGTTCTTATGCTGGTTGGGGTTCACAAAGAAACAGGCAGGCCCACAGAAAATGTTGAGAATGGGCTTGTGGGATGGTCTTGCTTAGTAGAAGAGGTGAAAGAGGCTTTGTGGGGAAAGCAGAAGTGATGCCTCTACTACTTCTTCAAAATATTCCTCCCTCTGTTTGGTGTGATATCCTTCTTACCTGTGCCTGACCTGAATCAGCTGCGCTCCCTCCAATGCCAGTGTTTTGCAGGTGTTCCGATACCTTGGCTGGAGTCACAAAGGTGGCTGGAAGGATCTTTGGGGTAAAGAGGAGGTTTCTTGAAGGTGTCAGCAGCTGAATGTTTGAAGCCATTTTCAAGCCTGCTTGTCTGAGACATTAAAGAGTACAAAATGCTTGTGCTTTCGTCAATTACCATTCTGAAAGCTCAGCTAGCCTCTGCAGAGAGTAGTTAAAAAGTTGTGTTCGGGGAGTCCTGTTGCTGGAATTGGCCCCTTTCCGTTTGTGCTTTCAATTTTTATCCTTCTGAGATCTAGTAGTGTTGGAAAATGGGATGGTCTGTGTGAAAGGTACTGCGCTGAAAACTACAGGATAGGAATCATCTCACCTTCAGGCATTTAAGCATTAATTGTCTATCATTAGAATTGAAGTTCCCTTGCTGTCAATGAGAAGTCAGCCCATGTAGAGAATGGGTCACCCTTTTGTAAGGTAGGTCGGCGAGGTAGCTGGTGTGAGTGCTCTCCTGGAAGGAGGTGCCTGTCTCTCTCCACTGCACTTTGCAGGGAATCTTGCTGTAAACAGCTGAAAGACAGAGCTTAAGGACTTGATAGTCTCTGATCCTTTTCTTAGCCAGAAAGGATGTGTTTCTCAGCCATTCAAAACGGCATATGACAAAGTAGAAAATTATTGGTGGATTCTGAACCTTGGCATATAGTAAATAGCTTTTTGACTAATCTGTGTGCTGTTACTGCCTTATTTCCTTTGTGTGAAATCTCGATGGTGAATTCGGTGTGTAAACAAGCAGGCTCTTCTTGCGACTGCTTTTGTATTCCTCTTCGCTCCGGTGTTTCATTACAGATATGTGGCTGCCCACTCTACTGGAAAGCGCCAATGTTCAATGCATCAGGAGGAGAAAGGACAGGATCTGTGTCTGTACACTCATTTGTATCTACGTGGAGAAAGTGAGTATAACAAATGCAAAATTGTCTTTCTGGAAAAAGAGAACAGCTTACCATAGAAGCCACTCTTTTTTTTTTTTCTTCCCGCTTTTTTCCTTCCTTCAGACTTTTCAAATCATTGTCCCTTATTTAGAAGAAAATAAGTGACTTTAAAATCTCCATCAGCTGAAGTTTTCTTCCCCAGAACTCCCCGCATGATTGTTTTCATGCTGCATCAACAAACTTTGAGCAACTGTATAGATGAGGAGATGTTTTGGTCTGGCTGGCATATAAAATACATTAACGCGCTCCCTAGAAACGTGTCAGCCTTTCATGAGACAGCTGATAAATATATCCAAAATCCACTGACATCTCTCCGAGGCCTTATTGCTGCTACACTAGTGCACTAAGTGAGTGCCATTTGGGAATGGAGAGAGGAGGCATGCAATATTGTTATAGGATAGGAAGGAGGAATGCAAAATAAAGAAGCATCAGTAAGTGGATACTCTGGAGCTTTAATAGTTATTACCTTCCTCAAGCACGCTGTGTAATCTGTGGGATTTGACAGTCACTTCCACATACCTTTGTCCAGGCTTCTTCTTGAAATGGAGAGCTCTGGATCTATCGTGCTTGGAGTCAGAGGTGTGAGATGGAACAGGCTTGCTCTCTTGCCTATTTTTTTGCCTTCCAGGGCGATTCGGGCTTTAGTCTACTATGTGAAAACACCTGAACAACGTCTCCCTCTCATATCCAGAGGGTGTTCTAATGTTTGACTTAATGATGGCTCTTCAGATTCTTAAAGTAGCCTTTAACCCTGTGTTCCCAAAGTATTTCCTGCGATAGTATTGTCAAAACAACTTCTAGTTACCCTGGCAAAATAGCAAAAATATTAGGGGTGACTGTGATCAGTAAGTTTTTCTTCACAAAGGCAACGTTTTTTCCTTCTTTAGGTTCCTCCAATTACTCCTAATTAATCCCTCATGTGTGATACCATTTTCAATCCTCTGACTTTCACATCCTTGAGATATTTGCAGACTGTGGTCATGCCCCTCTTCTGTGTTCTTTTAACCACACCGTTTCCAAGCCAAGTTTCATATGCTTTTCTCATTGTAATTGCTCTTCTAGAAAGCTCCTTTTTTTTTTTTTTTTTTCTTTCTCTCCTCTTCCCCTCTGACAGTTACAATTTTTTTTCTGGAAACATGATAGAAAGAAATGTAGTGTTCCTGGTAAGGTTAGGCTACAGCTATCTGAACACAGTCACAAAGTCTTCTTTTAGCAAAGAGTGAGGCCAGAATTAGCGGCAAGCCAGTTACAGTGTGATCTCTGCAGGCAAACTACAGGCATTTCAGTACTATGTTTCAGTATAAGTTCATACACTTTCAGGAGAGGAGAGGGGGTGAATAATCACTTATAGTAAATAGTTAACGTTTGTAGTTTCACAGTTATTAAAGAATACAGGGTAATTTTATGAGTAATTTATTGTTTCCCATATACTATATGAACAGCTTAGTGTTTGATATATCCAAATGTCTTCTGTTCCAGGTATTCAGTAGCGACTTGGTAAATGTCATGGAGTTTCCATTTTCATGACTATTCATTTGGAGTGAATTAAGTAATTGTCATAGCTTTGGCCAGCGTAGTATTTTGTATTAGAAGAAAGCAGAGACAAGAATCGGTGCCATTGATACAAGCTGTCAACCTGAAGAACGAGTCTACATGCTTCTCTAAATACTCGGTCCTACCAATTCTTTCATTAGGCTGTTCTCCGTGACTTCAGTGCACAGCAGCCAGCTGTGCCATAATTAACAAGGGATGCTTTTTTTTCCCTTCTGGGGAGTGATTTTTCTGGTTGAAAGTTTAGTTGCTATAGTTTGGCAATATCTTTAAATATTAAAATGTAATAAAGGATTAAATTGGAGGGCATGTATGTTTTGGCATCCCATTAGGTTTATCTTCAAATGAGATCAGTGAGCTTGCAGCATTTTAAAAAGTCAGGTTACTTACTAAGATGTTGTGGAATCAAAGAACAGTCTTCAGTAAGAAACCTTGTTTACCACAGAAATGTTAACATGGAAAAAAAACTCCACTGGGTGGAAGTACCTTGGTGTTGCTGAAGGATATTGAAGAAAATGGGTGCTGATAGTCTGAGATCAACTTTGCCTAATTCACGGTATTAGATGTATTGTGTAACGTGTGATAAGGCACTTCATAATCCATCTGTACTTTGTGATTGTCCTGTGAGGGTACAAAGTCGTTGGAGTAACTCTTCATTTCTTTTGCAGAATCCTACGTAACTGCCATGATGATGCATCGAGATTCACTTACCTTTTAGCGAAGCCTAGCTGTGACTACCTAGAACAGGAGGACTTCATCCCGCTGCTTCAGGTACCTGTAGCAGCTGAGCAGTGAATGGATGAGGAGAGATCACTATGTTTATTTTATACCTTCTTTATTTTCAGTACTTTAAATGTTTACACAGAACATGCAGACCTTTGGTTTGAACAGCACCTGGGCGGGGTTTATTTTGGCATGAAAAAGAAATAAGCATTTTACATAGGCTCTTTGCAGAAGTGCCAACCAGCTACGCATCTTGCTAAAGCCGCTGAGGATCGTCAAAGCTTTATTTGGTCTTTTGGTAGGATTCATATTTGTCAGTGCCTGGTAGCCAGGCTGAAATTTGCCCCATTTCTCTAGGTGGTTACTGGGGAAAAGTGCATGGCACTGTTGATACTCAAGCACAGCATAAAAGCTTATTAGAAAAGTTGTAAAAGTTGCTTGACAAGACAATTATTATTGAATTTGTCTATCAAGACTACCAGATACAATATCATGTGGAAATCTTTGCAAAAAATTTTGCTGTTCCAATTGTTCTGTATATGCCTCTGAACCTGCTAGTGCACTAGTCTTACTTATTTTTTCCTAATATTCAGGCTAAATCTGTGCGTCCTGATTTCATTTCTTTCTTTTCCTTTTATTCATTTATGGTATTTTTAACAAAGTATCATTTGTTAATTATTTCTGGCCATTTAGGCAGGCTCTGGACAGCTTTAGTCCTTTTTAGACAGATTTATAGTTTCTCTATAAATCAGGTCCACCTGCTCCTGTAATCATCTGTTGATACTTTTTCTGAGCTTTTCAGCATGCCCCTAGATTTCTCACACTGCTTTGCCCTCTGCAAAACCTCTGTGGAGATGCTGCTTTGGGGAAAGATTTTTGTGTCTGCACTGAATGCTTCTGTGTCTCAAACAAAACTGGGACTGTGATGGGTACATTTTCTCATGTTCCTTTTCATCTTTGCTCCACTGGGCACACTGCCTTTCATGACTGATTGCAGCTCTGCTTTCTACGTATTGGTGCAATCAAGGCACGTACAATCTTGTTTGTCAGTCAACCAAAGACTAGCAGTATTACACCATATTACACCATCATATTAGACATAAGGTTAGACTGGCTGAAATTTAGTCATATCGCACCCCTAAGGGCACTCTGTCAGCTCTATCCCTTTGACGTGTCATGGTATAGACAAAGCAAAACTTTGAACGCTTTTTTTAAAGGATAGAGGAGTAAAACATGTAGAAATTACACAGACATTGATTCATACAAGATCTGAACTGATTCATGCAGGATCTGAGCAGTTTCTCCACGTTTTTTGGCTACGTGTTTCTTGGCAGATTTGGCATCATGAGCCACTGTTTGGCTTACAAAAAGCTGATCTTGAGAAAGAGGCATCTCCACAGGTAGTTCAAATAAATTTTGGTAAAGCACTGATCATACCTGTATGAATTCTGAGGTTTGCAAGAGCTTTCATTGTTGTGGAGGACATAAAAGGCAACTTTCTCAACCTTTCAAGGAATGTTTATTTCTCAAACCTATCTCTAATAAATGTTAATATCTTCAGTGGATGGAGGAAAAAAAAGATCTTGGAGAGGAGATAGTTGCATGGTCAACTAACTAATTTTTTGTCTCATTCAATGAAAATGAGTTTTCGTCTACTCACTAACTCTCTTCCTTTGTTTTTCTGTCCTTAAGTAAATCAAAAAGGCCCAACAGGTGCGTATTGCCCAGAAAATGTATTTTACTTATAATTGTAGAAGGCTCACTTTATAGATAAAAAGACGTAATTTCAATTTTATTGTTAATGCTGCAAATGCAGTTTCAAAAGTAAGCGAAAGTATTGCTTTGTAAACCCAGTAACTTCTAAACTTTAAAAGGAGAAGAAAATCTATTTCATTTTATTTGGTCTTATCTTGCAGGATGTGGTGGAAACGCATCCGGGCCTGACGTTCCTGAAGGATGCTCCGGAGTTCCATTCCCGGTATATTACGACGGTAGGCTGGCTCCTTTTATCCCCTGTGACACTGCTGTACCAACCCTCCCTTTGTGATTTGTCACTGTTCCCATCAGCAAATCCTTCAGTTACTTCAAAAATAAGGTGGTGTTAATATTACTGGCAATGAGTTATTTTAAGAACTAGTTCCAAAGAAAAATGAATCTGCCTGTGTGTTCAAGAGGTTATTCAAAAGGTTAATAAAGATTCTTTTTGGTCTTAAGCAAATACATAAAACCAATTTTTTTGGCCTTTAATCCTGATGAAGGAGCAGATGGTGGAAAGACACCGTTGCTCTGGGCAAACCTTGAGTTGTCGCACTACTGTTCAATTAAAATGTATAACAAGAATCAATTTCAAATGTTTAGGTGCAATTGAACATGATGGTGAACATCAGTGTAGTATCAACATATTTAGTCACCATGGAGCAAGACAACAGATACATTAAGTGTAGTAACTGGCCAGAATAGGTATAACAATGCCCAGAGAATTATGGAGGCACATGAATGGATGAGTGTGGAAGGTGCCTGTGGCACGTGTACCCTGGTATTTGGTGTTTAAAGTACATGGAGGGGTGAGAGCTGAAAGATTTAAGGTCACGCTAGCATTGGGTTCTGACTGCAGTATGAACTAGTTGTTCTTTGCTGGTGAGTAGGTCAAGACACAATGCGTAGTTGTCCTGGTGCTGGCTGTTGGGCGACAAAGGCAGTTCTGTGCATCTGCTTTTCCAGGTTCATCAAGTCACATGCTGTTCCTGTATTCTTCGAGTCTAAAGAAGGGACTAAAGGCAAGAAACAAATGTTTTTGTAGAATACTCCCCCAAATGATCACCCTTGGTGTCCTAAAGCAGCACCACGTCATCGGGGTGCAATGCATGTTCTGATCTGAGACACCAGCTGTGTGGAGCTGAGGTTCCACTTCAAGATAACTGAAGTGCAGGCTGCTGCTCAAAAAGGCAACACCTTTTTTCTTCCTCTCTTCTTTTCCACATCTTCCCTTGTGCCTGGGTGAGGTCCTCTGTGATCACCATAAAGCAGTCTCAGAACCGGACCCTTCATGAGTATGTGAAGCTCCTCAGTGCTTCTTGGTTCTGCTTGTGTCTCCACTGTGCTTTCCTCCTTCAGTCTGAGCCCTTAGGCGCTCTTACTTGCAATAGTCTGGCAGAGGTGGCTTCCTAGGTTTGCTCCCAGGCAGCTGGGAAACAGTGGTGATTGTGGTTGAGGCGAATGGTGTGTAGTGGCCAATCTTGCAAACCTGCAATGTCCTTCACAGACTCCTCGTGCTGGCAGGACAATGCCATTCTGGGTGTCTGTGCTGACAGACAGATTCCTTCTGAGCTCAGTGTGTTTGGCCTTGGCCAGATGACTGGGTTGGAGCAGAGTCAAGACCTCGGGAGACAGTCAGTCTGTTGGGTCCGGTTGTTTCCATCTGGAGTGGCAATACTTGGCCCACTACAGCAGTGGCTCTCCTCTCTGATACCAGGAGTTCCTATTTGTCACATCTCCTTTCACAGACAGTTTGGCACTTCTTTCTCTTTAAGATTACAAAATCCAGTATTTCCACCAGGAGGTAATGAAGGAAGCAGCTTTGTCCTTGGATTTTGAGACTTTTGAGACTACTTGGGTCCTTTTGATCCCTTCAAGGTAGAGTGCCTTATACCTACTTACAGTGACAGAATGCTATATTTGCTGCAAGTGCAAGAATTACACTTCATTTTTGTGTTACAGATGAGGGCCATGAGGAGACACTGGCTTTTGTGTTCATTGCTGGATACAGTATCAGTTGGTTGAAATCACCTGGAGAGTAAGCTGACAGTCTAGTATGGGTAAGATGTGTACGCACATTTCAATTTTTTTTTTTGCCTATCTCTGCACCTTTTAGAGGTGTCTGTTGGATACAATAGGCTGTAATTTAATTTGTATCGGTATCTGTGAGCTGTTGTGTTGCCAGTATACTAAACTACTTGTGTTTCTTTCACCAGAGACCGACTCCCTAAGCTGGTGAAGACGATGCAGAAGATCATGTGGCATTTATTGTAAAAGCTTTAAAGTGTGACTTCTCCCAGAATGTTCAAACAAGGCTCAGTGTTAGCACTGCACACTGTTTTTGAAAGGCTGGGTCAACTGAAAACAACATGGCAAAACATACTGCTTGTTGAAAAATGCTTCAGCTTATGCAGTAATGTGAATATGTAAGGGGAGGATGGCCTACAGGGTTTAATAAAGCTTTGTGGGTTTTTCCAGAAATGGTGTTGCTTTTGTCCATCTGTGGGAAGACTGGGGAAAGGTCTAAAACTGACTGGTCAATGGTTTGGGTCCTGGAGGTAGATTACATGAGGATAATAGGCAAATAGGGAGGGACTGTCCCTTCCCAAGGCTTATGTGCTGAATTCAGAATAAATAATCTCTTCCGTGCTGGGAAAAATGAAGCCAGTTATGGCTTTCACTAAGGCATAACTGCGAAGTGTGGCTTGAATGCTGCAAATCATCTCTGGCTGTTTAATTGTCTGCTAGGGTGTTTGCCAAATGCATTTTTTGGCAGCTTCGTTTGCACAACCTGGAAAAGAAAGAGAAGTATTGACATTTTATGCTGTTATATACACTGTGTACTATCAATTGAAACTGGACCGTTATTTGAATAAGAAAGCCTGTACCAGGTGACTGAACATGAAAAAAAAAGATGAAAAGAGATCCCATTTCACTTCTGAATGCCTTATTTTTGTGGCTAGGTGAGGAGAGAGCAGATGGAACGTCTTTATCAATATGGTCTGATAGAGGAACAGTTTCTTACATGTCACAAACGGGGATATTTTGTTGTCTTTTATTACCCTGCAGGCAGAGGAAAATACAAAAATTGCTGGTTAGGGGTTCTTTTTCTGATTCTTGGGATTGTTATTTTTGAGTCCTTGGAATGGTGTGAAAACCCTGTGTCTTTAAGAATTGCTACAGAGCTGGCAGGTGCGATAGTGGGTTAGGAGTGAGGTGAGACCCACTTCAGTCTTGGAAATCTTGTGCAATCTGGAAGCAAATGCCAAACAAAGTCCCAGAATAGAGTCCAGAATGGCAGCGGCTGCCAGAGGCATTAAAAAATAAACAAACATACAGCTTTCTCATTGTGCTTAAGACCAGAAAATATCGTTATGATTACCTAATCTGACCTCTTGCATTACACAGGCCATAGAACATTGCTCAGCTATTGCTATAGTTAGGATAGATTTGTTTGTTTGTTTATTTTTCATTGAGTTGACACCCAGCTTCAGAAGAACATCCATCTTTGAAGTCTGGAGTGATAAAGAGTGCAGTGTTTCTTTGAGAGTTGTCCTGGTGGTTAATCAATGGCAGCAGAAAAGAAGTGCACACTTACCTGTCTGAATTAGGGTGATTTCACCTTCTAGTTATGTGTTTCATGAGAGACAAAAAGTCCTCCTGCTGTCCCACAGCTCCCCATGTAGGCTTTTAAGGACAAGGATAGCTAACAATAGGTGTCACGTACAGCTAAGTTGAATATATTAGTTCTCTCTTTTTCAGGATACATTTTGAGTCCTCAGATTGTTCTTGTTGCTTTCAAAATTATTTGTGTTCATCAGCATTTACTGTCGCACCTGTCTGTGTATCCAAAGCAGACTGTTAGTAACAATCTCATACTTGGTTCCAGAGCTGTTCTGGACTGAGAACCAGTGCCTGTGTGACTGAGTCAAAGCATGGTCCTTAAATGGAGACTGCCCCCTTGAAGCTAGCTCTAGCTAAGAAACAAACCCATCCCATTTCATTTGTTAACCAGATTAATCCCTATAATGTCCATATTGTTGTGTCCAGTTGATTTTTGTGTTGGAATAGCATGCGCTGTGAAGATTTACCAAAATTCTAGGATATCTCAGAGACATCAAAGGTCTGTTTGTATTAGTTTTGGTCGACAAGACTTGTATTCTATAGATTTCAGTGCTGATCGTCAAATTAATTATGTCTCTAATTTATCTTGAAGATGTTTATTTGATGTTGTTTCCGCTGTTAAGTTTATTCTTGCATGTGCTTGATCACACGTTTGCGTTTTCCCCACTTCTTGATGACAATTTGACAAGCTAACAAAGACTGGACTGGGAAGGGATCACCTTGCTTTTTTAGCTACATGGGAGTACTCAGTCTCATACTGTGAACTGTTTCTCTTGGGTTCTCTGGAGTCTGTGCATTCCCCCCACGCTTTTTACTCACTTTCACCAGAGGCAGATCAGTAAAGGAGACGAATGAGATTAACACCAACCTAAGATAAATGCAGGCAGATAGTCTCCGTTGCTTACTTTCAGCGGAGCCACCAAGAGGATGAGGCATTGTTACAGACACAATAGGTCACACATCAATTGTGGCTTTCCTTGACATGTCCTATTTCCTCTTCAAAAGTCCTGATTTTTTTTTTCTGAAGTGCAGAACACTATTCCAGTTGAGATCCATGCAAGCTACAGTGCCTAAAGCCTGAAAAATTCAGTTTCCAAGTGGTTTGTCAGTGCTTTGAACAGATTAGCTGGCATAAATAATACATCTGCGTGCTCAAAAATGTGAATTAAGAGAAGTGAAAACATTTGCAGAGTGGAAATGGACAATACTGTTTCACAAACAAATGTTACTTTCACACTGCATAGTGAATTAAGGGTAGTAGTGTCTACAAAAAAGATCACAAAACAGTTTTCGAAAAGAAGTCCCCTTAGGATGAGTGAATAAACAAAATAAAGCTACTGCATTTGAATTCCCACACTGGTATATTTCAGGAGTTGATTTAAAGAGCACTATTCATGTGTTGCAGGTCATACAGAGAATATTCTACACAGTCAATCGATCCTGGTCTGGGAAGATCACTTTAACAGAGCTGAGGAAAAGCAACTTCTTGCAAGTACGTTGGTTTCTGCCTGAACAAGATATAGAATGCATCCTACCTTTGTTCCTGTAGCTGTATATGCTATAGTGAGGGAGGCCAAATGCTCAGTGCCAGGAGAATGCTGGAGCCAGGGGAGGAGTTGTGTCTGAGTTGAGATGGGAGAAGCCCGGGGACCGGAGTAGCCAAGAGTGCACTGATAGAAGGTCGAGGGGTGACTGCACGCCGGCTCTGAAGCTACATCAGGCAGGTTGGCTCTTGGCTGCTGGTCTAGCCAAAGAGCAAGGGAAGCAAGATGCAGCAGTGCACCTATGTTAAGTGGCTCACCGAGCAGCCAAGAATAGCTGGTGGATTGCCTACAACACGTGGCGGGTAGGACAGCCAATTTCCTGACTCCCAGCCGGCAATCAGCCCACTGACAGTTGGTCAGGCACGTTGTACTGTGCAATTGCAAAACCGTGCATCTCAGGAGCTGATTTCCACTGCTGCAGTAGACTTCAGAAAGGTTAATAAATGAAGCTTAGTTCTTGTCACAACCCCTGCAATGCATCCTTATGTTGGGCAGAGGTTTCAGGATTTGGATCTCTGTTCTCTGTATATTTTGGCCAAGAAGGCAATACGTTAAAACTGAGGTTGCTGAACTCCAGCCCAACCTGAAAAGCCAAAGTCTTTAGGATGAAGGGTCAAGGACTTAGCTAAAGCAGTGAGACTTCCCTACTGCGTCGTGTTCTCCATTCCAGATGTATTGTGCAGTCTTCCTCAAAAGCCTCAGCATGACTTCACGCTCTTCCTCCTTTCAGACTTCTGCCCCACTGATCGCATCAGCTAATGAAAAAGTCAGCGCTCCCTTGGATTGGCTCATGCCAATCCAAGCATTCTGATCCCAGTTCCTCCCCAACTTCTGTCATAAACAAACCGTTCCAATTTATTCTGCATCTTTATTCACTTATTTTCTCCCTTTATACACTCCCTCCCTTTTTCTCTTCGCATGTCTACCGTTGCCTTTCGTTTCCTGCAGCAGGGAGGTTCAGCCCTGGGACCGTAATTTTGCTTGGGCAGCTCTTTGCTGCATATGTAAATGGCATATTTTGGCATGAGCTATAAAAGAAAAAAATTAGTTACTAAAAAACCTCCCCAGGGAGAGACTCGTGAAGTGTCTGAAGAGGCTAGCGAGTAATTGATCAGAGGTTTTTAGACCTGAGTGCCAGCAAGTGAGAATAGTGCAGGTTTGGCAAGGTGATCCCGTTGTCCCTGCCTGAAACTTCACTGAACCTGGTGGATAGCCGGAAGTGAGAGTTTTGTGGAGACTCGGCTGGGTCCCTTGGATGCGGCGATGACTGAAAGTTGAGGTTGAACTATCAGTGCCTACATACAGCACAGCATCTGGCTTCAAGGTTACGAATAGAAGGGCCACTAAGCCTGCCTTCTGAGAGACAAAGCTCCCTGGGATGGCTCTTAGTCTGTGTTTCACCTTGTCCCCTCTGAGAGACTGCAAGGGCAGGGGAGGACAGACCCATAGCTCACTTGAGTCTGTTAGTCTTTTCACGTTCCTGAAGACAGAATTTATTGGTCTGGAAAGGCTGTCTGGTGTCCTGTGGCCTCAGGACTAGGAGAAAGGCAACCAGGGAGGTCGCACTGGTAAGCAAGTGATACCATCCTGTGGGTGTGAAGTGGGAATGAAACAAGGATGTTGTCACTAAGTGTTTTCTAACAAGACATGTTAACAGAAGTCATGGTTGGAAATCTGTCTAAGCCTCCCAGTTAAACCAGACTAATTTCTGTCAGCGACAGCCTGGGAAAATCAGTGTGATTGGTTTGATCTGCTTGGGATCCATCCCTCCTTCCCCAGTCCAGGCATGAATCCGGAGCAAGACTTGATTTTGCCCTTTGGGAGCCAGGCACGGATGTGTGATGTGTAAAGATATATCTTGGTTCCTATGGAGAACTGTGGACTTGCTGTGGTAAAAGGCTGTAGGAGTCTCTGGTGCAGGCTAGAGATGTTTCACAAATAATGGACAGCAGTTGTGTTCTTGTTTCTCTGCCTCAGTCTTCACTGTAGCTGAAAATTAGCAGGAGTTGTTCACAAGAGTGGCAGAAATACTGTGCATACATATGCTGAACAGGATAGCCAAGCCAAATGCTCTGTAAGTGCATGCTAAGGAATGCAGCAACAACATCTCCTGCAGGGGAGAAAGGCTGCAGTTTGGATTAGCTCTCAGAGCTGTGTTCACCCAACTTCCACGGAGGCTGGAGGACTGCAGCTGCTGAACTGCCTCTTCGTCTAGGTGTAACTTCCCACTTTATTTGTACTCTTTCAGACTCTTGCTCTTTTGGAAGAAGAGGATGACATAAATCAGATCACAGATTATTTCTCCTACGAGCACTTCTATGTTATATACTGTAAATTCTGGGAGCTGGACACTGACCATGATCTTTACATCAGCCAGAAGGATCTGGCTAGGTACAGTGATCAAGGTATGCTGCCTGCAAGCTGTGGTGGGACGAAGGGGATTGCTGAAAGTAGAATGTTCCCACCAAAGAGTAAAGCCTAGCTTTTATCTGGTTAATTTGATGCTTCAAAAAAATTTAACTGGAGCCATCCATCTCTTACACAAATGCTGATTTACAGAGCCGGTTGTAGGGGCTTAGACATGGAGAAATGCAGTACACACTATTTTCTGCATGAGTAGCTAGAGAGGGAGCTTCTGTTCATGTGTGGGTCACTGTCAGAAGGACAAGCTGAAATAATGTCCTGGAACTTGCTTTTTATTATGTGCTAAGGGTTTTGCAGGAGCTGGGAAGTAGGGACAAGAAGGACAAGCCCATGTGAACGTCAAAGATTGCTGAAGTGCAGTCTCATTACACATGAGAGAAATTCTGGAGTCCGGTGAAGCTTGGTGGATTTCAGTTTGCAGATGCACTCTGGAGAATGTCTCTTGAGTTGGGTGTGGAACTCCTTTCCACAAGTTGAGCAGATGCTGTGAGTTTTTAAAGGTTCAGGGTCTATGGATAAGTTAATGGAATACAAATCCACAGAGGGCTAAAAAATCCAAAGGCACTTGTTCTGTATGCTTGTGCTAGATGGAGGTACTCAGGTCAGTTGTTCTTAGGATTGTCCGTGTTCTGAGAGCATGATATGCCGGTGTGCTTACCTGTTGGGACTCGTGATGTCCTGGACAAAAGCTAAGTTATTGACCAGTGTGTGCAATCCTGAAGACAAAGCCTTCTTGGACTCTTCCCTATGGTTGCTGCAGTTTTTGGGAAAGTAGGCCTGGGACAGAGAATCAGATTTGGGGGAACGGGATGTTTGGACACAACGTGTGACTGGAGGCGGTAGGAAAGGTGAAGTGTGTGGTAAGGTGCTGTAGTGCTTAGGGCTACAGGGATCTGGAGGTGTGATGAGTTGTCAGGCATTGCTGGAACTCTGGAGGTGGGGACAACATTTTGTAGGAGCCAAGATCTTAGTGGGCTGAAGTAAGAAAGAAGGAAAGGAGTGTGAGAATGACAATGCTGTAGGTGTGTGTGCGGGTCAGAGTGGTGCGGTGGGCCACAAGTCCTGAGAGCAGGGAAAGCCGTGGGGATTCTTCGTGAGTGTGGCAGTCACAGGGGTCAGGAGAGTTGGTGCGAGGGCTGCATGGGGTGAGGATGAGGGGTGCCCAACTTCAGATAGGTAATACGGGAGACTTGGTCCCTGCTGGGAATGCGAGGATGGCGTATTTCTTGCACAGGAGGCTTTAGAGCACTGGGTGCCAGGGAGCTAAAGATGGAACGGGTGCTGTGGGCAGGGTGAAGGGGAGAAGCCGTCAGTGCGGCAGTGCAGCAGCCTGTCAGCGCTGTGCCAGCGGGATCTGAGGGGTGGCGCAGGTCGGGTCTGCCTGGCTGGTGTGCTGGGAGCGTGCCAGGACTACAGAAGTGGTAGAGAACATGCAGGAGGAGCTAAGGTGGGGTCTGAAGGGAGTGTGTCAGCAGCAGTGTGACTGGGAGGGTGAGGTCAGCGTGCAGATCCAACCCAAGACTGGTACTTGCTGCTTGGCTGGAGTGCCTCTGCTATAACAATCTATCCCACACATTTCCTGGCTGCCAAAGCCCTCCCGCTCACCTAAAACAATGCTTGTTTTAAATTGTCCTTCCCTGCAGTAGGATTGCCACAGCTAATGCTCTGCTAAGAAGTGTTTTGTGGGGATTTGGTGTGGGATTTTTGCTTGATAACTGAAACTTCTTTTGCAATACACACTGAAATAGTCTCCTTCTATCAGCAGGATTTGCCTGTGTGTCAAATCCTACAGCAGCAAAGTAGAACTAACGCTGCCCATGTCCAAGAAACCATATAACACACAGTTGCCGTGTTTGTGGGGAAATATGGTGTTTAGGAAGATACAAAGGCAGACACACTGGAAGAATTATCTTTGTTTTTTACAAAATGCTGCTAAACAGAGATCAGTAAAGTAGTTAGGCAGTGTAGATAGAGCGTTCTTTTAGTAATGGGAAATGGCTTGGTGTGGATTCAGCTTAAACAACTGATGGTAGTTATTCCTGTGGCCTGTAGCTTCATTTTCTCTGTGTTTTCTTCGTTTCCAGCTTTATCAAACAGGATTATTGAGCGAATATTCAGCGGCGCCGTGGTGAGGTGAGGAGTAGCATACTGGTTGGGGATAGAAGGGAAGGGAATTTCTGTCAGGCTGATTAGAAATGCAAGATACTCTTAAAACCCCCCCCTGATCGGAATGGTTTCAAACATGGTGCTCCATCTGGAGCTGCCTGAAAGTGGAGTAAGACTTCTAGGTATCTTAAGAAAACCAAAAACACCATAGGATGACCAGCTATAGACCTCATTGTAGAACAAGCTGGGCATAGCCAGAGGGGACATGCAAGCACTGTGTGTTTGTGCCCGACAGTGGCACAGGGATAGCTAGAAAGCAGTGCTTTAAAGTCTCTGAAAAATAGAACAGCCCAGCACTTGTTGTGGGAGGGGATGTGGTGGAGGAGCCTCAGCTCTGCAGTGACAGCAAGGCAGAGAATGCTGTCCCTGTGGGGAAGCACATGAGGGCTGGTGCTGGGGAGTGTGGGGAGTGCAGGCTGAATGAGTGACGATGCCCTGTTTTCTCTCACCAATGATCTGGGGCTTTTGAAAAATACGTTTGATAACATTCTGAGTATTTAGGAGCCTGGTGATTTGTTGTTTGGTTTTTTTTTGTCTCTTTTGTGTCTTGCAGAGGCAATGAAGTTCAAAAGGAAGGCCGCATGAGTTACGCTGATTTCGTGTGGCTCCTAATTTCAGAGGAAGACAAAAGGAGTGCTACAAGGTCTGACTGATTTCTGTGTCTTAGTAGAAGTATTGAGATGAGCAGATAAGATTATAGAAACTTCAGTGACCTGCCGCTTTCTACAGGAGACGGCAGCTTGGGTTCCAGTGATTATTAGGAAGAAAGTAACTTACTGTCAATGTTTGGTCAAATCATTTGCCTTTCTTGAGGAGAAATTGTGTAGAAGCAGAGTTTTTTTGTAATGTTAATTGCCGTGGTAGTCATCAATACCTTTGGTTACCCCATGCCGTGAAGCACTGGCTCTGGGGATAAACCGGTGAGATGTTTGCAGCAGGTAGGCATGTTCCCTTCATGCATGTAGGACGTGCGTAAGAAGGGCTTGTAGGGCCACTTCACTGTGTCGCTTTGTAAAAGCTGCCCGTGTGCCTGGTTTATACAGCCAGTGGGACACTATTGCACAGAGCTGAACTAGATCTGCATGCGATTATTGGGACAAGGAATCTTATGAATAAAAATGAGAAGGAGAATTCATAAATGCAGGGTTGGACTATCCAGAGGTGAAAGGAGGGCATGGAGTGCAACGGCCCGAAAGCATTGCCGTCTGTACAAAGGAGTAGAGGAGACAAGTGCATACCACACCTGCCTCGTCACTCACCGGGCCACTCAGGGATGGCCAGTGTCCTGCGTTCAGAGCTAGTTGTATTTGGCCAACTTTTGCTGCTGAATCAGATAGGGACACCGTAACCTATTTGAGACAGCTGAGCTGCAGCACAGTGGACACTTGCTACAGCTACCAGGTGAAATGGGTCACGAGCATGGCTGTGCTCACAAGCCAGCTAGGAGACTAACAGGAGTGTTGGCCTGTGCCCTGCTACTTCCCAAAGGGTATTTTCGTCCCTGGTTTTATGCCAGCCTTTGGACAGAAGAGCATTAGAGGATGGGGGAAGGGGAAAGTGCATTGCTGCAGTCTCTGCTGTATGGATTTCCTAGTGCAGTGCTGTGCTTTCACTAGTCCTGTTTCTTCTTCCTAGCATTGAGTACTGGTTTCGGTGCATGGACCTGGATGGGGATGGAGTGCTCTCCATGTATGAACTGGAGTACTTTTATGAGGAGCAATGTGAACGGATGGAAGTGATGGGCATAGAACCACTGCCATTTCATGATTTGCTGTGTCAGATGCTTGATCTCGTTAAGCCAGAGAGGGAAGGTAAGTCCTGTTTAATGGGCATTTCCATCCTCTTTGATCCATGGTAGATTGAGAAAGTAATGTCACTGTGAAACCCATCTATAGCTAGAGCCTTGTGTTAGGATCACAGGCCTGATTTACTGCACTAGGTCAAAGTCTGAACAGTGGCTATTGTGCCATTATGTTGTGCATCAGGAGGTTTGAAATACTGTAACAAGAGACCTTGTGAATTAAGTTGCTGGAACTGGAGCAACAAGTCTTGTATATTCCAGCTGTGGGATGTGCTGACAGTTTAGATTATGAAAGTGGGCCATCCCCATTCACATTCTTTCAAATTCACATGAATGTGAAAGACCTCCATATGTATGTGAGATTTAAGCTCAATAAATATACTCATTTATTGAATAATGTTAAAATCCTTGACTGACGTTGGAAGAAATTTTGTAATATTGTAGCACACTGGTGTTATAATTAAAACTTCGATAAGACTGACGAGGAACAGGTCCAGTCTCTCACTAAGAACTGAGTAGCACAATAATGTGGGGTTTTTTCTGTAGGAAGAGTAACACTGCGAGACCTGAAGAGGTGCAGAATGGCTCATGTATTCTACAACACCTTCTTCAATTTAGAGAAATATCTGGACAACGAACAGAGGGATCCTTTTGCAGTGCAAAAGGTATGAATCATCTTTATTTCTAAATATAGGCCTTCTCAAACTCATCTTTGGAAGGCTACTGGGTGTAGGGAAAATCCAGCTGAATATAATAAAACTTTTTTTCACAAGTAAGCCAGTCAAACACTGGAACAGGCTGCCCGGAGAGGGTGTGCAGCTTCTATTCTTGGAGTTTTTCAAGATGCGACTGGACAAAGCCTTGAGCCCCCTGATCTGACCTCGTAGCAAACCCTGATGCGAGCAGAGGCTGGGACTAGAGCCCTCCTGGGTTTGCTCGGTTTAGAAAGGAACTGTGAGATTCAGAACTAGAGATCTCGTTTGTCTCTTCCCATCCCCTACAGAGCTGCAGTCATAAATAAGTAGGCTACATGTGAAGATTCACTAAACACCCGGGCTGGAGTCTGATGCTTAGAACAGCACTAGCAATTTTCCCATTGCCTGAAGAGAACCAGAGAGAACACAGGGGCTGAGGCAGATGAGATGCCAGCTCTGTGAGCAGGCCACACATGTGGCAGACTAGATGGAAGGTTTGGATGTTGCAGATTGTACCTGGTTGTCAGCCTGGCTGCGCTGTCATAGAATCATAGAATGGTTTGGGTTGGAAGGGACCTTAAAGATCATCTGGTTCCAACCCCCCTGTCATGAGCAGGGACATCTTCCACTAGACCAGGTTGCTCAGAGCTCCATCCAACCTGGGCTTGAACACTGCCAGGGAGGGGGCAGCCACAGCTTCTCTGGGCAACCTGTGCCAGTGCCTCACCACCCTCATGGTGAAGAATTTCTTCCTAATATCTAAA
>Ga0065711_1036235_pt1 | contig 21273 bp, 8 predicted proteins | sample Hoacrofraction12_FD_59098 | JGI IMG/M metagenome (GOLD analysis project Ga0065711, IMG submission 59098) | Hoatzin crop microbial communities from Cojedes, Venezuela - Epithelial fraction 12 v2 (version 2) | ecosystem: Host-associated > Birds > Digestive system > Esophagus > Crop | place... | reverse complement strand
GGGGGGGGGGAGCGGGGCAAATATGTGAACACACAAAAGTGTCAGTCTGTGTGTGTATAAAAGCTTTCTGTATGTGTATATATCAACAAAACAAACCCTTCTGACTGGGTAGGGTGTCCCTACCAGCTGCTTTAAAACTCCAGTTGTTGAGTTTCCATGTAAGGATGCGGTGCTGTACAGAGATACCCGGCCGTGCTCAGATTCTCCTGTTTGGAGGGTGTAACTGTCTCGCCCGTGCTTCGCAGAGCACGCAGGGGCTGCGGGAGCGCTAAGCAGTCGTGCTGCCTGTGGTGCTGCCTGGAGTCGTTCAGGCACCTTTACGTGGGAATGCGTTGTGCAGTGGAGATGTCTCCTCCGTCAGTGCACGCTTTGTGCAGTGCCCGTGGAAATCCCAGCTTCAGGGACTGAGTACCTGAATGTATTTGTTCAAACATCAGACTTGTCTCTGAAGGCTTCAGAGTTGAAAGTCTGTAATAACTACGGTTTAGTTTTGCATTGTTCGTCATAGATAATGTATCTAGCTTAACCTGGTTTATGCTGGTGTTTCTTAATGCAGAATTATTTAAATATCTGTGAGTTTCCTGAAGTTCAAGGATTTGCAACAGAGACAAAGCCGTAATAGAAGGGGAAAGTCTAATTGTTTGAGCTGATTTTTATTTACTCTTTTGCTTGTCTGGTGCTGCTAACTATGATAATACTTTGGAGAATGCTAGCTGACAAGCCAACTGTCTTGCTTCTGTTTCTGTTTAAAGTTGAACAAGAGCTGACAAGAAGTCTGTATCCTTGGTCTTGTAATATAAAAGGAGAGATAGTGGAAGTACTGGGAATCTCTTCCCCTGACTTACGTTAATGTAATTACATTTCCGTGGTCCTTTAAAGTGCTGATAGACTCATAGCATTTGAGGCAATTTCAGCATCAGGTTGATCAGCATCTCAGATTGAGACAAAGATGCTGTAAACAAATCTGTCTTATTGCATAGCTTTTTTCCTGTTAAGGTCCATAAAATCTTGTGTAACATCCTCATTCTGTGTTCTTTGTGTTCATCTAAAAAAAAAATAGTTGTTAATATGTAAGCACTCAAATGTCACTTTTTTTCATTCTTATACCCTGCAGAAGAATATCTCACTGAAGTAAAAAGAGTTATAAGGTGTAGCTGAAAGGATTGGAAACTGCTGTTTCAATTTCATTCTGTTCCAAAATATTACACATCCTTGTTTTTCTCAATGTTAATGAAATAATAACCAATCAAATATATTATTCTGGCAACAAAAGCTAAAAAATTTCATCACTGCCCTTTAGGCTAGACAGATGAGAACTTGTTTGAAGGTAACATTTGGAGGCCACGGGTATGACTCATTTCTGCAAACTTGAACGGACTTGTGGAACTAGCTGCAGTTTCCAGTAAACCTCTTGACTACGAATTCAAGTCCAAACATAGCTGGAGATGCTGTTCTTCATCTTGTAAGTGCTGTGTAAGTACCACAGAGCGATAGTAGAGCTGTGTGGCTAGTTCTAAAAAGTACATTCTTGAATTTTGTACGTGTAAATTTGGGAGATTTGTACATGCAAACAAGTAATTTGAGCAGTTAATGTTACTTACCTGGCATCATCCAGACTACAGAAATACTGTCTCACAGCTGCTGTTCTCTTCATGGTCAGTTTAACTGATTTTTCTTACAAAGTGTGAGACATCTTTAACATCGAAGTTCCTGTGGTGAAGTTTTCATCATAATGTGTAGGCTTGTCTAATGCAGCAGTAAACTCTTAGTAGTTTATAGGGAACATGAATTTTGAAAATGTATTTAAAGGGTCAATTGAATCTCTGTTCTATCATAAATAGTGTGTCTTTGCTATGTGCCAAAATACAAATGAGCTAATAGAAATGCAGTGGGAGATGATTTGTGTACACACTTGATGTGTGGAATTCACTGGATTTATCATATGAAAGTGAGGAGAGAACTTTATGAACAAGATAATATCTAGTCTTTACCATGTGTTTGGTTTTGGAAGTTAATGAATGGCACTAGCATTTTCCTTTTCACCAATCTAATAAATCATAAGATTTAACTCTCAAATGAAATTGCATGCATACACTTAAAAATAGCAGTTGCCTTTAAGTCTTCTCAGGCAGATGTGTTGGAGATACACATCTCTAATGATCCCATTTTTTAGTGTTGGCAGAATGCTACAACTGGGGAAAATCAGTTTTCCCCACCCTTGGTCGCTTAGACGTGAGAGCGACTTGGTGTCTTAGGTCATCACGGGCTGGTTTTATTTAATGTATTTTGGACAGGTCTTGGGATCTGCTTTTCTGTTATGGGAACCCCCCCTCTTTCAGCGCTCTGAACAAGCAGACCAATATGCAGCAGTTGCTTAAAACTGACATGAACATTTACTGTCTTTTGAAGCATCTCCCCATCTGCTGCAGGCCTTAGCCCTGTGCACCAGGCAAACCAAGTGTGAGTTCATCTGCTCTGCGTGTTCCTGGTGGACACTAGCAGTTGTTCAGCGGTTTCGTGAGCCAGTTCAACATCCCTGTTCGGAGTGGCACTGCGGGCGTGTGGGGCAGGCAGCCGAGGGGTGCAGCCGCTGGGACACTGCAGGGCGCGTGCTGAAAGCCAGGGCTCTGAAAGCAGGCAGCCACGGACTGGCACCCTTCACGAGGGTTCTTGCTTGCTTGTAGGATTAAGGAAAAAGGCGTCGGTGCTTACCACAAGTATTTCTAGAAGCGACTATTTAGGATGAGGTGAATCGTGCCCAGGAAGAGTTTCTTTACTGATTGTGGAGGCAGTCTCCACAACGAGCTAAAACAAGAGGCGGACCTTTTCTAAGTGTTCCGCCTTAAACAAGAGTATTTCACCCACATGGCCAGTACGGTACAAATTTGTATTATGAAGTATATTTACTCTGCTTTGACTGTTCTTATTTACGGAAGTTATATTTATGGTGGACGCCAGCATTATACTGAGAATGCAGCTTTTCTTTTCCTTTCTCTACAGTCAGGTAGAAGTCTTACCCATAAGTCTTCGTAAATTCTTTAAAGGGACTTTAATATGGTTTTAATTAATGAATGTTGTAGTACAGACTTACTGATAATTGACTATTCATGTGTCTAGAAGTATTCTTAATTTTAGTTCACTCTGTCTTTAATTCTGGGGGTGCTTTTCCTCTTCAGCTGCTCAAGCTAAGGTTATTCACCATTGCAAAAGCCATTAGTTTCCAGCTTTGCATTGTAAGTTGCTGAGAAGGGAATGCAGGCTTTGTTTCACATTATTTTTAACTGATGGAGCTGAAAGACCAAATAAGAAGGGGTTTTTTTTTTAGAAAAGAATAACATATAAATGAAAAAAAACCAACCTCACTGTGGAAGATAAACAGGCAGGGTCTGATCACTGGTTTCCATTTTTTTTTTTTTAATGAAAATGTTTGTGAAGCAAATTAAGTAGTCTTTGTATTCAAGACTATTCCTTTTTAATTGAACTTGTTCATTATTATTATAATCTCCAAATAAGGCAACTATTCTAGCCGGCTTTATAGATAAATGTGAGCAAGCATTTCAACTTAATTCCCTATCATGAAGAGTTATACATAGTTTTTGAAGAATCAGTTCCAAAGGTAGAAATAAAGTCTTTATTGACTGATTCCCTTCAAAAAAAACATCGTGACTTTAATATGATGGAAGTTGATTTACTTTCAAGTGCAAATGCTTTAAAATGGAGTAGAATTTATTGCAATCTGATTACACACCTGGCTATAAGGTAAATATTCTCCCTGCTCTCTGCTACTTTGCACTTATGAATAACTAGAAGTTACAAAAATGTGTACTGCTTTATAAATTGCCTGATCGCTCTTCATTCATTACAAAATTATTTTGCAGGGGTGGGTCAGGACTCAGTGTGTTGAGAACTGTACCAGTATAGAGGAAGAGTTTCTGCCTTGCAGCGCTTACAAGTTGAAATATTGTTTGTTTCTTTTTTTTTTTTCCTAAATACTAGGCTTTTAAAAAAGCAGCACTGCTTGTATAAGTGTTTGGCATGCAGAGATGCTGCTGAGTAAAGTGATACCATTCCTGTTTCATCTAAGACACACAGGTTACCAGAATCGGAAGCAAATAATGTATGGTAAACACTGTCGTTTTTTTATGATTTGTCTTGAAGTTTGGCATCATCCTGTGCATCTGTCCATTTGATGAATGATCTCTGGCATGAGCTTGTTTCCTAATAGTATCTGCTGTCTTAAGTTAGCTATCGTCTTCTAGATGTTACTGAATTTTGGTGGTTTTCTTCCCTACAGATAAAATTTTCCTGCCTTCCTGCTCTGGATGGCTGTGGGCCTTTTGCTGCTTTTTGAGGTTCTTTTTCCTTCTCTGAAGGGTAGGACATACTTGAACATAGTCTGCAATCCTATTCTTGGAAAGTAAGACAAGGGGGGCACATACGTACAGATACCTACAAATGGGAGGGGAAAAAAAATGTTGATGGTTGTGTGATGGCTGACTTTAAGAACCAGCCAGAAAACAAAAAGGTTGAGATGGATATTGGCAAACAGGGAACATTGACACAGAACTGAAACCCTGTGAAAATCCCCAGAAATGAGAATAGCTGTTTATCCAAAATGATGATATTACTTCTTGTAATGTACAGAAGTCTTAACTTTTTTCTTCTCTTTGTGTATAGTGTTCAATGAAGTCAGGTGTCTTGTAAAACTGAATCATCTTGATATGTCATTTGTTTGGTCCATGCCAGTTTACCAGCTGGTAGACTTTTTTGCAATTGCCTTGAAGGAAAAAACACAAAGTAATCTGAGTGGAGTATTAAGTCTTACCAAAAAGAAATAGGCATCTTTTCTGCCTCATAAAGCTGATGGTATTGCCTGTAACAGAAGGACTTGTGTCAAAGAAATGTACTCTTACTTGCTGTAATACTGGTACGTCGTTACTGGTTTGTGCTGGCACAGCAGCTGCTGTGAATGCTGAGCTCTTGGGATGCGGGTCCAGGAGGTCGGTGGCTGATGTTGTTCATGTTCTGTGTGTAGGAAAGGACTAATTGTCACCTTAGTACAAAAGAAAGATGGAGAGTTGTTTGGGGGGAGGGGGGGTGGTTTAGGGGTATTTTGTGTGTGTTGATTACAGTAGAAATCTAAACCAGTTATGTGAAAGCTGAAGCAAGTCTGTTAGCAATTCTGTACAAAACCAGTTTGGTTTTGTACATTTTCTGTTCCTTACTGTATTGAAGAGTATTTAGATAGACTCTGTTTTTTTCAGTGAAGTAGGAGATGGGGAAGGATGTAAATTCTGGTCTGGGTGGAGGGGGGTTATTCTGTACTGGAAGTGTTTTGTAATAATTTGCTCTATGTTTGGAAATAGTGATGTTATGGCTAATATGTGGCATATAAATAGCAAAACTTAGGCTTTTGAAATAACATGTTTTTCTTCTTTAATGTTTGCTAGTATCAGGCATACCTGATATTGTTGAGTTCTAGACAGCTTTGAGCAGCATGCCTCTGCAATGGGGAAATTAACAATTTTCAGAACTCTTACAAAAGATAAATCTGTCAGAAGGAAAAACTTGAGTCACCTTGAGCTTATAACTTAGACATAAGAGTCAGATGGGGCTTCATAAAGTCATGCTCCACTTGTTCTTTTTTAGTGTAACTGGAATTGTGTGTTGTTTATTTTGTGCCTTCTCTCACCCTCGTCCTGTTGGACAAGTAACATGTTGCTCTCCTAGAAACAATGAAGCAGAAAGCCCCAAAGGAATTTTTTTTTTTTAAAGTGAGACTGAAGTGTTCTATGATTTGTTGTGCAGGTGTTTCTTTTGCAATTGCCCCAGCAGTGATTGTTGAGAGTGTGTATGTGAGGGAAATGTACTCTGACCTTCTTCTTCAGATGCATGAAGCAGAGGCCCTAACTGCCGGAGGCCATGCCTCTTGGACTGCTCTGGGAATATCTCATTAAACTTGCAAGATTCAGTTTTTTCTGTTTTTAATAGAAACAGTGCAGTAGTGCTTTCCCCAGTTTAGAGGAAGAAGGGGATGCAACGGAGAACGAGAAGTAAAAACTTAGTAGGTATGTTTGATTTTTGAGCTGGGAGAAAGATGGTATACTTGAGAGCAAAACAGATGTTAGTACCTATTAGCAGCCACAAACTAGAAACAGTCTATGCAAAGCTGCATTTGGCCTAGGTTTGCTAACTGTGCTTTCTGCAGTTTTCTTCACTCCTCTTCAACAAATCTGCAAGTATTTACTTTAGACAGGATTATGCTGTTCTGTGATCAGAAGGCATTGGCTTCATTCATTCATCTCGTGGTCAAATTGTTAGGTGGGTTCCTGAGCGTTATTGTATAGGAAAGTGTGTGAAACTTGTTTTTCAGCCAATCCGATGATGTTTTCTGTAAGTAAAAGAAAGCACTGTAAGCATCAGCAGTGTAGCACGTTGAAGAACCACTTGGGTAAAGCAAGTAACATTGAACAAATCAGTCTATTTTTGTAGGGTTTGCAGTGTTGTGAATATATATACCTTGTAACTTCAACTGGCAGTGCTTGCTCTTCTGTGGTGGCTTGAAGACTTAAGGGTTTCTGTTGTGCTGCTTGAGTTAAGCAGACTTGCTACATTTATATTGTACTTATAGGTCATGAGAACAAGTTACTTATCTTTTCATTGTTTTCACTAGAAATGTTTATTTTGGCTTTTTTTTAAAGTCTCTGTAGAGCTAGAGAGAAAACAGCCTTGCAAGTAGGCAGTAGGTCATGTAGAGCTTAAGAAAAGTTGGTGAATGTCTATTTGCTGAAAGATGTTGACAAATATTGTGGGACGTGGAGTGAGAATCTTGACTCTGTGCCTACGAAGACAACATCTGTCTTTGTACTTTGCTCAGGAACTTCCTTCTTAAAGGATGCCTCTGGTTAGGATGTGTTTTTTGTTTGTTCTAGTACTTAGTTCATGGACAGAAGGGGTGTCTGTTTTCGTGACCCTACCTTTCTCCCATGCTACTAAGAGCAAAATAAATTCCACTGCTGTCCTCTGTCATTTTCTGCTCTTTGTCATTTTGCCCCATAAATTTTGTGTACACTCTTAAGCTTGACCAGAACAGTAATGCTCTTGAGTTTTAGCGCTGCCCAAAGAGTGAAAAATCAAAAATTTGTAATGGCTGCTCTCAATGTTTGAACTTCCCAGCTTCAAATACCAGTTACCAGCGAGTGAGATAATCAAAGTGAAATACTTGGATTTGTTTTCACTAATTTCATGTTAAGAGTTTTAGCTTTGTAGCTTAGTTTTGAGAGTAGTTTGGGATTTTGCAGAATTTAATCACTTGAAAAATGTTAACGGTCACTTAATCATTTGTTAATCATTGGAGGAGATGACTTAAAATTTACCACAAGAATTTAAGAGGATAAATCAGATATAACTGAGAATTGTTTTAACATGTAGCTTTCTGCTAATTGCTTGTTGAAGTCTCTGTAATCGGTTTTTGTTACCTGTTGCATTTCATGGTTAATTTAAGTATTTTTATATACTTCCTTCTGTGCTAAAAGGTAAAATGGCTGCAGCATGGTTCATGTCACCTAGTTGCAAAGATCAAATTACATTATCATATGTTGACTTAAATATTCTGGCTTTAGTAAGCATTGAGCACTTGCAGCCAGTGGTTCACAGGTATGTTATTTGTTATTTGCAATGAGGAATTTGTTTGACGGAATTGGTTTTCATTATGTTGTGAACCTCCCAAGTGGTATACTGGGTGTTGAGATAAATGTTGAACTGTTCAATATTCTGAACTTGGGTGCTGAGTGTACTGCGTAGGTGCAGCTGAAGAAAAAGAAGTATCCACTGAAGTTGCAGAAAGTAATTTTGTACTGGCGTACTATTAACTTTCTGAAACAGTCATTTGTCGTACCATCTGTGTTCACTCACCAACTGTAGATCTTCACAGATTGTGTTCCTTCTTAACTTGTCAATCACTATCAATTACTTTGAGGTTTGAGTAAGTTACCTGCTGTAGCTATTTGAATAGTCTTTGAAGGAGGACAGGCAAAGAGGAGAATAAGCATGAAGTTAATTTCAGGACAGTTTAATGTTGGCAAGTGTCACCAGAATTAGAACTTGCTTCTCCTGCTAGGCTACAGGCTTGTACCAATGCAAAAGAATGAACTGAGACTAAAGCCTGAATCAGTGTTTGGCCACTTGAATGACACATGTCCGCAGGGTGCAGTGTTTGTTGGAGCAGTTAGCTCATAACGTTATCAACAGAAGATGGGAGCCTGAACAACTGCTCTCAAATGCTCTTCAGTATTGTTCTATAGAACTTCCTGATACGTAGTTGGGATTATTTTACTTCTACAGCTTATACACTTGTGTATAGATGTGATGCGGTATGTACAGAGTTAGCAGCTGGCTTCATCTGCGTTATCATCCAAGAGGCACGTGCAGGTAATCTGGAAGTCCTGCACTAGAGATTACTGTGTGCAAAATGTTTTGTATGCTGAGGACTCAAGACTGAGTGGAATTCCAAAAATTTTATGGTATCCTTGTTTACTTCAGCGATTAGACTGCTAACAGGAAAGCACCAGTTAAGTTTTTTTCTTGGTTGCTTGTGAGTAAAGATTTTGAAAAATTAGTTGAGTATACAGTAAACGAACTTTTTTTCTGTTGTGTCTTTACAGGAGTACCAAAGTCAGATCTTCTACATACAAGATCTTTAAGGGGGCACAGAGACTGCTTTGAAAAATTCCACTTAATAGCAAATCAGGACTGTCCACGATCAAAGCTCTCTAAAAGTCCGTATGCAGAAGTAAAAAATATCTTGAGCAAAAAAATTAACTGGATCATACAGTATGCACAAAACAAGGATTTAGACTCTGATCCCGAAAGCTCAAAAACGTCCCAGCACCAGCTTTTTAACTTCAGACATCAGACTGATAGAAAATTACTCCCGCAGTTTGACTCCCCAGTACCCAGATACTCTGCAAAATGGATAGATGGGAATTCTGGAGGCATCTCGAGCTGCTCACAAAGTCTTTTGGAACAAAGAGAACCCACTGATTTCAGACTTGGGGTGTTACAAGAAACAGGTGCTACCTTCTGTTGCAGCAGTGTGTTGTGGTCTAATCACAACCAAGTCCAGAAAGCTGAAAAAGCTGAAGGTGATTCACTTAGCAGTGTCCGTAGAAGGCATCCTCAGTACAGCAGGGAAGAACGTAAGTATATATCATTTACACGCAACCTAGCAAGAAAGGGCATTCTTTGAAATATCTCTTGACCACTTAAATGTCCCCACAGGGCATTACTTCACACCCTGAAATCCAGCTTTTAACAGTTTGGAGTTACTGTAAGGTCTGTGAAGAAAAAGGCTACATGGCTAAGCAAAGAGTGTGGAGGGTGTGGTTGGTGTGGGGGTTTTGTTTGTTTTTTTGAAATTTTCCTGTTAGTTATACCCCAGTGTGACAGAGGACATGCCTAATTTACACAAAGAAGTTAACTGTTACGGTTGATTGCAGTCACTTTAATGTTTCTATCCTGGCAGTCGCACAGCCCTGCCTTTGGAGATTAGTAAGATCCTGAAAATAACTGTCTTATTGAACTTGTGCAGTGCCTTGAGTTGCATTTTACAGAGAGCTGCCCTAAGCAGTAAGGGAAATTGGAGGTGAGGTAGTAGAGCAAACTTGTGAAACAACATAAGTAAAATATTCTTAATAGTACCAGACTTTCCTTGTACATTTTCTACGTGTTTTTTTTTTCCTCTCTTCATTGAGCATAACAAAATGGGCAGGCCCTTATGTCACCATGTCCTCTGAAAGGCTGTAGCAGTAGACCTGAGCAAGCTTTTGGTGACTGTGGTGATATTGAAAGCAGCAGAAATTAAGTTTTCCCGTTATTTAAGAAGGTCACTGGAAGAAGTCGTTAGAAAAATCTGGGATATTGTAGTGTCTCTGGAATCAGCCTGCATGAAATGTGTTAGGAATAAGTTCCTGGAGATCTCTGCGATTACCATCCTGCTTTTTAGAACAGTGCCTGATCCTGAACTGAAATACATCCACTCTTACTATTGTAGATGAGGAAGGTAATTCAAGAGGGTTTCTGAATTTCACAAGACGTGAGAAAGAAGATGAAAAAGCTGGTAAAATATTAAGTGGAAAATTAGGTGATGAAAAGCAAGGTAATAATGGAATTCAGAATGTTGGAAGGCTGAGTGAGAAAGAGTGACTGTGAAAAGTTGGAATCAGTTTCTTTAGGCTCCTGGTTTTTTAACAGGCTAGCAAACCTGGCCTTGCAAAGTTCAGTCATTTCTCATTCTTTGTGAAAGGATTTTATTTAACTGCTGTGTGATGCTTCATACTGCATTTGTAATGAATTAGTAGTCTTGAAGCTATAAATCAAAACAGATATGCTGTGCTGTGTGACCACCTGTCCTCTGGAGTCATAAATTGGGATTACATAAATCAGGACAGCAGTTAACAGGAATTATGAAAGCTTGACCTGGTTTATGGGGTTATCTGACTGAAGTTAGTGACTTGGAATTTATCGCTCTGATCTCTGATTTCGGGACAGGGGAACATAAAGCTGTTCTGAACACGATAACACATTTTTTTCTTCTGTTATGACTGCATAATGCACTATTGAGGCATTTTTGCTTTGTATTGTAAGTACTTGTTTAATGTTTTGCACTATTTAGCTTTAAAATACATTCATCAGGGACTCTGATTATATAAAGTTTATATTTTGGAGAAAAACTTAGTCAGACTTTCTCTGCCAGAATTAGGTACCTTCTTATTGCAGTACCTCTACTGTAATGACATAAGTCTACTAAAAAAAACTGTTGTTAATGTAACTGTAAACAGCTTGGTCAGTATTTCTTTATAATTTACCTCAGCTATGGATAGAGTAATGTTTTATCATTTAAACTTGATGTTGTGTTGCTTCTCCCTTTCCCTTCCGTATCAGAATTATGTGATGTGAAACAGTCCTGTCCTGATACACACATGAAATGTGTGAACCTGACTATCTGCTACAGTTGATGAAATGTTAATAATGAAGAAATGGGAAGTAACATCCTACCGCTGGGTATAAAAGGGGAGGGAAAAATCATGAAATTTTTATAAAGCCGTCAATTGCTGTATTAAATTCGATCTGGGTTTTCATGGAGCTTAAAGGGTGGTAAGATGTGAGAAAAGAATCTTCAGTTGTATTGGTAGCCAGAGGTAGGAAGGAGCACCACTGTACCTAGCTGTTGGAGGAGCAAGGAAGGTGTATCTGCTTCACTCTGAAGTGGCCTCATGTCTTGAGTAACAAGCAGGCTCTCTTAACTATTGCCAACTTCTTTAGCTTGGCAATGCCGACGGAAAGTTAATATCCCACAACTGCAAGATGTGAGAAAGGTTGAAAGAGAAGGCGTAGGATAACCGAGTAGTCCTGTGCGAAGGTAAAACCCATCCTTTTCAGAACTTACGCTTCAAATTCACAGTACAGAAACCTCTTGCGCTGAGAAATCTCTGAAGAAGAGCTGCGCGATTGCAGCATAGGTTTTTCTCAAGTATGCAGTGAGCTTTGCTAAGCTGCAGCCTTGTTTAAAAACAATATTTAAAAATTACAAGGTCTTAAGGCTTGTTGCGGTGCCCTGTATCCTCCTGTGGTGATCGGGATGGTCGCTTTTCCCTGTGCTGCCGAGGGCGTGCGAGCAGCAGGCGCAGCACCGCGGCTGGGCTGAGGGACGGCTGGGAAGCAGGGCAGCGTCTCGCTGCTGGCAGTCAAGGGCAGGGTAGGACACTGTCATCGTTCCGTCCTCTGAGGTTTGATATGTATTTTCTGTGAGGACGATCCATGTACACATACCCCGAGACACAGAAGGCCTTTTGAATGATGCAGAGGATCTTTTAGTTCTCACTGGGAATACAGCACAAGAAAGCGGGCAGTAGACCTATTTTTATATGCTGGTCTTTGTATCAGACGAAGATTTTTCTTTAGCGTTTGTCACTGCTACTCAGTGGAAACTGTATCTGTTATTCTTCTATGTATGAAGCACAGAACTTGGTAGCCTAAACAGGTACCTCTGTACTGAAATTTCTGTCTGGAAGCTTCTTCCTGTAGGCTTGCAAACATAGCAGGACTTCCTCAGAATTGTCCACTTGCCTACAGTTAGACGTGCTTGCAGGGGCTACACAGTGGAAACCATGTTTTGCAGTCAGAGGAAGGCTAAGTATTTAAAGGTGTCAAGCAATTTACACGCAGTTCTGATTCTGGACACTACTGTTCTGAGGACCTGAGTTTCCGGCTTTTAGACATTTCTTACGGAGTAAATCCTTGTCTATGTCAAAATAAAAGAATTTTTGAACTTTCCACAAATGACTGATAAAGAATGTTGCCTCTGACTTACTGCCACACATCTCATTTTTAGAGATTTAAGAATAGACGAGTCTGGGTAGGGATGCTTACGTGACTTCAGTAGTAGTAATAACAGATTTTATTGTTACAGTGACTACGATGAGTCCTGGAGAGTTAAAACAGCTGAATGAAAAACTGCTCAAGCAAATCCAGGGTGAGAATTTTTCAATACTCTGTTCTGGGTTTGTGTTGCTTTGTAATTAAGCAGCTTTGTTGCCCTTCTCTGGACGCGCTTCAGCGCCTCAATGTCTGTCTTGCAGTGAGGGGCCCAAAACCAAACACAGTGTTTGAGGTGCGGCCTCACCAGTGCTGGGCACAGGGGCACAATCACTGCCCTGCTCCTGCTGGCCACACTACTCCTGATACAATCAGAATCAGGTTCATTTCGAGTTATAAACTGATCCACCTTGGCTCAGGTGACCTAAAACTATAAACTTGTAAATTTACAATGCATGCACCAAGCTGGGCTGGAACCAGGAGAAGTGGTGTTCTTGTGCTTGAGCCCACTTAAAAGTCTGAGCCTCTTCGGTGGTAAGGTTTGGCACTGCTGCTTGCCTGTGTGAAAGTGCAGGGACCGAGTGCGTTAACCGGATGATGTTCTTGCAGATGTGTTTGAAGAGCTGACGCAGCAGGTCCAGGAAAAGGACTCTTTGGCCTCGGAGCTCAACGTCCGCCATATTGCTATTGAGCAGCTGCTGAAGAACTGCTCCAAACTGCCATGTCTACAGATGGGACGAGCAGGGGTGAAATCAAATGTCCCCATATAAAGGGGATGCAGCTTCTGTCCCCCTACAGAGCTAACTTTCCTTAACAGCTTTGATAACTATTATGTACAGCTGCACAGATATTTAGAAGCTTTTGAGGAAACTCGGGCAGCTTTCTCTGCATTCATAATCCATGAGAAGTCTTATCCCACTTTGGTTTTAACAAAAAAGGCAAATATTTTAAGTATTAAAATCTACTGTGATAAGGTTTATTCACACTTAGGGATTACTTTTTCTTTTGCCCATAACTATGCATGAGCCTTGAAATGAATTCTGTGTTTTGTTGAAAATAAAATTGTTTCTAACAAGGAATGGCCTGAAGCCTGTAAACCTGCCTCCTTCGTACAGAGGATTAATTAAAAATTTGAGTTTTGATCAGATCTGATCATGTTACATCCAAGAGAGCTTTAAGGGGAGAACAGTATTAATGAAATTCATGTTTTCTTATTTATTATGAGCAATATTTTATTACTGAAATTTTATACTAAATAAATGTCACTATTTTTAGGTACTTTTCCAGATCTCTTTATAAAATGTCTGAATTACTCTGTGTGATGTTTATGCCTTGTGTATGATTGTTTTTTCAGGTCTGTATCTTTCATGATACAATTTTAAAAAAATGTCTTGTTTCCCAAAGAGATGAATTTCACATGTTAAAAAAATGTGGTGGTGCATCACTTATTTTTATCAGCTTTATAACTGAAGAATTTTGTTCATGAGAGATGTTTAAAAAAAGAAAAAGCACAGCACTTCCTTTAAAAAAGAAAATCCATACTTTGGTTTTAATGCATAGAAGTTGAAGTTGTTTTATACTTGTGAAATTTTCAATGCTGAAAAATTACTTCGAAGAAACTAAATAAATTTGTAATACTACATTACTGTGTTATGACTTTTTTGTTACAAAGTTGGATCGGACTATGATGAAGTGTTTTAATTTTGAAACGTATAAAACGGAACAGCTTCTGCTTTTTTGAAAACTTCCATCAGTCTACTGTACTGAGAAATCTTAATCTTTGCCAAAGAGACTGTTTGTAGAGCTGCATTTTTGTAACTGAAGGTTGCTCAGTTGCACTGAAAAAGTCAGGGATGAGGGGGAGAAACCACAAACACACACCCTCCTCCCAAGTTAAAAGTCTTTGTGCTTTCTGGTTTTATCACTCTAAGTGAAAATGGAATAATTTATATAGCTGAGCTGAAGGAATGACCAGCATGAAGCAGGGTTTAGATGTGACTTTAAACACAAGCTGAGACATAAGCCGAAGTTCAGACTAGGTTTATTGATTGCCCTCTGGATAGCGGTACCTAGATTACATAGGAGACGTTGGTTAATTTTACTGTTTCTCCATAGTGCATTTCTCAAAGGGGCCTGAAAGGAGTTTGGAACAGCTTAAGAGTATGCACGAGTGGGGACGTGAACTTGCTTGTGTCTGGGTATTTTGTGGTTCAGGAGGGGAAAGTACCGGTAGCGTCATTGTTTGTGTACGCGAGTGGGCCTGTAAGTAACTGTGCACCAGCTAATCCCTAATTACAGTTGTCAGAAGATGGGTTAATGTCCATGTGCAAGTCTGTCTGTAAACCTTATTAATGCAGTACTAAGATAACTGCAGGTGTCGGGAGAAATGCGGCTGTTGCTGGTGTCTGTGAAAATGCCTGTGGTGCAGTCGGAGCAAGCCTGGGTCCAGAGTTCCCTGGGCGTCTGCTCAGACCGACCAGGGTCTTCACTTCACTGGGCGGTGAGGAGAGCTGGGTTATAATTAACGCTTCTGCTGTTTGCTTTTGTGGGAATTAAAAACGTAACTTGTACACTTCAGTCCTTTGCACAATGTTTCCAGGTGTTTTATTGTTGTTACATCAGATTAGGTGTTTGATCCAGGCAAGGCTGAGGGGGGTTCTCTTTGTTTTTAAGAGGGATTCTAATCAGGAAGGATAACTTTTGGGGCACATAAGCTGTGGAGAAACAAATTTTTTTTATGCTTTGCCCTCAATATGGTTGTGAGTCAGGGGAATAGGAAAGCATACACCTAGCATATGTGTGCTGAAAAGAAAACCTAACTATAATAGCTTTTTTTTTTCCTTCAGCTCAAGATGCAGAAGAGGTCAGCAGGTACCCCAGCTGTCTGGCAGCTCTGAACTGGGGTTGCTGCTGCACATCTGGGTAGCTCGGAGGAGTTCAAGAAGATAGACTGGCTGTGTTCTTGGTTTAAAGTAATTTTTAAAATAATTCTCTTACAGAAAATGCTCATACCATCACACGCATGGGATTTCTTTCCGCTTCATTTTCCTGACTTATGTTGGGAAATCTACCTGAGGTAAAATGTGCATGAAACTGGAGTTGGTTCTGTATGTGAAATGTTCATTCTTGGGGTATTCAGATACACGAGATGCGTGTATTTGGAGTAAGTAGTGAACAAGCTTTAACAAGACAGAAGGGGGAAGACTTGCATTTGCAAAAGTGGTATTTGAGGCTATGAACACATATCAAATCCACTTTGAGGGTCTAGCAGCTTAAAGCTTATCAGTTTTCATTTGGATGATAAGCTATTGCTTATTTAAAATGGTAACAAGAACTGGCGAGAAACTGGCATACGTAAACAGGAGGATCTCAATGAAGTGCTCTCTGAAAACAGACAAAATTGCTACAGATTTTTTTTGTTTTTGCAGTTAATAGTGCTACAGGGCAGAAACTGAATTCTTTTTTTTTAACAAAGGAACATATTACTAATAAAAAAATTCACCCAAGCTCAATCCTGAAAGCTTTTGTTACTTCATTTGTCTTGCAGTACCTGGAGACCCCGAGTGAGAACACGGCTGCATCTAAGGCTGCATTTAAGTTCACAAGGAGGAGTCTCGCTTGATCAAAATGAGATCCGTATGAGTATAAAAGAGCATACTGCAACGATGGATCCATTTAAGAGATTAATCTGTTATCTTCATACAGATTCTTCCTTTTTTAGAAGCGACTTGATAACTGCGTTATAGACGTGTTGCTCTCCCCATTTCCTGACTTGGGTGGGGGTACGCTGTCAGCACCCCTGGATGCCAAAGCGTGCGCTGGTCCCCATGCCGGCGAGCCACTGGCAGAAAGTGGGTAGCGGGCCTGGGGCTTGTTGCTGCCTTGTTGTTAACCAGACCCTAGGAACAGAATTGACTTTAGTTTGTTTGCTTTTATTAGAAATATTTCTCCCACATAATACTTTCTAGATAATGCAACAGTTTATGCCAAAATTGAAAATGCTAATTACGTGTGGCAAATATGTAATAGATTGCACGGGCAGTTAAATTTGATTTGCAATTATTAGATTTAGGTTGACTTATTTAAATACTGATATTTAATTTTGAGGGAAATGTAACAAAGCAATCTGTTCATTTCTTTTTCAGAATAGCAGATTGCTTACTTTATTAATTTTTCCCTGGGATTTTTGGTTTTAAGAATGAGTAAAATGTTGTTTCTGGTTTTTACTGGGTATAAAATTAGTGATGTATAACCAAAACAACATTCAGGAAACTGTGTCTGTAATAATAGCATTGAAGCTGTTAAAGTCGGTTGGGTTGTATATTAAGAAAACTTTGACACAACAGCTGCGGTTCTAAAGCATCTCAAAATCATGCTTCTGGCTAAAGAAAGAAACGGTTTAAATTCATAAAGTCTGCAAGTACATCTATTAGCTTTTTAAAAAGTCCTTTTTTTTTTTGTTATTGTGTTGCGTGAAGCAGTCCTCTATTCACTTTTGTTTTGCAATGATTAACTGTGTTACCATCTCTTGGCCTCAAGTTTTTAAACAACTATTTCCTAAGGATGTTACGTTAAGACGGTGTGTTGGGATGAAGGGAAGTAGGAATGCCAGTGGCCATAGCTCTCGAGGTATGTTAAATTCTGCAGTAGGGTGGAAAAAACAAGGATGCTACTAAATTACCGTTGTTGTTTAGTAGTGTAATAACAGCACAAGTCAATGGTGGATCCCATGGTGAAATGAAAGGCAAACTTTATCGGGTTTTTCACCTCCATTTAATGTGTATTCCATACAGTTCTCATTGCCGTAGAATCCTGAAACCTGCAGGAAATGTCTTGCAGTCACTTGTTTATCTACCGTCTGCTTGAATGTTTATTTAAAGGACTGTTTTCCTCAGTTACTGAGAACAAATTAATTTGCCAGTTGAAAGTGTAATTACGTAGTTAATTCTTTTCCATAGGCCCCTTCCGAAGGTAGCCACGTCAGACCCCTCCTGGTCATCGCCTGCGCTGGCATCCTCTTCTGCTCCCTGCAGTCTCCGCTCCTGAGCTGCCGTGAGAAGCCTGAGGAACGCCATCATTCTTTCATTAGCACAAAGAACAACAACACAATCACAGTTAACTTCTCAGCGCTTGTAACGCCTGCAGATTTCCTCTCTGCCCCTCTGACACCCAGCTTGCGCTCTTGGAAACCTGCCGGTACCTTCCCTGCTCGCCCCCTTGCCGTTCGGCCGCTGGCCTTGCCTGGCTCCCGGGCACAGCAGCCGAACCCCCGCGCGCATTTCGGGAATGGTGCTGCCATGTGGGAGGCAAAATTACAGGCTGGGGTGGGATTGTTGGCAGAGCAACTCACTGGTAGCCTAAGGATTCAGGAGTAACGCTTGAACGTGGAAAGGTAGGAAACTGGGGAGAAACGAAGGGCGTGGAGCCCACAGCTGGCAGTTGGTCGGTCAGTCGGTCGCGTTGTCTGTGCCGGCGGATTTGGCGCGCGAGCACGGCGCAGCAGTCCCCGAGGTCTGCAGCCCTGTTCCCACGCCTCTCCCCGTCCCCTCCACCCTCCCGGCCGATGCCTGCCCGCCCAGCAGCGGCTCTTCCAGCGCCTCTCCGGGGTGTCGGCGCGCTGGCGCGTAGCCCCGTAGCTCAGTAAGCCCTGCCGATCCTGTGCGCGTGTGTGTGTGAGAAACCAGCATGCACCGGCGTGTATCTCGCCCGCAGAGCCTCTGTGCACGGCTGCAGGCGCCCAGGCGTAGCGACTCGGGCAGTGAGAGGTGTCTGCGTCCGTCCATGTGGCAAACGCCGCCCCTGGGTAGGTGCAGGGGTACTGTTACGGCTGGGATAAGCACGCAGCAAATGTCCTTGGTGCCACGGACGGGTGTCAGCGCTACGGGTCGAGAATTTCGGGGGAGCAGAAACCTGACTGCTGTGTGCCAGGCTGTAAATGTGCAGCGAAGGTGATGACTTGCAAAGTTAAGGAAGTTGCGCTTGTGTACAAATGGCGACAAAAACATCCTAACTGTGAAATTTAAAGTTGTCATTAAATGTATGCCAGATGTGGTACCGGTACACCTAGAAGAAAAGGAAAAAGAAAATCCTGATACTTAATTTGCAGTAGCATACCTATGTGCCCCTCTGCTAGCAGAAAGAATGATTAGGCACATTGGTTTTGCAGTTCTCATCTTTTGAAGTTATGCAGGCAAGCTTCAATTCTTTTTGTGTTAAAAAGGAGGACACAAAAGGCAATGTTCCTTCATACATAGCCTTTGTCTAATGGAAGTGCCCAAGGGAAGATCAGGTCAGGGAACATGCTACCTTTTAATTAAGTGCAGCTGATCATAAGGTGAAAAAGGGCCTCCCTACATACTAAAGAAAATGTTCAAAATATGTTATTTTGGGGAAGATACTACTTAACACTGATGAAAAATGTGTGTGATTCTTAATAATCACCTAATACCTAACAAGGGAAGGCTTCTGTGCATCTGACCTGTTTACTCACTCTACCCTAGTAACTCAGGAGTCTGCTAATTTTTACCCAAGTTTGACAAAAATATGACAGAAAGCTAAAAAATCTCAGTCTTTAGCAGATGATGTGGCTCAAGGAGATTTTATGAAGCCCTCTACAGTCTTTCCACCTACGAGGAAAGAGAAAAGTCCGCAGGACAGGGTCACATGGAAGGGTCGGCAGAGGGAGAGCAGGGAGTGAGTCTGCCTGGGAATGCCCCACCACAAGCAAAGCCTTGCCCGATGTTTAGGAGTGAGGAGGAGCCACCAGGCTGCAGCAGATGGGCTTCGCTCCTCCACCGCTGCAACGGAGTTCACTTCTTGAGATGCTCTGGTGCTGGTAACGCAATCCCATGGTGTCCTTGCAAGCCGAGGCCAACACACCAGGTTTCCAGTTGATTTCTTGCTGTGGGTTGAGGCGGCAGCAGAGCAGCTCCTGCTGGGTTACAGAGACAATCCCATGATGTCATCTTTTCAGAACGTGTGGGATCTATAGATCACCAGTCTGTCAGAGGGAGGCATTAATTGAACCAGTGATGTTTCACTTGAAAGCAGCAGCAGTGTCGCTGTTAAACTTGTATGGGGGCTCTTGACCAGCTGTGGGGAATGGCAGAGAAACACCAGCTTACCAGGATGGAAGTTTAGCTGCAAGCTTTCTTTTGAATATTACTGAGGTCACACACAAGAGCTGAGGTTAACAAGAAGAGTGGTCAATATATCCAATGCAAAACCACAAGGAGTCTTTGGAACACTTCTTTTGTACCATCATAACCTCCAGCAGGTGTAAAATCTGACATTACCCAACAGTGCCTTTTCCAGTTCTTGAAAACGTAGTCTGTGTCTTAGGCTAGCATTTAAACACACTCTCATTGTAGCATTTAGTTTTATAACAGCAGCATAATTAATGTAAGTTCCACTGAAACTTGGAATATTCCTAAGGTACTGTGTTGACTCCAGATCAAGATGCCTGTGTGTAAAATCCCCAGCAGTAATCAAAGGCCTACCAAGGCTGGTCCTGGAGCAACTCATACGTGAACGTCTGTTGCAACAGCTTCAAGATCTTCATCGTCCTCTTCATCCTTATTTCAAAAGTAGATTGCAATACCGAGAGACTAAGCAGAAACAGGTTTTTGGATAGAGGTAGCCTTTGCAGTCTAAGCTGCGTGGTGCGTCTATGTGGCTGTATTCATAAAGCTGATGAGATATATTCATATATATCCAAAATGAGAACTCGGCTAAGAATTTTTTCTGCCTCTTATTTGAAAGCATCTAAACATTTCTTGTGCTTTTCTGTGTATTTTGAATACGTGTGAGTCAGTGTGTTGGTTCTGTGGTCACTCAAGCACATAGCAGCCTTCATCGACGTCTGGTAAGGATACACAAGACCTCTGTATATAGCACGTACCTATAAAGTGTATATATAATGGTGTATGGTACAAAGTGTGAATCATTGTATCCCATAAGTGAAGAAACATGGCTGAAGACTGGGTTGTTTTTTTAATAACGCCAGTTTGGTACAGGTTCCTGAGCAGAACAATTCCAGCAATTCCTTTTTAAAATATTTTTTATTCCTGATAATAGCAGAAGAAATAAGCACTCTATGAAGCAAAATGCCAGCTTTAAATCATAAGACTTTCTTCTTCTAAAGGAAGACAAAGCTATCAAAAAATAGTTCTGCATTTTTCAGCTTTTCAATGATTTTTGCCAATCTGCTGAAGCTACAAAATGCTGTGGGAAGTCAGTTTTTAGGGGGTTAGGGGAGGAGAGGGGAGTTTGTGGCTTCCAGTAGATATATTCATTAGAATTCAAAATCCAAGGCAACCAGGCTTCAAAAAGAAAAGATCATAGACTGCAAATTATTCTGTTTAGAGCCGTGCGTTGAAATAAACAGTAAGGGACTTCTTTCCCAAGACGGTTTTAAAAAGTGATCCCGAACAGATGTGTTTATGTGGGCTGCACTTCTGAAAAATAGTTGTGCTCCTGTCTGACTAGAGGTTTGTTTGAAGTCCCATCGCTTGAAGTTCTTTGTGTGGTTAATCTTGAAAGAGTACAGGTGACTTTATTTAAGGATAGATGGTCTTTCAACGTGGAGATAGGTGAAGGAATAATACGGTGTGAATTTGCAATTAGCTTTGGAACATGCAATATTTCTCCACTCTCAGCACTCTGTAGGCTTCAAAGAGTTCGAGAAGCGTCAGCATCCTCCCTAACGCTGATGCAGCTGCCGTTCAGAACGAGCGGAACCGTATCCTTTGCCCAAAAGCTCCATTACCCAAGCCTGAGACAATGTGTAACAATCTTCTGACAACTGACTGCTGCCGGCGCTGCGCAGCAGAAGGCAACGCGCGGGGCTGTGCCCGCTGGCACCCGTGAGCGCAGCAGCTGCGGGTGCCGGCCGGGTCG
>Ga0065711_1036234_pt1 | contig 21273 bp, 14 predicted proteins | sample Hoacrofraction12_FD_59098 | JGI IMG/M metagenome (GOLD analysis project Ga0065711, IMG submission 59098) | Hoatzin crop microbial communities from Cojedes, Venezuela - Epithelial fraction 12 v2 (version 2) | ecosystem: Host-associated > Birds > Digestive system > Esophagus > Crop | place... | reverse complement strand
GGTCGGTGCCGGCCGGCCGAGGGGGGCTTCGCGGCGGTCCCGGCGGTGGGTGGGCGGGTGAGGCCGAGCCGGTCGCTGTCCGCGCGGACTCCGCGGTTTCCCGGCGTCACAGGCCCGCAGCCCCGAGGGGGCCCGGCAGAGGCGGTGCCGGGGGTCGCAGGGCTGCCGCCCCTGGGTGGATCGCCGTTATTTGGCCGGTTGCTGAGAGCGTGGCTCGGACCTGGCCCTCAGAGCTCCCTCCTTCCTCTCTTCCCTAGGGAGTGACGAGTCCAGCCGCGACTCGGACGTGGCCTCCAGGGAGCACCTGGGCCCCGGCGGCTCCATGCAGCCCCGCGAGGAGAAGCAGGAGCCCGTGGTGGTTCGGCCGTACCCGCAGGTGCAGATGCTGGCGCAGCACCACCCCGTGCAGTCCGGCGCCCCGGTGACAGTGACGGCGCCGGCGGCGCACCTGACGCCCGCCGTGCCGCTCTCCTTCTCGGACGGGCTGATGAAGGTGAGGGGGGTTCACGGGGGGAGGACAGACGATCGATGCCGCGAGTGTTGAGCGAGAATAAATTCCACCAGAAGCTTCCCCGCTTTTGCTTCTGAAGCTTTGCTGGCGCGCCACTACTGAGCGTGCGCTGCTGGTCCCCGTGGCGCGCGCGGGACGTCACCGCGTCGCAGCGCTGGTGCTGGGGGGTGGGTTGGGTTTGTCTCGTAACAGTAGGGCAACTTCAGTCGCTTTCTGAAATCTCCCCCTCTCAGCGCAGGAGCAGATGAGGATATCGAATTAGCGGTGAATGCCCCATGTCTGTAGGGGAATGCCGTGGCCCCAGCAGGTTCCGCTCGTGCCGTATCACAGAATCACAGAATGGTCGGGGTTGGAAGGGACCTCTGTGGGTCATCCAGTCCAACCCTCCTGCGCGTTCCCGGTACACAGGACACCCTTGCCCCGTCTGAAATGGAAATGGAATGTCCCTAAATGACCGGTATCCTTCCTCTCCAGATACTTCACCGTCATTATCCTTGCGCAAAGCGGACTTTCTCTCCAGGCTTTGACCCCCCAGAATGAGTTCTGCTTCAACACTGAGCTCTGATCTGGAATTGCCAACATTTCTGTCTCTGTATTTCTTGCAGCCTCCCTTGAAGCCCACCATGCCCAGCCGGCCCATTGCTCCTGCTCCACCCTCTACTCTCTCGGCTCCAGCAAAGGTTCCTGGGCAAGTTACTGTGACCATGGAAAGCAGCATACCACAGGCCCCAACAATTCCCGTGGCAACGATCAGTGGGCAACAGGTCTGGTTTTGGGGGGTTTTCTGGTTGTTTTTTTTCCTGTCCCAGCTCACTGCATGATTAGCTCGGTGCTAATGTCGGTACAGCTGAGGTGGGCCCTTGCAGCAGGAGGGAAGGAGGGAGAGCAGGCTTCCCCATTCAGTGGCCGCTGGTTGTTGGAGCGTTAAACCTCAGGCCCAGTCATCACTTGCTCTTCAGAAAGCTGCCGATTTGTTGTAATCATCCCACTGGTGTGGCACAGGGAGGCTGCGACAGTAGAGCCGTAGCCAAAAGCCGCTGTGCGGCTCGGTCTCGCCTTAAGACCTCCTGCTGTTTCAGCATCACTTGGAGGATTTCTGGTGCAGACAAACTGCCGGGATTCATCGCAGCAGTGTTCTTTAGCTCTCCTGGGGGCAGATCAGAAGAGACTGGTGAACAGTTTGTGGTTATTCAACCACTAGTGACAAAATTTGAGGGGGGGAGGCATAGATACTGCTTTAGAACTTTTTTTTCTCCCCCTCTAACTTTGACTGCAGAGCCCCGGTCCTTGTAATTTGAAACTAATTTGCCAGAGCACTCATCACAAAACCTCTGAAGTCTCGGGGCTTTGATGTAACATGCTTTGAGGTGGATCTGAGTTAGGCTGGCTATGGACATGCAGCAGTTTCAGTGGATTTTCATCTTCATTAATAGCCCTGAGAAGTCCGGAATTATAAGAAAATAGAATTGGTTTGTTGCAGCGTTTGCCAGGTTCCCACCATTCTCTGGACTTAACTGGGGAGGTGGTGCGGATCTGTGCCTTGGAATTCGCTAGTGGCAGAAGGGCCATCTCGCTGGGTGACATGTGGGTGGCTGCGGGCGGACTGTCACCGTGTACCAACCAGAAAATATAGATTGGTGATATAGATAAATGTTCACATCTTCCACACGCAATGTCAGCAGGCTCTGTAGCTTTATCCTGTAGAAACTCAGCTTGTAATGTACCTTTGTACACCAAGAATTTCTACAAGATCCCTGTCTTTGGGGCTTAGGTATGGTCATAGTGTGGCCATTCGTTCTTGTCAACACAGCTCATAGTTCATTTGGGGTTTTGTTATTTCTTTTAATTGCACAGGGGCATCCTAGTAACTTGCATCATATCATGGCTACCAACGTGCAGATGTCTATCATCAGAAGCAGCGCTCCTGGGCCCCCGCTGCACATCGGAGCTTCTCACCTGCCCCGAGGTAAAGCTGTGGCTGCGCTGTCCCTGCCTTCTGCTCACAGCCGCTCAGGGGAGGTGCATCGAGCCTTCGCCTCCAAAATTCTGCAGCTCATGCAGCCAACGCTTCGGCTGTCAAAACTGCTAGCACAGCTAGGCGACTGCTGGCCTTTTAAGCATGACATTGCCTTCAGCCGCTCAGGGCAGGGCTGTGTGACGGCGTTTAAAGTGCTGGCAGACACCAGCACGTCTGTTAGTTTGATTCTGTCCTGTTAAAACAGTGAACACTTTTGAGAAGAAACACTCTGCTGGTGTAGGCTGACCTGTCCTGCGCAATGTCACGCACATCCTCGGTAGCAAGCGTTGCTCCCCTATGACAGTGGCACCTGAGCAGCTGGGGGGCATATTCTTGTACCCCCCTGTCACAGGATCACGCGTGCGTTTTTATGCATGCTGATGTACCCTATGGTGTGCGTTTGCATTTACCCTTGAGTTAAATGCTGCTGATAACTGCTGGCTCTGGTCTCCCAGGGTTTTGGTTGCTGCAGCTTACAAAACAGGAGATCAGCACCTTAAAAGGAGCCTTGTGCTCAGCACGGCCTGTCTGGCTCCTGACTGCAGTTTTACTTTCAAAAAGCTGTGGGTTGGGTTTCTAGTTCAACTTTAAGCTGATCTGAATCCAGAGTACCACTTGTATTTGTATTTCCGTTCATATTCAGTGTTGTTGGTCACTCAAGAAAAACAAACTGCCATGAGCAAAGACCTAATTTTCTTTTACTAGGGCAGGTGAAAGGACTGTGCAGCTTTATTTGCAGCTGAAGTGAAACGTAGTGTTGTTCACTCGATTCTTGTAGGACAGCTGCCACAAACTTTGTATTGTCACTTAGCGCCTGTTTTCTTTTTTGCTTCCTGCTCCTTTTCTCTCAGCTTGAATATTAATTTTTGAGGTAATAATTTCAGTTGGGGACAGCTACGGAAGCTGCGCAGTCTAGTCCGTCAAATGACTTCAAGGCTACTTGCCTTCTACAGTGGTTTCTTAGGAGCAGGAGACAGCAAACAGTAGACCAGTTAATCAAATTGCAGGTTTAAAAGGGTGGGGTTTTATTTGTTTTGGGTTTTCTTTTATTGCATGTGTATTTTTTTCTTCTGAACTTAATCAGGTGCAGTGAGATTATTGCTGGTATCAGGCAAATTTACACATTAGCCTGGTAATCAAACTGAGTTATTTCTACTGATTTCCATAGCTTGGAATAGAAAATGATTGGATTTGCAATATAAGGTTATTGCAGGGGAATAAGAAATATCAATAAAGCCAATTAATTTAAAATAGTACCTACCCTTCCCCACGTACTTCTGTGAACCTTACATATATTTGCTGCAAGCCTTACTTTTAAACCAGTGTCGCCCGAGCTGACAGACATATGGAAAACATGAAAACTGAAATACGTACCAGCTAACGCGGGAGTCAGTCTCTGCGGCCACGACGGAGCCGTGTGGCTGCGCGGTATTTTAACGCGCTCGCTTTGTTTCCCAGGTGCAGCGGCTGCTGCGGTGATGTCCAGTTCTAAAGTAACGACGGTCCTGAGGCCAGCGTCGCAGCTGCCGAACGCCGCCGCGGCTCAGCCGGCAGTGCAGCACATCATTCACCAGCCGATCCAGGCAGGTAGCAGCCGGGCGGCTCCGCGCAGCGCTGGCCACCGGCTCCCCATCCGGCCGGGCACGCGCTTGTGATGTGTGACCTGTAACGTTTGCTGGGCTGAGGCTGCTGTCTGCTCTCCTCCAGTTGGGTTGCTCGGGTGCCACTTTCTAATAGCCAGTAGTGATCCAGTTGCATTCGTCCTGTGGCTGTATTCCCTTTGGGGACTTGGTGCCAGAAATTGGGGTTTTAACTGTCTGCAGAGTGCTTGGAAGCTGGGAGGAGGATTTAGTTCAGATATACTCAAGTTTTAAAGTCTGGAAAGTCTGGTACAATGTGGTCATGTTGATTCATTCTTAGATATATGTATTGACCTAGAATTTAAAAAAAAAAATCTCATTTTAATATGCTTCCAATATATCTCAGCTTATGTACAGATATGAGGAGAAGAGGAGAAGATTGTAGATACCGTCTCCCTGCAGCAGTACTAGTGTTCAGTGTTAGCAGAAAGGGTTAAACATTTTTACTCTGTGCTTTCAGTTAGGATCCCAGTGTAACCACCTTTGACTTCCTGTGTGTTCTTGGATCGGGGTTCCTTTTCATTCCAAAGGGAACTGACCTTTGGGGTTTTTCCTAAAAACCTTCAAGGGATCCAGGGTTGTTAACTTTGTTCGTTACTGATTCCTGTGATGCACCTGCATTGAAAACCAGGACAGCTCTGCGTAAGATCGAGTCAGAAAGACTGGAAACATCTTAGAATGCCGAAACTTAGCGATGAGAGCTAGGAAAAAACAGTTTTAGCTGATTGATTCCTACTTATTGTCTAAGTAGTGGAATTTCTTTTCTGAATGTGTCTCTCCAACTCGTTTTTGTAGTCTCGTCCTCCCGTGACGACTTCAAGCACTATTCCTCCGGCTGTGGTGGCAACTGTCTCGGCCACAAGAGCTCAGTCCCCTGTTATAACCACAACAGCGGCACATGCTACGGAGTCAACCCTCAGGTAACGACGCTTTGAAGTGTACAGCGCTCCGACTTTATGGAGGCTGCAGGAAGGGGAAACGGGTGTCAATCATCCAGAGCTGGTAATCCTCTGGAGGTGGGGTGGGATCATACAGAAATAGTAATGCTTGCACAGTGCAGATGCTTGCAGTTCGATGAATGAAAATTACTATCAACGTGAACTGTTGCTCTGTGCGCTGCGAAAGAAAGAGCTTAATGAATCAGCTGTGATCTCCCGCTTCCTGGAAAGCAGGGTTTCTGTTGCGGGAACTTGTGGCTAATTGAGCCCATCTTTTTTATGAAGACATGGTGAAAAAAATGACACGTGAATGTTGGCCAGCATGCCCTACAGAAAGTCTGTTTTGTGGACCGATACGTGTTGTTGATAAGTCTGCCCCCCTGGCTGGGTACTTGTGGAAGGTGAGGACAGAACCGTGTAGGTGAAGCAGCGTAAGGAACGTGGCCATATATTTGATAGCAGTGCCTGCTTTCAAAGAGAAAGACGCCAAGGCCTGATGCGTGTCCCTGCATCGCATCTTTCACGTTTAGTATCCACGTGGCTGTCTTCATCACCGCTTCTCTTTCTCTCCAGTCGACCCACCCTGTCTATCCAGCAGCACCCGCCTTCTGCAGCTATTAGCATTCAGCGGCCGGCGCAGCCCAGGGACGCGGCCACGCGGATTACACTACCGTCTCACCCAGCTATAGGAACACAGAAGCCACAGCTCCACACCATGGCTCAGGTAAACTGCGAGCAGAAAAAAATCCTCTTGCTTCGTCTAGACGTCTCTTTTGTTCCGATCTTTAGTGCTATGATTACATTTGGGAGAAGGTTAGTACTAGGTTGGCAAGTCGTGTTTTTTACAGTCAATGCAGGATGATTCCATACTAAGTTAGTGTACTCGTCTTCTAACTCGAAGGTTTTATTTCGTTTTCTTTTCCTAGAAAACCATTTTCAGTACTGGTACTCCGGTGGCAGCAGCAACAGTGGCACCTATTTTGGCAACAAATACGATCGCTTCAGCGACCACAGCTGGTGAGTATTCGTAACGCTGTTGTGGGGGAGTTGTGGGCTGTGGTTTCTGTTGTTGCTTTCTGTCGGGTTTCCTCCTTGAAGATGGAACCTGATTACTTTTGAGGAATTATTTATGGTAAAGACTGCATTTGGAAGTGCATGAGCAGGCTTCAGGAGAGAAATTACTGGGTTCTTCAGGGAGGTTGTCTGAGTTGGGGTTTTTGCCCTCTTCATTTGGCTACAGATATGCTGGTGTGATAGGGCTCTGCAGAAAGATCTCATACGAGGGGTGGGTTTTTTTTTTCCCTTTAGGTTCTGTGTCTCACACCCAAGCGCCTACAAGCACCATTGTCACCATGACAATGCCCTCCCATTCTTCCCATGCTACAGCTGTCACGACCTCAAACATCCCAGTTGGTGAGTGATTTCAGCTCTAAGAAGAGTGTCTGACTGATGCTTCGGTTTGCTGTTTATGCTAGCAGTGTTTGTGCGTACTAGCGAATTAAGGCGGGGAATAAAATCAGTTCAAGCTGGGAGAAACCAATTAACAGATCTGCTGTGGCATAGCTTTTTTAATAGCAGGAAGAAATAGATGTTCTAGGAGGAATAAGTAATAAAATGGCCCATTAACTGACTCAATTGAATTTTCAGACGAAGTTGGGCTTTTTGGCTTTTCAGAGCCTGCACTGTATATACTAGGAGTTGTAACTTTTGCAAGTTCCTTCCTGTGCTTCTCGAGGCGTTAGGTGTAGCCAAGTCGAGTTTGGTTGGTGTGTTCATCTGGAGGTAAACCACTGAGGCCTAGAAGTGGGGAACGTATTTGCCTGGATGTGGAATCTGCGGGAGATGTTTCCAACAGAGCTGCCTAGCTTTCCTTTTGTTCATCTCTCTCTTCCTGCTGACCTCCTTCTGGTTCTTTTGAAATCTTGCAATGTCTTTTCCTGCCATAAATTTCCAAGCAGTGAAGTTATACAACTCATATATCATCATCACATGAAGTTATACAACTCATATATCATCAACTCATATATCATGTATCATCAGTTATACATCAGTGTTTCCTGTAAAGCTTTTGTAGGTGTTTTCTTTCTTTTCTTGGCCACTGTCTGTGTATACTTGACTGCCTTCATCCCATTTCCCTTGGTCTCTGGCAAGTTCTGCTCTGAAAACTTGGATAAATAAGTTCTTGACAGCAGAAAGGATCGAGCTGATCCAAAGGAAAAAAAAAATTAACTTCATTTGAGCACTGGAATAACTGAATCTGTTAGCAAGTATAATTTATATATGCATTTATAATGTCCTTCTATTCTGGTACAAATTGATGAAAAATGCTTTTCCCTTGTTCTTTCTTCCTGTTGAGAAAACTGTCGTCACTGTGGGTAGGAAGTCATCTGGGGATGGGATGCTCTTTCTGGCTGGAGGGGAGGAGGTTGTAGGGAGGTGTTTGCCAGGAGAATTATTCTTCCTTTGCAGCATCTACCAACTTTTCCTTTGACTGTCAACTGATTACACGTCTGTCTTTATGCAGCTAAAGTGGTTCCTCAGCAGATCACGCATACTTCTCCCCGGATCCAGTCCGATTACACAGCCGAGAGGAGTAATCTCATACCCCTCTCCAGTCACCGGGCGTCTCCAAACCCGGTAGCAATGGAAACCAGGAATGACAACAGGTAGGGAGACAACAGCTCTATGAATGAGAGCGTGCATGAGTTGGTTTTGACTGCCTTGCTGCTTTTCTGGGTTCTGATATGCTGGAAGTAACGTGTTTTGAAAAAATGGGGAGGGGGGGGATTTGGGAGTTTTGAATTAGTCGTGGTAGTTGAGATGCTTGATAGCTTATGATATTTGAGATTACAAAACTCAGGGAGTGGCCCAGAGGCAGGGGTTGAAGATGAACTGCTGAAATGGTGTGTGTAATACTTGCTCTTTCTGATGCCTGCAGGCAGTCGGTGCCTGTCCAGTTCCAGTATTTCTTGCCAACATACCCGCCCTCTGCCTATCCTTTGACTGCACACACCTACACCCCCATCACCAGCTCGGTGTCCACCATTCGCCAGTATCCAGGTAAGACAGGCTTTGGGGCGAGGTGACGTGGACGCTTTGTTCGGTCCTTAGCTTCCGTATGAGCTTTAGTGGTGGCAGAAGCGAAGAGGCTTTTGTGCTTGACTCTGGCTTTTTGTCACACAGAGTCTTTGATAACTCGTGGGCTGAAGGAAAAACTCGTGGGCAAGGGGTGCTGAACTACTTCGGCGGCCTACAAAGCCCAGCTAGTAACAGCTTGCTCAGGAGTTTCACGTTTGACATCCAAGGGTTTGCATCTCTATAAGTAAAAGTTTTGGATTCTGCAAATCAAAGCAGTTAAACTCCTCCAAACCAAACCAGTTCTTTGATGCGTCTTCATTCCCTGGTGTTCTGACAAGCCCATTTTCATCTCTTTCCACATGAGTGTACAGTTTGAGAGAGAAACCTGTCAGGAGTTTCAGTTTTTGTAGCATATTGGGGTGATGGTAGGCTAATGCTAATTTTTAAAAAAGCAGATACGTGTTTTTCAGCAGAAACTTGCCGAGAAACATTTTGCTTGTTAAATTGACTTGAGGCATCATCCAAAGGTCCCAGTTGTGGCAGCAGCTGGTGACAACTCAAAGCGGAGGATTCACAGTATCTGGAGGAACACGAACCTGTGCTGAGCACAGCCAGGTCAGGGCTTCTGTAAAAGTGCAGAGGAGACTTTTTAAAAGGTCACTGAGATAAGGAGCATTAGTATGGAATTTTGGGGAAGAACGTTGGCTTTGGCTCTCCAAATGCTGGTTTTGTTTGTGCAGTCTCCCAGGAGGATTTTGTTGGATAGGAAGTTCTGCAACAGGAGCGCTTTGCCTAAGGTGTTCCACTGAGAGAATCAACGTGCCGTGCATTATACAGCCGCCGTTTTCAGGGACCTGCTGCCGGATTTAAGCTTTTTGACAGCTGTTTTCAGCGTGTCTTGTCAGCAGAACTTAATCGAAACCCTGTGACAATGACAAACCCAGCTTGTTCTGCGGTAAGAGGGCTCCCCATTGTTAGCGAGCAAGTCCGCTGTTGGCGAGTCCGCGCTTGCGTTCTGCGTGTGGCTGCGGAAATCGTGGTGCTGTGCTGTGAAGGCTGGAGATCCAGGAGCTGCGGGGATCCGAACGGCGTCGTTAAATGCTGCCTGGGAGAAGTGTAACACACCGCATGGTGGATCTGGAAAGATGGAATCGTAGTTGCTCAGAGCTGTAAATTCGAATAAATGAACTTCTTAGTAAGAACAGGTGCTTCGTTGGGAACATTGTTCTGCCACAGGAAGACTTTGTGCTCATTTGAGCCGTGGAATCCAGCCTATAATTGTGAGCCCCATTCTGAACCAGATAAGATTGTGCTCAGCTTCAGGACAGTTTGTCCGCTTGTGCCAAGAAAAACTGGTTTTCTTTATGATCATGTGGCTGGGGAGAGGGGTAAGGAAGTAAGCCCTCTTTTAAAGTACTCACACTTGAGTCTCTGCTTGCCTTGGTACAGTCAGAGGTTTGGAGGTTTTTAATTGATGTAATGATAAACTCTGTGGAAAGACTGTCTTTTGAAAAGAAATGGCTTAGACTTCTGATTTTTTAAATTTACTTTTTTTAAGCAGGGAAAATGCCAAGTGTTGGTGCTTACAAGCATTGTAAAATAAGACAGCAAAAATAGCATGCAGCTTTCTGAGACTGGAAGCTGAGGACAGAAGCGTAATTTGAGTCTAAAAGCGGAGTTAAAACTTGATCTTTTCTCTCGTTGCAATTTGAGATAGAAAATGGGATGGAAATAAGCAGTAACGCGTAATTCCTCTGGCAGACAATCTGGCCTCTCCACTCTCAAATTTACTACTGCAACAAGCAGGCTGCCAAATTAATTTGTCAAAGCAAAATAGTCTTTGAAAGCGAGTGCTTGAGCGAGAGGTGCCGGGGGGGCCGGAGGCGACCGGCAGGGTCGGTGTGACGCGCTCTGTGTGTGTTGCTGCTCGCAGTGTCGGCCCAGGCGCCCAACTCGGCCATCACAGCTCAGACCGGCGTCGGCGTGGCCTCCACCGTCCACCTCAACCCCATGCAGCTGATGACCGTCGACGCCTCTCACGCCCGGCACATCCAGGGCATCCAGCCGGCGCCCATCAGCGCGCAGGGGATCCAGCCGGCGCCAATCGGCGCCCAGGGCATTCAGCCGGCGCCAATCGGGACGCAAGGGCTCCATCCCGCCGCACCCATCGGCACGCCGGGGCTGCAGCCGGCGCCCATCGGCGCGCAGCAGCCGCAGGCCGACACCAAGACTTCGGGTAAGGGCAACCGGCCAAGCCCGGGCTGTGGACCTGGGTGGAGCAACCGAACTCCTGTCCTACGCATCTGGCTTGGTTTTTTCTGTACTCTGATTAATGATCTTGTTGTAGTCCCTGTGGTCCAGTAGTGGATGCTAAATACACTCAAACGCATATTCTCCCAGCAAATATTTTTTACCTATTTCTTTATTTTTTTAAGCATACCGGGTGGAGTGTGCGGGTAGCCCTGAATGGGTCGCTTCAGTGGAAAAGACTGGTAGTGCCTGAGCTTAAACAAGGCACTACCAGTGCCTTGCCTCCCTTCAGTGAGGCCTTGAGGGAAAAATCATTTACAAGTAAACGATGTTCTCTGGACTGTTCCGGCTACGTGTTAGGTCACAGTAGCAATTAAAATACGGCCAGGTACCTTCAGCAGGTGGTAACCTGATGTTGGACTGTGATGCAAACCATGCTTCATTAAAAATTACTGGTCTGATGAAGCCCTGACAGCTTTCTGAGGAAATGGGGTATGGCAACCAAGAGAATACGCTGTTGCAGAGCTGGCAGAGGTGCTGCGCGGTGACTTCCTGACTCTCTGACCGCTCTGCATCGGCTAGTTGGCCAAACAGGCTCTGGCAGAAGGTCAGAACATAAACAGAGCTGACGGTGCTTACTTGCAAGTGGCATGTCTTGCCACGCAGACACGACCGGGAGTGTTATTCTGTTGACCCAGTTGTGTTGGTGATCTCCCTAGCGATTTCTGCGTTTTCCACTTCTTCGGAGAAGATTATTTCCCTAGCAGCAGTTGTTAGGCAGGAGGTGGTTTCCATCTTCCCTGCAGAAGGCTCGGTGATCAGATTGCTTATAGCAAAGGTATTGCTTACAAAACAGTCTGAAAGCACTGCAGCCAAAGATTGAGAGAGTCAAGGGAGCATGGGCAACACATGCTCTGCAAACACCCACTTTGTCATCAGATTTCTTTAGGTAACTGCTGCTTTTCCCTCTCTCTGTTCTTCTCTCTGCTGTGTCGATGTCCATCCTTCCCAGCAGTAGTCTTGGCAGATGGAGCCACCATCGTAGCCAATCCTATTAGCAACACATTCAACACGGCTTCTGCAGCAACGACAGTTGTGCAAACCCACAGCCAGAGTGCCAGTGCCAGCGCGCCGGCCCAGGGCTCTTCCCCGCGCCCAAGCATCCTCCGGAAGAAGCCAACCACAGACGGGTGAGTAGAACTGAAGGTGGCACATGAATGACGCCTCTGTGCAGTCCAGCCTGGCTAAACGGAGTCGTTTCAGTGGAGATAAGAACAGTTCTGGCAGGTGATTCAGTCTGCAGTGGTTGTGAGTAACTGCTGATCTGCGAAGCACGCTCCTTTTCCTCCCCCGGGCAGGCTATAGTTTCCTTACTGTCGGTAATAAAATGAGAAGGACAGTTTGTCTCCCAGCTCTTGAAAATGACCTTTTGAGGGAAAGTGGATTTGAGGCTTTCTTGCTTAGTGTAATAAAAACAAAGAGTTCAGAATCTACTAAAATTAGAATTCTGTGCTTTGTCTTCGGTGCTTTTCTTGGAAGAAATGTGGAATGAGTAGAAAGGATAGGATTAGTAACCTGCTGTGAAATCTGATTAGGAAAAGGGAGGGAGTAACTTAAACTCCTAAAATATTTTATGTTGCCTGTCTAATTTTAAGTGCCCGAATAAAGAGGCAAGAGACAGCTTTAGAATTAACAATGCATTTCCTCCTGACTGACAACTGAAAACATTTGGAACTGTTGTGTCCTATGAGACTAAATTGTATTTTTTTTTACTTGGATGGAAACCTTTTTTTAAGGCAGAGAAGCTGCAGGCTGTAAAACTGAAACAAATGAGCGAAGCAGAGGTAGATCGTAAAGGATGCTTCCACGTGAGAGGTTGATTATTTTGGACAACAGTTTGTCTTCCAGCCCCTCGGGAGACTGAATAGTCTCTCAGATACTTTCCCGTATTCAGCCCTGTGCTGCCTAACATCCACATTCAGGGCTGGAGGTCTTGGACTCAGGCTTTGACACAGTCTAGTCCAGCTTAACAAAGCAGGTGCCTGTCTGAGCACTGTTCAGTTCCAGATGATTTGCTCAGTCTTGAAGTAGCAGTGGAGGACAGTGGCCTGGCCAGAGCTCCCTTTGTCTGATGCTGGAGCCTGGCAGTCTCAGGAAGATGCTCTGACCGGCGGGATGAACGTAAAGCTGGCATTCTTGGAGGAGCCCTAAATGGGGGTGAGACTAGGCCAGAGCAACTAATCTATCTTTAAAGAAAATAAAGCATAACATCTAATTTGAAAAGTAAAATGAGGCTCTTTCTGTAGCGGGTCGGTTATACTGAAGACAGAGTGCAGTGATACGGCTGTGACTCCTGTCCTGGTTGGGGCAAGAGAGGGCCGATTCCTGTGCTCTCAGAGGTGCCTGTCTTCGCCTCAGGGAGGGGGGAACCTTAGCTCTGTCTGTCTCTTACAGGCTGGCAGTCCGGAAAAGCTTAATTCCACCTCAGCCACCTGAGGTAGCCAGCACGCGTGTCGAGAGCGCTATGCGAAGCACATCTGGATCGCCAAGGCCCGCCGGGTAAGGCTTTAGGAAATGACCAGCTGCATCATAACAGTTTGATTGTACGTGTTTGATTTGTGTTCTTTGGCTATCGGAGCATTTTCCTTTCTTCTGGGAAACGTAATCTATTTTGAATTTGTCAGTGTGACAACTCTGAAGAGGCTTGACTAGTTCTGCTTTTGTGAAGCTGAGGCGGTAGCCTGCTAAAAGATGTGGTTGTGAGCTTTCATTAGAAACAAACAAAAAGCTATTGTAAAGGATAGGCCTCAAAACTTTTTTCTATAATACGTGGAAATTAATGCCGAAGAAAGGTAAATAGAGCTTCTGCCTGGCTTCAGCTGAGTTCAGTGGCTTCACAATTTATTATTTTATAACTACTGCCCACAGTGGGAGCTCTTGCAAACAGAGCTGGGGGGAGAAAATACAGCTTTGGGTAAAAATTCCTCTTGTCCATAGTGTGAAACTGTCTTGCTCCTTGTACACATACTTTGAAGTTACCTGGAATTAGTCACGAGATTTGCTTGTTACAGTGAGTGGAAGAGAGGACCTATAATAAATACGAAGGATTAGAAAGGGGGTGGAGGGGGAAGTATAACCGAGATGACAGCTCCTGTTGTTAAACACGTTACTGAGCGATGTGTTGCTGACTGGTACAGGAAGAACTGGACAGCCTGAATCCAGCTCGGCTCATTCCCTTGCTAGGTGGTCACGACTGGGATGCACCTAACGTCAGTTTTTGCTTTTTTTGTGCTACAGTGCCAAGCCAAAACCTGAAATTCACGTGTCCATGGCCACTCCAGTCACTGTGTCTATGGAAGCAGTGTCCAGTCAAGGCGGCGAGCAGCCCACCATCGCGGTCCCCCCTACCTCCCAGCAGCCCCCCTCTGCCATTCCAGCAATCATCGCGGCAGCCAGCCCCACTTCGCAGCCCGCAGCAGCGCTCTCCACCATTCCAGGAGCTGTCCCGGCCGCTCCACCAACCTCCACCGCAATCGTGGCAGCACCGGCTCCTCCATCAACCATGAGCGGTGCGCTCTCAGCAGTGCTGGGTCCTGCCGTACCAGAGATCAAAATCAAAGAGGAGGTGGAGCCTATGGACATAATGCGACCAGTATCTGGTAGGTGGTTGTTAATCATCAGGTTGGTTCTTTTGTTGTTCAGACAGTGTAGAAACTAGGACGATTTCAACACCTGCATCCTGAAAATGAAATGGCATCTCTTTCATAGTAGCACAGAACACCAGTCAAAGGGTCCCCATAGGCCTTATTATTCACAAAGTGCTTTGCCTTCTCTCTGATCTCCCATGAAATCACTTCTTGTTGGGACTGCTTTGTTCGTGTTCAAATGATCCAATTCCAAAGAGTCTGAGCGAACTCCTTGCTTAAAGCACACACTCAGCAGCAGTGCCAATATATTATGGGTGGATCAGTAGAGTTTATTTCAGTTTTCTCACAAATTCTACTGTCCAGGTCCAAGGGCCTTTCTTTTATGTGAAGAAGTAGTGATCAGAGGAGGCCTTAGCAGGGCCCTCCTGTGACTGATGCATATTTTTCTCTAGAACTTTATTGAAAGTATTCATTATATTGCCTTACTTATCCAGCACGGCCATAGTTGCTATCGGATGGTACGATCCGTAGAATTCAGATCCTTACGGATCTCGGATCAGGCACCATACAGTGGCAGAATGATACGAGCGAGTCCCACGTTCATGGGTTACATGGCATCAGAGTTCTGTTTTGGCTGTTGGTTTCATCACTCTCCTGAAAGCTGTATGTTGCCCTGTGGTGGGAGAAGCTGCTTGCTACAGCTGTCTCTGGAGCGCAGGCAGATAGCTCTAGGCTCTTCAGCGTTCTTCTGTCTCTTGCTGGCAGTTCTGGGTATGCCAAGTTGTCGAGAGATCCCACCCCAGAAGTTTTTTGTTGCAGCCTTAGTCATGGCTGACTGAGCTTTCCCTCCGAATGTCGAGGAGCATTCCCCACACTGCCTGCCGCTGAGCTGCCCAGCTTCGGAGGTGTGTTGACTGGGGCAGGAACCTGTTGGCATGGTGCTGTTCACTTGGCAGTACAAGTAGACTCTTGCAAGGCATACCGCAGTCCCGACTGGATTGCGTGAGAGTCTCTACGTACATTACAAGGAGGAAGGAAGGGGGACTTGCTTGCTATCGACTGCGATCCATGCTGGCAGATGTGCAAAGATGTTTTTACAGTAACACAAGACAGACGTTAGCGTGGATTCCTTTTTGTACAACATAAGCTTTAAATATGAAGGAATTGAATTCAGGGACAGTTGTCTCTGCTGTCGTTCTTTATGCTCTTGTACATGAGACAGTAAAGGTCTTAGGGCATAGGCTTGTCCTAGCAGTTGCTGCTGGCTTAGTATCTGGCTGTCTACACACATGGAGCTGAAGTGCACACACAGTGGCGTCCGCGCACCTCGCAGTGCACTGAAACAGCAGCTGCTGTTGGGAGGTGGTGTTCAGACAGCGCTAGTGTGTTGCCCTGACACTACTGATGGTCTGGGTTCTTCTCCTCTCTTCTTCCTCTCAGCAGTCCCTCCTCTGACTACAAGTACTGTGTCTCCGTCTCTGGCGTTGCTGGCCAACAACCTTTCAATGCCTCCAAGTGATTTGCCACCTGGTGCCTCCCCGAGGAAGAAACCCCGTAAGCAGCAGCATGTCATCTCCACAGAGGAAGGGGACATGATGGAAACAAACAGCACTGATGATGAGAAATCCACTGCCAAAAGTTTGCTGGTGAAGGCAGAGAAGCGGAAGTCTCCTCCAAAGGAGTATATAGGTACTGTCATCTCTAGTGTCTTTTCTCCTATTCAGGTGCCTGTATTCCATTTGTTTCTTGGAGAAGGTGCTCTGTCATTCCCCTGCTTCCTAAATATAAATAATACAGCATGCAAGCACCTGTTGCTCAGCACTTCCGGTATAGTCATGTTCAGGCAAAACGACCTTTCTCGACACACAGAGCATCATTTTGTCTGAGGCGGTGCTTAGTGCTCTGCTGCCGCAGTGCCTGTGTCATGCTGATCTCCTCCCTTCACCTCCTTGATGATAATGATAGAGTTCTCCTTGGATGCTTTTCTAGATGAAGAAGGTGTACGATACGTCCCTGTGCGTCCAAGGCCGCCTATCACGTTGCTCCGTCATTATCGCAACCCTTGGAAAGCTGCTTACCACCACTTCCAGAGATACAGCGATGTCCGGGTGAAAGGTCAGTCTGCTGCTCAGTCTGCTGCTCGTAGCCTCGCAGCTCCATTCAGCTGGGATGAGGCGCTTCAGCGTGCCTCCTCAGGGGGTCTCAGCATGCCTCCTCGGGGGGTCTTAGGAGCGCTCAGCTACCTGGTGTTGATGCGCAATCCCACGTAAAGGTTTGGATGGCAATCTGGACAACAAGGGTTGAGCAAGTCAGCTAATGACTTTCGTTAGCTAGATGATACCTAAATCTCTTCTGCTCTCAAGGTAGAGGAGAAAAGAAGGGAAGGACGTTGCATAGAGTTAGCCGTAATTCTGTAAAAGAAAAAATCATATAGTTATTGAGAAATGTATTTACATACAGTGACAGAAACTTATTAAAGAAAGCAATCCTTAAAGAAGTGATGTGCTATGGTGATATGCTACAGTTCAGTTTTCAGATTTTCTTGCTACCTAACAAGCTAGCAGATTTAATAAAAAACATTCTAGATTTAGTGTAACTAGTCTTGTCAACTAACAAATGGGCTTTTAATGAAGATTCTTTTCTAAGATGAGGAAAATAGAGATCCCATACTGGGTTTTAGGGTTTTTTAGATAATCTCTTAGAATTTTTAAGCAGACTGGGTTTTCACAACTGTGTAAATACATCAGGGATACAATACAACACGTATGTATTTCAGTGGTTCACTTTTTCATGCAGGGCACTTAAAATACTAAGCGCTACTTTTTAAAGGGGAGGGGGGGAAACGGGATATAATTTTTCTGGGAATACAGGTAACTGTTAATAAGTGAGAGCAGGGGCAGATGGGTAGCTGTTTTCCTGTCTGAATCAAAACGTGGCTCATTCCTGTTTGTTGGGACGTGTGGAGAGCAGGATTTGGGTTCGTGGTTTTGTTTGAGAAGAGAGGCCTGGCGAACTCTTGAAATTTGAGTAATGTGTCTTTGCTTTTCCTGGCAACAGAAGAGAAGAAGGCTATGCTACAGGAGATTGCCAATCAGAAGGGTGTATCCTGCCGTGCACAAGGGTGGAAGGTCCATCTCTGTGCAGCACAGCTACTACAGCTGGTAGGTGAATGGGGCTTGCCAGCTTCTTACGACGTGGGGGAACACAGAGCTGTGTAAGACAGGAGGATGTTTTTACAAACTCAGTACGTGCTCATCTGACACTAGGATGCCATAAAGGAGCTGGTGTGTAGTGCCCAAAGGGAGTGGGACACGCTTTCCCCTTTCTCAGGAATGTGGCGTAAGTGGCTTGGAAACTTGGAGTGTTGGTTTTGATCCAGACATAAGAGCTGATGTATTTTGTACAGATGATCAAAATTGGCAACTCCCTCCCGCTGATGCACAGGTCTGAAGAAGCGTCTGTTTGGGATGGTGCGGCTGATCTGAGGAGGCAGCACTGATCCACATTCCTGGATGCTTCTGTTTCAGGTTGGGGGTGAGGTAGGTGCTCTGCATTCTAGCACCAAACTCCCCAAAACCTCTGCATTCCTGGAATAGCATTGTGAGAATCAGGGGAAACAGTTCTGGTTAGGATCCATGTTTGTTCAGAAGTGGAGCGATCCTGTAAATAGGATGTTAGTAAGAATGATAGCGCCACACTCTACGTCAGAGGCTCCATCTTCTGAATCACTAACATGAGCAGCTGAGAGGGGAACGGATTATCATCTTCTCTGTGTAGCTGTCGTAATGCGGGTGAACGTTCTCTGGCCTAGCGGTGAGCCTTCTCATGAAGGGCTGATGTCTTTTAGACAAACCTGGAGCACGACGTGTACGAGAGACTGACCGCCCTGCAGGAGGGACTCATTCCCAAGAAAAAGGCAGCGACCGATGACGACTTGCATCGAATCAATGAACTGATACAGGTAGGTTCCTGTGGCCTCTCAACCCGGCAGAACTGCTCTACGTGTAGTTACAAAATACCCTCCTGCAGTTAGTAAGTGCTAAAGCTGGCTTAAAAAAACCCCATGTAGGTACACGTCCTGCGTTTCCAGCCTCATCCACGTGGTATTAGTGGTATTGGGAAGGGTGCAGCGGTTGCCTCAGACTAGATGGCCTGCTGTCACTCACAACAGCGTTTCATTTCAGGGGAATATGCAGAGGTGTAAACTTGTGATGGATCAAATCAGTGAAGCTCGAGACTCCATGCTAAAGGTCTTGGATCACAAGGACCGTGTTTTGAAGCTTCTAAACAAGAATGGAACTGTCAAGAAGGTATCCAAACTAAAGCGAAAGGAGAAGGTCTAAAGCCAGAACAATGACTCTGGAAGTGGAGAACGTGTACAGAATGGAGTTGAACCTTTTTGTAGTTTGGGTTTATTTTTAAGCAGAGCATCTGAATAAAAAGGATGAGTTTAGGGAACAGATGGCAACAGATGGACGTCTGAAGCCTGGTGACCTGAAGGGATTGTCGCTGATCTCTCATGATGAACAAAGATTTCTCTCAGGCTCATCCCTTTTTAAAGTCTTTCCAGTCCCATTTGTTTAACCCTCCTGATGTGTCAGTGCCTACTAATTGGAACTAGCGATGCAACGTGTGGTGGACAGTGCTCTCCTGTTCTGCAGCTTAGGGGTAAACGCACGCAAGGCGTGTACGCACCCGTAACGCAGGAGACTCTGCAGGGGACACCAGGAGGCTGACGTACAGGTATCGACTCAGCCGTGCTTCAAAGCGTTGGAAATGACAACACCACTTTCAGTTACCCCATTCAGTTCTTGTTCTTGTGACCTTCCAGTGTCTGAAGTAGCCTTCTTATACCAGTGCCACTGCACGAGGAGATCTGCCACATTCAGAATGTCCAATGGCTCAGAAGTCCCAGCTGTCAATTTAAAAAAAAAAAAAAGGAGGGAAAAAAAACAAAAAAAGAAAAAAAAAAGTTGGGGGGGAAATCATTTCAAAGTGATTTTGTAGTGTCTGTGTGTGTGTGTCTATGTTGGTGCTCTGGGATCCTTGTTTTGAAGCCCCTCTTGCAACAGAGGACTTCCTGTAGCTGGTGTAATGTTAATTGTATGTACCACATACATCCTGGAAACGTTAATAAAGGACTTGGAGGTTTTTGTATGTGAGCTGTTTGTATACCTTTATACTAGTGAAACTATTCAACTTCTAAACTCAGAACCAAGTCAAAGCCGTGAAAGCAGCCTTCTGGGGAGAAGAAATGGCATGGTGGAAAGCAGTCAGCTTCTTGTGCTGCAGAGGGAGGGATGACAATTCACGTTTCGGCTCTGAAAGAGGCAATATGGATTGCCCCCCACGCGCCTGTGCAATGAACCTTATTTTTTTATAAAGGTTGCCAAATGGGTTCATTTTTAGCCTCCTCACAAGGAGACTTCAGATTCATTAACTAATTCCGTTTTAAGAATACTTTTTTTTTCTTTCATCCAGTTACAGGGCTGTTATCTTGACTTTATTCTGAACTGTGTTCTTCCAGAAGTTAGATTAGAAAAAAACAGTATTTAATTCCTTATTTCTAATTCTTTAACAAGAGGAGTGAGTAGAATATCCATGTTCACACTGTTCTTGTGTTTTAACACATGCAGAAAACCCAACTTGTTTCAGATTTGTCTGGATGGCACTTGTTTTCATATCCGCTGGATTTTACTTTTTAAAATAAAACCACTTTCATGGTAAGATACAATTCTAGTATAATTGTAACTTTGGTAATAGGAAAGTTATGGTAATTGTTTGCTAATTACCTTGGTTAGAAGAAAGAAAAGATCACAATATCCCTACAGTTTTTTACAAGCCCACAAGGAGTCTGTGCATATACATGCATACGTTGAAATGCAAGAGACTGTGGCATAGCACAAATTAAAATGCGAGAGGTGAGAGGAAAAGATGAGACTGAAACTGCTGCTTATCACCTTGTATTTCTTGTGCTTCAAGAACAGAACATGCACAACTGGTCAACGATTCGTTGAGAAGCCCGCTCACGATTATAAAGTTGCCTTTTGTAGGGCCAAGAACTGTTCTGCATCATTGGCAAAGGCCTTTTGGAGAAACCCAAGGCATTACCAGCAAACATCGAGGTATTTCTGGGGGAGCATTACAATACTTGAAAGGATTAAGAGCAAGTGTTTAATTGCTTCTAGGCTATTCTCATCTGATTCTTTTGAAAGACTTAAGTTTTCACAAGCTGGTATTCAAGGCTGTCATCTAGACTAATAGGATCATGACCTTGGCATGGTAGTAATTCCAGTGTTGCCTTGGTGCTGCAGAAACCGTACAGATTCTGTAGGAAAAAGTAAGATTTCCTGACATTCAGCGGGGTTTCTCCAGCTGATGTTTTCTTGGCTCTTACTTATTATGCTTTGATCAGGAATGATACACATAAATTCCATTTTATGATCCTGAAGAGTTAACGCTGACTTGTCTGTCTCCCGAGGCTGAGTGTATCGTGCCGACATTGGGCTCTGCACAATCTGTCCTTCAGCTTCCTGCAGCGCTTTGCCCGCGTTCCCAGCAGGGAACTCGGAAGCAGCGCTGGGGTTTGCTGCCACGCACAGAGAACACCTCGCGCAGCCGGAGCGCCCCGAGCTTCACCGCAACGCTCACCCCGGAGACCGCACCCCTCCCGTTCCTCCTTCGGGAGCGTGCGCTGAGCCGCTGCTCTCAGCACACGACGGAACAGCCGCTTCCCTGCGGCAGCTGTGACAGGGTTGAGTAGCGGGGGGGGGATCTGGGGGTAGGAGAAGCCGTTAGAAATACGAAGAGAATAACGAAAAATAAGATTTCTGCTCTGTGAGGCCGTGACGGTTGGCACCTCCGCGCCGCCCTGCATCTCACCGTGATAAAACCCGTTTTTACCGCCGTCTGCGCAGGCAGAAGCCACAGCGACCGACGGGGCCGCCGGGCCGCAGACGAGCGAGGGTCCGCCCTTGCTCCCGCCCCGCCCCGGGGCCGGGACCCGCGTCGGTACCCACGCTCCCGCGACATCCCCCCCTCGGCGGAGCAGGCCTCGGTGCTGCCCTCGCCCCCGTCCCCTCCGCGGGAGGCTCCTACCCGCGGCGAGGGAGCGGGGAGCGGGTCACACAGCCCGGGCAGCCCGCGCTTCCCCTCACGGAGCGGCGGGAGGGACCAAGGCCGCCAGAACCGG
>Ga0065711_1005825_pt1 | contig 21273 bp, 16 predicted proteins | sample Hoacrofraction12_FD_59098 | JGI IMG/M metagenome (GOLD analysis project Ga0065711, IMG submission 59098) | Hoatzin crop microbial communities from Cojedes, Venezuela - Epithelial fraction 12 v2 (version 2) | ecosystem: Host-associated > Birds > Digestive system > Esophagus > Crop | place... | reverse complement strand
TTCCCTCTGAGGGTGACAGAGCCCTGGCACAGGCTGCCCAGGGAGGTTGTGGAGTCTCCTTCTCTGGAGATATTCAAGACCTGCCTGGACAAGGTCCTGTGCAGCCTGCTCTGGGTGACCCTGCTTCAGCAGGGGGATTGGACCGGATGACCCACAGAGGTCCCTTCCAACCCCAACCGTTCTGTGATTCTGTACAAAATACAGAAAAGCAAATTAAAAAATCCCCATTTCCATTAAAGGGTGATGCTATTTTTTTTCACTTCATCCGAGGAAGAGTTAATGGCTCAGGCGCTTTCCCTGCATATCTTAACATTTAGCAGTGAAGTCCGTACAGAAGATGCCACACATAACGCAGAGCTGTAGGGCACCCTCACCCTCCTGCCGCAGCATCGCAGGGGAGATAACGGCGAAAGAGGCATTTGTGCCTGAGCAGGACGAGATGTGAGCTCTGCTATTTAAAAAAGTTTAAACTCGGGTTCACACAGGTCTGAAGATCTCCCGATGGGTCCCCACAGAACAGTAATATTTTCAGCTGGTCTGAACATTAATCTTCATGACGAACAAGGGGATAATAGCCTGTCCTATTATACTCCAGGGACAGATATAAGACCTGAAACTAAAGACGGAAAATTTTTCCGGTGTCTCTCAGGCCCTATTCTGCGAATGGTTCCCCTTTTGAGTGATCTCACTGAATACTTGGGCAGTACAGAATTATTCTTCTTTTTTCCACAGGACTGCAGATTTGCAGAAAGAAATCTTGAATTTATACATTTGTTTCTAGGAGACTGGAGATATTCTTATACTGAAGGAATAGGTTAGGATCTTGGACGCCAATTTTCCTTTTCAGAGTAGGTTCAGTATTTATAGCCGGAAAGCTAAACATAGCCTGAATAACGTCAGCTTATACCCATTACAGAATCTATTTTATTTTTCTGCACTGTCCTCTAGACCATACAAATTTAGCCATGCACTTAAAAAGAAATGAAGCATGATTTCTTAAACTGGAGGCGCTTGTGAAGCTGTAAACATTTTATGCTCACATTTAATTTGCACAAAATATTAAGCTTTAATTGTTCAGCGCTTAGTTGTTCGGTTGATAAAAGGGAAACTCGATGGGTTCGTTCCGCAAGTTGAAGAGACCATTCCCCACGTCTCCTCCTCAGCAGTGACAAAGACAAATTAAAAGGTAGCTGATGGAAAAAAGAACAGCATGAGCATCAGAACGAGCAAAGCCTGGCTGCCAGTGGGCTTTGCTATGAAGACCCTTCAATCCCTACCTCTGTTGAACTTGTGCTACTGCCTTTTTTATGGTGGGAATACTGTAGGGGCCTTTCAAGTATTACCAGGCTGCCCCATTTTCACAATATTTGTGAAGAGTTAAATCCCTGTCAGCCCCTCCGCCCTTTCGTGAACGCTGCTGGTGTCAGCCAAGAGGTCCAGAGTTAACGGTCAGGGAAAGTCAAGCGATTGCAGCAGACAGTGAGGCCTCAGAACTACAGGCTAAACCATTTCGGTGTAGCACCAGCCACGTACTTTTACTTTGCAACAGCGAGGTTCACGAGGCTCAACAACGCCAAGTGCAAGGTCCTGCACCTGGGTCAGGGCAACATGTGCTATCAATACAGGCTGGGGTATGAAGAGATTGAGAGCAGCCCTGCTGAGAAGGACTTGGGGGTACTGGTGGATGAAAAGCTCAACATGAGCCACCAATGTGCGCTCGCAGCCCAGAAGGCCAACCAGATCCTGGGCTGCATCAGAAGAAGCATGGTCAGCAGGTTGAGAGAGGTGATTCTGCCCTTTTACTCCCCTCTGGTGAGATCTCACCTGGGGTCCTGCATACAGGTCTGGGGCCCTCAGCACAGGGAAGACATGGACCTGTTGGAGTGGGTCCAGAGGAGGCCACAAAAATGGTCAGGGGGATGGAACAGCTCTCCTGTGAGGACAGGCTGAGACAGTTGGGGCTGTTCAGCTTGGAGAAGCGAAGGCTGCGGGGAGACCTTATTGCAGCCTTCCAGTACCTGAAGGGGGCTGATAAGAAAGATGGGGACAAACTTTCTAGCAAGGCCTGTTGTCACAGGACAAGGGGTGATGGTTTTAAACTAAATGAGGGTAGATTTAGACTGGATATAAGAAAGGAATTTTTTACGATGAGGGTGCTGAAACCCTGTAACCGGTTGCTCAGAGAGGCAGTAGATGCCCCATCCCTAGAAACATTCAAGGCCAGGATGGACGAGGCGCTGAGCAACCTGGTCTGGTTGAAGATGTCCCTGCTCATTGCAGGGGTGTTGGACTAGATGGCCTTTAAAGGTCCCTTCCAACCCAAACTATTCTATGATTCGGTAACAATCTTAGTACCTCCCTCTCTCCTCTGCCTCCAATACTCCTTTCTAGGTAAAGAAAGGAATAAAAGAGAAAGACCCACCACAGCTTCAAAAGATTTGACCAATATTAGAATCTCACTGTTTCCCTTGACATTTCAAAGGCCATACAATGTTACAAAAAAGGGGGAAAATGTCATGGGGAAAAAAACCGCCAAACCAGTAAGGATGTGTTCTTATATGCACTACTTGGGTTAAATAAGTTCCCTTGAACAGGATAAAAAAAGAAGCCACAGAAAAAGGTTAATTTGTTGATTCACCTACTGCTTGAAGGACCAGATCACTGCAGTTTATGAAGTTATGAAACTGTTCTCTCCAACGGCAGTGTTCCTGCTCCCACGAATGTAGAAAACTGCTAAAGGTTTTTATTAAATTATCTCACCAATAGCCCCAAATCTGTCATTTATTCTTGACAAGCGTCTCAATTAAGTAGGAAGAAATGCCCTGACTACTATAATCTGCAGTTAAAATTTGTTGTATCAACACAGTTTTCTTAATATGCTTAATTATACAGACTAATTTACATCCTATTAACTAAACAGAATTTCATAAAAATATTCATAACTTACAGGAGATTTCATAACACCACAATATTCAAGTGTCAAGCGGAAAAAATACCAAACCAGGTTATTTATGAAAATCTCAGGCAACGGAAGTCTGAGTCCTTGAACTGCAGAGAAATTCCTGGTGTCAAAACCTACGGCTGTTGAAGATCTCGTGCTACAACATCCACCTCCAAGACTCTGTCATTGTAGGTCCGACAGTCTTCTCGGAACAGCGGTGTGTCAGTGTGGCCCGACTGCTTTCCCAGCATGGAGGCAGCTGCTTCAGCAATAGCTGCCATCAGGGAAGCTGCATGAGCTGTGCTCCTCTAAAGCAGAAGGGGCTGGATAGATTTAAAAATTCGCAGGGGAGGGGGGTGCAGAATCACCTCTCCTATAAAAAACAGTTATAAACAGGACAAAATTGGAGGTTAAAGGGAACAGCAGATCACCTGTAGTAAAGTCACGTTTTCTATTTCAAATATATTTACCCTCTGACTAAGCTGAATGGTAAAACCTAGGCTTCCTTATGAGCTTCTGTACTCTTGTTAATGAGTGTATCATTGATCTCTCCATTCCCTGAACTGCCTAAACCAACAAGGGGTCTTTTTTCCCCTTGTTCTTCCGCTCCCCAAGGCTTCACATGGGGTTGATCTTTTTTAAACAAACAAACCAAAATCAATGCATTCTCCAGAAATCCCACTCTGCTTCTGCCTTCTTTCTTTAAATTATCTTCACAGAACAAATACAAGCCCCAGCAGAGCATACAAGGATTACATAAGAAAATTTCTCAGTATGTGATGCACTGTGTTCTTGCAGGCGCCCATTTTGCATGAAATTATTCTAACACAAAGACATTCAGTGTGTCTTGATGCCCACAGCTGTAGTGGAACAGGCAGACAGCCTGCTTCCTTCGCATGAAATTAGGGTGTTTTTTATTTTGGGAACTGGCAAGTTCTGGTATCTGAAATGTGCTTTGCCACACCTTTACAATGGGAAGCCTTAAAATAATTCCACAGTGGGAAAGATGGGTTAGATACTGCACTCCTGGAAGGTGGATTTGGACCTTTAGAGTCAAAATAGTCAGCACTCCAGGATATGCCTGCACACCCTACAGGAGGGATTTACTCCTGTCGAAAGGTATTATGAAATTCTACATTTTAGAAGTGGGTATTAACAGGAAACCCTTCAGATCCATTTGTTTCTTTCTGACAGGAAAGGTTTATGAAGAGGATTACTATTAATAACTCCTGAAAATCTTTTGATTCAGCACTTGACAGTATAGAAACCTTTTCATTACATGTATTTAGTTTCCCCTAAAAATATATCTCATTTGCATTTTCTATTCTCCTCCTGTGAGGCATTAAGCAGCAAACCTCAACAGTGTCACCAAAAATGAACAGGCTCACTCTTAGCCCTGCCTCCTATACAGAGTTTGGAGATAGAGCCACAAAATTCAGGGTGCTCATAAAAGCTTCACACTCCAGCTCCAGGCCAGCTTTGGTATCTCCCAGACCGCCTGTCCCCATGTTTATGGCATTTAGTTACTTCCCTGTTCCCAAGTCCTGGTGATGGCCTGTCCTCCTTCCTAGGCTTTCCTTTAAAAGGCATTCCTGCCTCTGTCCTGGGTTCCCAAAAGTTTTCAGAAATGAAAACAAGTAGTGATTGAAATGAAATTATCAACTACTAACGTGAGCAGCAAAATAACAAATTAGTCAGGAACCGAAGCTGACACGTTTACTGTTACAAAGATGTCATGTCATCAGGAATAACCTCAACTGACAGACAGAACCAAAGCTAAGCCCGACAGAGCCTGGTACTTGCAATAATTATACCCTTTCTGCATGGGACTATTCTTTATGTAAAAAATTATTCTTTTTTAAAGTATTTTCTGATTTTCACTTTACACTGTTATCTGTTTTCCTCCAGGGTCTTTTTCTTCACATAAAGACAAACCAGAGAGCGCTTAATAAGCTGTTTGAACACTGCATAGCTGAAAGGTGGTACATGAACATCACTTTGTTGTCTTCCCTTCAGCACTTTGTAAACGCAGGACTTCACTACCATTATATTTAGTTTTGCCTTCTTCAACAGAAAAGGAAGTGGACTGGTTTGACAGTTTCTTTAAGAGGGCAAAAAAAAGAATGCCTGTATTCATCTAGAAGAAGTAATATCCTAGACTGCCGACAGATTGAACCTTTAAAGTGTAATTTTAAAAATGGAAATGTTAGTATAGTATCCCTTTACTGAAAACGGTTTTTAGGAAGAGTTGGTTTGGATTTTTTTGCTTTTTCATATCGACACTGATGCTTTTATCAATTTAAACACACTAACATTAAACCACTAAAAGGCATGTAGATTTCAATAAAATTCATTTTTTATATCTTCAGCTCATATAACCAAATGAGCCGCTTTAACTTTTTTTAAGCAGAAAAGATAATAAAGTTAAATGAAAAGTCCCAGAGCTTAGTTTTAAGACTAAATGGTATTTTAGATGAAACAGTTCAAGAAAGCAGAGTTTGTAACTCTGAGATAAAGATAATGCCTTAAATCTATCTTTACGTTACGAGGATTCTTCCTGGAGCTGCCTAATTGACACACACGCTTCCACTTCTCCCTGGCATGAGCTGCTGTGAGCTGCCGGTCAGTCAGAGCAGGGACACTGTGATGGAAAGAGCCCTTGACGCAGCTTGGGAGTTGGAGGATCTGCCCCAACTGTACCACTAGCATGCTGGGAGACTGTGGACAAGTTGCCTCTGTACTTCTGCTTTCCGATTTGCAAATCGAAGATAATAATGTTCACTTTTAATGCAAGATCTGTTGATCTCTAAATAAGAGATACGGTAAGCATGCCTACCATTTTGCCAGTTCAGATGGTTTCTTGAAATAGCTTGTGTTAACGTGAGAGAAAATTAAGAACAGAAAGTAGTACCAGACAGAAATTACTGTAAATAAGTTTACCAGAAGGTCTTGTAATGAAGAAAGGAAAGTACTCACATAACCACAGAATGGATAAAATAGTGATTAAATCAGTAAAGCAAAATGTGCACGTCTAAGTGTTCAATAGACCATAAACAACGTAAAAGAAACACACGGCAGAAACAGAGTTATTAAGACATTAAGAAAGCATCATATAGGGCAAGGAAGGTATACCGCCAGAAAATTTGTGCCTTTATCCACATGCATGCACGTGCACGTGTGTGCATGCATACTCACAGTCATGCAGAAAGAGAAAGAGAAATATCTAACAGCCTTTACGCTGGAAAGAAACTTCAGGAGTCAGATGCTGTTGGTGGTACTTCACTGCTTCATTGCAATACAATGCAATTCACAAATGAATTAGGGCTGTGGAAAGGGAAAATTAAGACTGATTCTAGCTTGCACATAAAAAGGGTACTGCCTGTTCTAACATTCACTGCAGTATGTAACTATAAATATATATAATTAGGTGACTTAGATATCGCAAAATGACCCCAACACTGCTTTCTGCTTGACTGGGCTATACAACCAAAATATGCAATGTAAACCATAAATAATGACCCTGAGGATTCAGAAACTATTCTAGGAGTTATTCTTTGAGACACAAGGAAGAATCAGGTATGAATTTGGCTAATTATTCTAGAAAACAGAATTACTACTGCTTATGTTAAACAAGGAGTTCAAGAAGAAGGTGTTTTTTCTCCCAGATTTGTGTCTCGGTGGACTGTGAGTGTGGCCTTTCAGCATTCTATTCCTCTGTTCAAAAATTATTTGTTCAACAGCTATTTGGGTGAGCAGGAAGGAAGAGAAGGAGGAAGATGGAGATGCAGAGACATGGAAAATAAATTACACAAACTTCATTCCTTTGGAACAAAATATTATCCCCATACGTTCACATGAGCTCAAAAATCTCCTTGACAGAACTTCCATGGAGGTGACTGACAGCTCAGAGTAGAAATTTTATCCCTTCAGTATAGCAGATACATGATAACTTATTCTCTAACCGGTGGAGGAAGACCTGTTTCAAACACCTCAGCTCCTCACAGCTGAACTTCATTCAGACAAATTATGTCATAGGATTGTGGATCCATGGTATACAATGAATGGAATTAATTTCCTAGCTTAACATATTGCTACCCAGAACAAGCAGCAAACACAGCATGACTGTGGTATCAATTTTTCTTTCTTTTTTTTTTTTTTTTTAAGATACTAAGGAGATACTTCCCTTGTTTAGTAACTTCAACTATAAATCATGGGGGAACAGATTTCTAGTGTCTCTTTGACATATTCCTCTTTGACAAGTGCTCTAGATAAGCCAGACAGAGGGGGTAAAAATCAAAGCTGGAGACATAATTTTTTTTCCTGGAACCAGGAGGACATATTCCACTCAGTTAATACTCTCAGTTAAAAAGACAGCTTTTATGATACTTCTTTCCAGAAGAAAAAAAAAACCACACTGTGACATGCGAGTTTGTACTTCATGCCAGAAATGCAAATGCAGATGAAGAACCCCTTCTCTATTCACTTCTAGTTTTCAGACCCTAGCCGTTCCTTTCTTCTTAGTTGTGTGTACTTCCCAGGTGACCATCCAATTCAATGGCAGCTTTCTTCTGTGAAGAAATCTACATTCTCCTCAGAGATTTTAGATCTATGGCTTGAACAGTCTCTTTTCTTACCACTTGAAATTTTTTTCATGCTAGAATGTTACCCATAAAGATGCCTAAATGAAGTGCAAATTTAGTTTCGGAGGAGCCAAGTGGTTGCATCCATAAACTGAGGCCAGTAAATGTTGAAGTGCTCAGAACCTCTGCGTTACTGGGGATCAGGAATCAAGCTAAGCACTGCATTATCAGGACATCCAGAAGAATCACCAAGCCTCCTGCTAATGAATTATACCTAATATTTCTGAACAAAGGGCAAATTGTTCCCCCCATTGGATATAAGAATTTATATATACAGCTGTGATACAGTTCTGAGTTCTATTTGCTTAAGTTTCACATATTATTTGCCAAAGTTGAATCAACGACTTCTTGAAACTCCTTATGCCAGAAAGTGCAGAAGACCAAAAATAGAAATGTATGCTTTAGCTAGGATGCATGAATCAGCTGATAGCATCTTACTATGTTTTATAGAACAGACACTGCAAGCAAGAAGCAACTAGGATTTAATAAACACGGTACTTAGTGTTAGCAAACATATCAGTGTTACTTCTTGCCCCTCTGAAAAACTCGATTGTATTTAAAACACATCTTACATGTACCAGCATGAAAATATAACTGAACTGAAATCTTGAGTTTAATGCACTGGCATGAACTCTACAGCATTACTGCAATTACAGTCTGGCTTGTACTTTATAAAATATCATCAATGATTACAATGCCAAATCCTTTAGCCAACTTCACAGGGCTTTAGCTAGGAGAGCGATCAAAGAATTCAAAGTTTTACAAATAGGCAACTTATTGTTGAAACACATCTGTAGCTGTCATGTTCCCATGGCTCTGATTTCAACCACACATTGATTATTCATTATCAAACCTCTTGTGACAGCTTAAACAAATCCCTCTACAGCAATAGCTGGGATTTGATAATGAACCGAATCCAGCAAACACTCAAGTTCTCCTTCATTCTAGGGGTAATTCTGTTAAGGGAAGCACCTTGCTTGTCAAAGTCAAAACAAATCCTAGGCATAGGTGGCTCACCTCTTCCGATGGCACTGATTATCATTCGTGTCCTAGATGGCAGGACAGCTCTCTGTGCTCTTGTGATGATAAAATATAGGGGGAAAAAAATAAACTATCATATAAGTATTTCCTGACTCACAGCCAGACAGGTAACAGAAGTCTATGGAGAAACCCTCCCATCTCTGTCTATACTGATGGGAAAAAAGCCCCGATGAACAACAGTACGTATTGTAAGCAGCATGAGGGGACAGAATTGTAGATAGACATTGTGCGACAGCACTCTGGAATGTCCCATGGACACATATGTCCTTTAGAAGATTAAGACATTCCAAAATAACGTAAGCAAAAAGTAGTTAATTATTTATCAGCCTGGAGCGAGAAGAGAAGAAAGAGGGAGTAGTATTGGCATTTCCATCTCTTGCTGCTTTGTTGGAGTCTAAGTTCTCTCAGCAAGTCGGGCAACTTTCCTATGCTGCTACAATGAAAAAATGGGAAAAGAAGAGGTTTACACAGCTCCTTCCATCTTGTGCTGTTGTTTTCATTTTCTTACACGACTCTTGCCCTCACTGTGGGTAAGAGGATGCAGCAGCCGTTTCCTCTCAGTTCCTTTCACCAGCAGATACAGAGCAGAAGAGAGAGCTTAGCCCTTAAGTAGAGCTGCTCCATGGGGAGGAGACAGCAGCAATCCCAAGAGCCCATCTGCCATCGACTCATCATGTTGGAAGTTCCAAAGGAATTTTAACTCTGCATCTCAGAGATACAAAACAAGCAGGCCTCTGAAACCAAACTGTGGAAGGGGAGGGGGAACATTACCTCCTTTGCCTTTCCAATGAAATGAGCAGCTGCCAACTCCATATGGCTCCTTTTAAGTTTAGTGCACTGCTTGCTCTGCAAAGGTTCCCTTTGATTCCAGGGGAACCTTTTGCAGAAGGAGGTATTGATCACCATATGTAATGTTGGCAGGATAAGATTCCCCCCCATCTCACCTGTGGGAGGGGAAAGGAAGGAGATGAACATCAAGGCTCAGTGTGCCAAGGCTCGAAAAAACATTTACATGCTGAAGTGGGACTCTTGCTTTGAACACCAGCCGCAACAGCTCTTCTGCACTTTGGGTAGTTCATTAACAGAGATCAATACAAGCTGCCTTTTAAGAAAGCCAATGCTGGTTCCTTGACACACTGTGCAATTCCTTTTAGCAGAAGCATCAATGCTCACAAGGTGTGCAGTAAATTATGGCAGAAATGCAGAATGGCAAGGCTACAGAAAATATTGTTTCATTTCAGTGCAAACTTAAAAACATAAACCCAAATACACTGAGAGGAAGAGTAATTCCTAAAAAACAGAGGCAAAAGATGTGTTGCCTTACCTGGAGGCCCTTCTTCTCTATCTTTTTCTGGAGTATCTGAAGGCACTTGGTGAAATCTGTGAGTGCCTGATCCATGGTCTCAATTAACTCACATCCCTAATGAAGAAACAACAAAATGGAGAGAAAAAAAATAATGTGAGTAATTTTTCAATTTTGAGAACTAATGCTGCCTTTGGTGGAATTAACCGCAGTCAACAACTCTTCAAGTCTTTGCATGGAGATGCAGAATTAAGCAAAAGACTATTACCCTTACAGAGCCCAAAGACTGTAGGTTGCAGCTGAATTCATTATTATGAAACAGCAGTTTGATAGGCACGGGAGCAGATATTCAAAAGCCATTGCGTACATTTGTGAGCTTGGATAAGCATGTGCTACGATGCTCAGCTGGATGGGCGAGTCCTGGTGTAGCAAGCTCGGGGTGATCAGTAACTTCCAGCATCAGGTTCCAGGAAAATGCCTGTACTCCCTGGTGCTACGGTTACTACGTTTCTGCTGCATATATTCAAATGTGTATAAATGTAACCATACAAAAGTGTTCAAGCTTCCCGGAACGAGTGCAGTTGTTCTAGTTCACTTGCAGTGACACAACAACAATTTCCTTGCAGTGGGGTAATACGGATGCGTGCGTATTACAGTGGAGAAGAGCAGGAGTTCAGATTTCTTAACTGAGAGTTAAAGCAATTCCTCAGCCTCTGATAAAAAGCTGAGTAAGGAAGACTGGAGTATATCTACCACATAAAGTCACTATCCAAAGAGGTTTCAAGGATACAGAATACCCAATACAGCATCGTAAATTAAAATAAGAACCATACACGCTGGATTTAGAGGTTCCCTCTCCTACCACTTCAAGGTCCCCTTAAAAGTCTCCTAGCTTTGTCTTTATCTGACAGCTTTTATGTTTCTGCTATACACAATAACAACTACTAAGAGAAAAGCATTCAGACTGCAGAATCTTTGTATGTGTGCCTGTGCGTATAAAGTACATTATTTTGTCACACCGGAAAATACCCCAAAATGTTGAAGTTGCCTCTACCTCGGTGGTAAAAATAAAGGTACAGCAGACAAAATTTCCCAGATCAGTGCATGGATGGAGTTTAGTGAATTGCACGCAAGAATATAATGAGCCTCCAATAGGCAGACGTACACTGTCACCGAAATGCTTCCTCCCACAGCCAGAATGCCTGCAAAACCAAACTAACCCATCACGCAGTAGGGGATTCAGATGAAATGGAAGAGATAAAGGAGCAGATAACGGCATGCTTTGCATTATACTTCTTCTCCTCCCTCTTCAGAAACTTCTGAAAGGAAACCTGGTCAAAAGCAGTAGCCTTTCTGATACCTGATATTGCTCTAAATACCTTTTCAAGCAGTATTAACAGGCCAGTCAAGGTGAAGCATCACGTAGCTGCAACTGCATGTGTAATCAAAGACCTCCGGTGAAGAAACCGTGCTGCTGCCACCACGAAGAAGCTGGGGAAAATGGAGCTGGAGCCTGGACTCAGTGCTAAGCGTCAAACAATTTGAAGAGCTGCCAAGTTTCTGCTCTTCACCAGGAAAGGCTGGAACACAAAACTGGCAGGGGGAGAAGGGACACAAGCCATCTGCCATCTGTAATGAACATGTGAGTTGTGCAATGCCAGCCAGAGACACCGAAGGAGCCCAAGAAAGGTACAGGGATGTTCAGGCCCACCCAGAAAGCTCACGGTTGGATCTGACAACTGCTGAAGGGAATTTGTTAATCAAAGCCACTCCAGATGAAAAGATGTCTCATTCACTAAGAACGGGGTGCTTTCAGACAGTCTCATTATCGGCATTGATAGTGGCAAGAGAGACCAAGCTGTGAGAAACTGTGAACAGACAGAACCTCCCCAGTCTTTCACAATCAGCCTTTGAACAGCATGAGAACGTGACAGATGAAGACTAAATCAATAGCAGGGACAGCTACTGCTGAGCATGGGAGAAGAGACAGAACCTGAGATACCAGCTCTTAAATTAGCAGTAGAGAAGGGAGGTCTTTTATCTTTTTCCAGGGCCATTCCCTGGCTTCTCAGTGCTGGCACAAGTAAGTGGTTTATAGGTACTGATTTATAAATAATAGATTTCACCCCCCGCTCTCCCCCAGCACTTTGAAATACTCCTTCCTGCAGTCACTAACAAGCCTGATCTCCTCCTTGGACAGTCAGGTTTTGGCAGCTGCAATTCTGCTTTCCACCCAGAAAAGACCAAATTGTCTAGGTTTTTTTGAAGTGATGAACTACAACAGCTTAAATTATTCTATTATTTATTATTTTACGCTTTCTACTAATAAAAACATTGCACTTGAGGCTAGCTCTTGCCTAACTTGTCAGTATGTTCCTTGATAAGAAAAATATTTCAGATCAACTAGAGGGTACTACCAAGGCAAGCTAACGCCAGCGTGGTGGCTGGAGCGCACCATAGGTCATTTACCACAGCTCCAGAAGAAAGCCGTGATGCACCACACATAGCAATCCCATGTTCAGCCCTGCTGCTGTCTTTTGCACATATTCACAATAAAAAGCCTCAAATACACGCCACAGAAATGCAATCTAAATGTGTAAACGGGATGTCAAATGCACAATGCATTGAAGGCAGGTTACTGTACCCGTGATATTGATATCAAGAAGGTACCGTGGCAGCAGTAACGAAAACCAAAACCTGCCTTAACAGTGGTATGCTGACTGCTCCCTCACTGCCTGCACCTTTGACACTCCATACAAGCACTGCTGTAGATCATACTGAAAAACGTTGACAGAGCACTGCTGTTAAAGGCACCGTTTCCTTCAGACGAAGCTGTGATTTCTTATTGTCTTTCCACATCAAGCAGATAACCAGTTCCGGAACTGCCGGAGATTTTAGATCTGCTGCTTTTGCCACAACGGCAAAGAGACTGGCGTGGTTGGACCGTGCCGGGGACAGGCAGCAGCACTCTCATCTTCCTGCATCCCCTTTACAGCCTCGCTGTAATTAATGTCTGTGCAGTTCATATTCACTGACAGTACGAGAGTTTTAGATAAATCCGTTGCTCCTGACATATCAACTCCAATACTTTATACCACAGAACTGGATGACAATTCAAATGCAGTTCTTGTCAACCTTCACGATATTATTCCTGAATGACAAAAATCTTCAAGATGGAGCCTTCCGATGCAGCCAGGGTTTAATGAAAGGACAGTATAACAATTGCAAGATAGGCAATAACGCTTGTAGTTGTATAGATACCTGCTCAACTTAATAACATTAACCTTTGGTAAGAAAGTTAAAAAGCCAAACAAATTTAACATTAGGAAAGGTTAGAAAAATCAATACCACACAGCAGGAAAGAAAACAATAGATTGCATCTGATGACGATATAACTTTGCTGATAGATAGGATGAGGCACGCAGCATTAGGCTTTGGCTGCTCTGTCTTATTATAGCACTTATGAGAGGCACATTGCTAAAGAAGGAGCAGTGTGCCAGACACACATAATAGGATTATTGAACCCTATATTTCAGACAGACGCTGAAATCAGACAGGCACTGAAATGTCAGTCCGAACATCTCAGCATTTCTCCCATTTTTAGAAATATTATGCATCATAGTATGTTGTGTGTTTGAAGAAGGCAGCGTGTAGGTGCCCATTCCCCCATGTCCTTATTAATATCTTATTAAAAGAAAGTCACATTTGCTCTTTCTCTTATCTTTCTGAGCATGAGAATATAATTAGGACAGAATATATAAAATACACTAATTTGTACTCTATCTCCAAGACCCTCCTATGGCAAGCCATTCGAGTCTATCTTGTGAAGCCTGTGTCTGGCTGTGCTCACTGAGTGCACCAGTGACATCCAGTTCACTCTTTTAACAATTCCTGTTGCACTGAGGCTCAATTTTGAGTTATCAATCTCAACTCCGATGCACTTGTGTACAGTGTTAGTGGCAGAGACAGGAAAACCATATATAGTGAAGTTAGAAGAAAGGAGGCCTCTCAAAACGACAGCACAGACAAATAAAGTGTAAGGAACCCATATAAATGAAATCGTATTTCTAAACACTCTCCCTTCCCCTAGACCTCACCTGCCCTCTCCCCTGCCCGAAGAGTAATCCACCCAGTCAATGCTAATACCTCACAGACCAACTGAGTAAGAGGTATAGATCCACAGAACTACTGCAGCTGGAAGGGGCTTTTCAAAGTGATCTGGTCCAACCTCTCCCTCAGAGCAGGTTAGATTTGCTCAGGTTGCTCAAGGCTCTTTCCAGTCTGGGTTGAGCATCTCCCAGGATGGAAACTCCACACTCCCTGCTGGTATTCTCCTCCACTTCTGCCCATTCGGAGAATAACTCCAAACATCCACATTCTTCATATACTAGCTGCAGTCACCTGAGTGTTTGGAACCTCCAAACATTTCCATACCCAAATGCACAGACAAGTATTTATACTCCGAATTGGACTCAGTGCAGCTGATACTGAAAAGCAACTGTAGGAAAAAGCATACGTGGATCCAAGCCAAGTGCTGCTCTAGACCAGGCATCGAGGAACAGAAAGGGACCACAGGGTCTGACTGCAGGTCTTGGACCGGGACTAGCAAAGAATATGAACATGTGGATGCATAATCAAACAAGTTCAACAGATGACAGACATTATGTTCTACCACCTTGTCTGTAATAGGAGGGTGGTGCTGTGAGACCAGAGCATTCAATCAGTATCAGAAAGAAAAAAAAAACTAGTTTGGGAAATATATCTTGCAGAGACAGCAGTCACCCAGATGGTGGTTGTGGAAAGCAAGTGTAGCATGGGATAAAGATGGAGGAGGCTAGAATGTCACATGAGGTTTCTGAAAACATTTAAAGAGAACAAGAACGTCTAGCCTGAGCTACTGATAGCCATAAAAGCTGCACAGATTTCCTACAGGCCGTAAGTTACTGGAGACTGATGTAGAAGGACGGCACCAAAACCACAGAGCTGGTTTCTCTCTACAAATTACAAACCAACAGTAAACTAGTGAATTGAATCCTTTTGCATTTTGGGAGTAGGATGCAAGTATGGAAGGCAAAGCAGTTAAGTTCACCTGTCTCTTTTGAGAGTTTCAAATACTGTTGAACAATAAGTATTGAACAGCTTCTCTTTTGCTCAGCTCAATTGTATGCATTGCCTTTTGCTTTTTGTAGCAGAGAACAAAACAAATCTGTGTAATTGGTGAAAATTATTTTGGATATTCAAATAGCCAAAAATACACAATTAAGTGAAATGCATTTTCTTTCAGTTTTTGGACTCAAGTTTGGCTGACTGCTTGGCATCAGCGCCAAGCTAATACTATACAGATTGCTTGGCCCTCGGTTCTGGGTGGATGATTTTTCAACTCATCCAATTGCACATTAAGTGGCGCTGCCATTCAAATTAACTGAACGAATTTATTAATCATGTTGAAGCATATGCACTGGAAGCCAAATAACTGAAACCCACACTCAAGTGAAAGCCCCATTACTAAAAAACAAACCAAGAATGTTCAGTTTTGACCACCACTTCCAACCTTACATAACACCACTTGATTTATTAAACAAGTACTAGCTGACGGCATGAAACAAAACTAACAAATATATGTAAACATATGCACACCTCCGCAAACCAAAAGCTACACGAACTTGTCAAATTCGACAAGCGTTAAATAAAAAGAAGGGGTCTGGAGTTGAAACTTTGTCTGCAACAGCTGCAGCCTCTCCTCCCTTCCCCTGTTTCTATTTTGATGCGGTCTTTTTCAAAGTAAATAAAATGTTTCCTGTTTTTGTTTTTAATGAGGCAGCATGTGGCTTCTGGCAGAGGATAGCTGTTTGATCCCATACATTTGATGTTGAGGTGGCAGCAATGAAAGAGTTCTTCTGCATTAATTAGGTTGCCCACTTTCAGAGGAAAAGTCTGTTGTTCATGAAATCACGGCAATTACTTAAAATGAACAAAATACAAGTCTGTTTAGTTGGTGTTTGACCAACACCAAAGACAGCCAACACGCTTTCTTTGCCACCTGTAACAAACCGAAAAGCAGAAAACCAGAGGTTTCTAAATCTAAGAAACCAAACCCAAGCAAAAAAACCTCAAGAATTTAAAACAAGCAAACAAAACCCGAACAGTACAGTTAATATTCCATTTGCTGGATAAATTCCCCGTATTTATCTGTACTGCAGCAAATTCTTCTGATTTATGAACTCTGGTGAATGAAAGCAAACATCTTAAATACTGAGACACAGGTCAGAAAGTGCACTAAAATATATGTTGTTGCACCGCCTTTATCAGAAGCTCATTAATGTCTTCTAAAACTCTTAAATAATCAAGTAGAAAAGTAAGAGTGTTGCATGAGAAAACTGAGCTAGAAAGGTCTGCGAGGAGCTGCAGTCTCATATAAACAACCCACATCTCTCCATACCCATTTCTGGCATTGGAACAGTGGACCTACATTGGTACATCCCTGTGTAACCCAGACATGTTATTTCTCCAATCTGATGATTAAAACCGAGCACAGCACAGCAGTGACAGCCACCTGCTATTTTTGGATCTTCTCTGAAATTTCCCTTATGTGCCCTTCCTTGTCTGAAAAACAAAGGTTGAGACAGAGGAGTTTAATTGACGATCAGGCCCCCACTGCAATCAGAACTGTGAAAAGTTTTTGCCTACCAAGCTGATCAGGCCCTTTGGATCCCAACCTATTGACAGGACTGATTACGGTGCCCTGCTTTTCTTGGAGAGTAACTCAGGCACCGGAATCGCTGCTCTGTCTGTGTGCATTTCTGTATGAAGAGGAGGTAGCTCATGTAAGGGAAATGAGAGTGCTGGCACAGCCCCAGGCCCTGACAGCAGGCAAGCACATGCCACTGACTGGAGACAGCACGAGCCACTACGCTGTTGTGTCAGTGAGAGTCTTTTTTGTTGATCTGGATGCACTTCAAACCAAGACTGAGAACTGCATCATTTCTAAAATGCTGTAACTACACTTAAATCCATGTTAAAACTTAACTTTGGCACTCGTACCAATGACAATGCAAATAAGAGTCAAAGACTCTCCTGAAATGCAGCAGGAAACAGAAAAGCTGCCCCAAGCCCAAACCCTACACCTCACAAAGCTGAAGAAATACGGCACGCAGTATTCCTTGCAGTCAACCCTTTGAGGTAGCTTTTATGAGGTGGGAGGGAGCGGGAGAGGCTATCTGCATTTCAAACCCCACAACATTTTATGCACAGTAACCAAACAGGTTTCTGGTTTGTGTTTTGTGGGGTTTTTTTAGATTAAAAGGACTTCAGGTTAACAGCCTTTGCTTTCTGTCACGTAGGATGACAGACACTCTAAAGAACTAAAGTTAATAAGCAGACACTGTCTTTGAATCGACTTCAGTTTCCAGACTGACTGCCAATTCGCAAGATTCATCTCAAGGAAAGAAAAACAAGGAGAAACCAGCAAGGCTTGTATAGGGGTGTTTTCAAGGATTTGGGCTGGGAAATTCTAGCCATCCTAAACACTCTCTTAATATCATCCTTTGCCAGCAACCTAGTGACCCAAGAGCACTGTGACTGGGGAAAATGCATAGAAAATAGCAACAGAGGTGTTAATCTGGATGGCACAATATTCCCTTCACGGCATTTCTACCCATTAAGCTTATTTAAATAAAGATATGTGGCCAGTACAGCTAGTCTCTCTCTCGCATTCAGACAGGCTTTATGCGAGAGAGTTCTTGTTCCTTAGCCAGTACCTACCAGCATGTCCTTAGTTTCAGAGATATGTAATTGATCTGAAAAGAATTTGGATTGTGAGAGTGGAGCTGCACCTCGGATATCAATCACTGGGTGGAATTAATGGAGACCAGGCCCCAAATGAATGCTATGCTCACAAATAAAAGGTACTTTCTTATACAACTCTGTCTACTTGTACAAAATTAGTACAAAGGGATTCAAAGATTTTGATTATCTAAAGACAGCAAATTGAAAAGAGAAATACCTGCTTATTGCGGATAAGACTCCAAAATCTGTGCTATCAACACAATTCAGTAGCTCATTTTTCTTTTTGGTATTGGATTATTAATGAAAATACAAAAATTAGTCCCAACACTGACCCTTCAGGAACGTCACTTATTACTTCCCACTGCTTGTTAGTTGTCTTATGAACAGCTGGCTGCCTTTAATTTGTGTATTAAGTTCTAACTTGGCTAGGTATGTGACTAGATAACCCTCTTCTTTTTTATCCTCGTTATTGTTCTGCCTGACAGTTTCTAAAACCTCTCAGCCTCAGCATACGAGCTGTGTGTCACAAGGAACAGAAGAAACTTTCTGTAGGGGGACTTTATTCATTGTCTAGAATACCTCGTCACTTGAGGATCATTCCATCTAGATCCAAAGGAGAATGTTAGACTGTACGGATCCTCAGCCCGACTCAGGTCTGCTTCTCTGTTCAAAATATTTAATTATATGGCTGGCCCCTCTTCCTTCTCCTTCAGTTTTGCAACCTTCTCTCCACTCATATTTCTCTTCCTCTATGAAGGGAAAGGCTAACTTAAATTTATGGATGTCTCCTTTGCTTTTTCTAGGCAGATTATATAACATTTCCAGTATGTGCTGGTGCCTGAGAAAGGCAGCAGGTTTACATGGCTGAAAGCTGGGTATCTCCCAGCACTGCTACACCAGGTCTACATCCTGCTTATACCAGAAACAGCAATGCAGAGTAAAGTTTGTATTTGCTGTTAACCATACATACTCCATGCTAACTACGGGCAGAAAATTAACACGTTAAAGAGATGTTGCTTTGGGGAAGTAATTGGAGGAAAGTTCCTATCCCATGCTTGACAGACTCTCCTGTCAGAAGTACCAATGTTGTAACGGGTGCCAAAGGGCGCCTTGCTCTTTATTTTGCTATAGTGCTGTGTGCTGAACTGAACTTTATGGGTCCGAGAATTAGAAAGACTGAGTAGAGTTTGCAAATGCCTAATCTTCATGTAGACCAGTAGAAACAGGTTTCCCAAATTAAAAATTAAATTGTTCTGTATTTTAACGAGCAATATTGCAAACCCAACATCAATTGATGATGATGATGATGATGATGATAATAATAATAATAATAATAATAATAATAACAACCGCAACCACCACCACCTAGCTTTATAATCCTTTTCCATCAAAGATCACCAAACCATCTGGGAGCAACGAACACGAATAATTGACATGCTGACATTTTGACAGACATAAGGGAAAGCTCAGGAAAATTAAAGCACTGCCCAGCAGAGCAGTTCTGACTTCATCACTAGGAAGTATTCCACTGAGTACGAACACATTTCCAAGTGAAATTCAGGATATTTGCCATATTTCCACATAACTGAGGTAGGCTCTTGAATAATAAAAGGTCACACATCATATTCACACAGTTGCTGCATTTTTGATTTGTGGAGGGCTTCAGCTGCTCCGAATTGAAATGTGAGGTTGCTGAACAAACATTCAGTCTTTAGGTCTGAGAGTGCTCGATGACCTGGTAAGTTGGAAACCAGTTTTACCTTCCAGGTATACGTCAAGGCCTGCTTCTTCAGTAGGCAGAGGTTGCAGGTTTAGAAACAGAGAACACCTTGCAATTGGGCTGTACATCCTTCTCCCCATCTCTCTTTTCCACATGATAAATACACAACTACTCAGCGGACTGTTCAATTAGACATCAGAATATCAGCCTACTGCACTGCAAATATGTCCATTGCACATGGGAAATGCTTCAAGCTTTCAAACAAAATAAATCAAAACAAGCATCAAACACAATAAATAATGGGTAGCCAACTAACAGCAATGACTCTGCAAGCAATACAGAGCTTTGCAACAGGAGATTATGCTTTGGTACACCCGAGGTCTCTCCTAGTAGGCTATTCCACTGCTTTCTATAGCAACAATGGTTCCTGAAGTCTACCAGCGTCACTTCCAGCTCTCCTTACAGCTAGCGACGGTCCCTGGCAAAGGCAAGCTAACACAACATAATAGATACAGACAACACGCAAGGCACAACACAGTCATCTTCTGGTTCGAACAGGGTCTGTGCAAAACTCACTCCACCAACCATTCTGCCAGCTGTCATCAGCCACAGGCCACTGGACAGGATATAGTTTAAGGGATATACATCCATCTCCAGAAAGCAGGGGTCCCAGTTTGGTCTCTATTAATGCTGTAGTGTACGCCGTAAGTGAATTACCCTCAACAGACATCTACGTGAAAGATCAGACACCATGATCTTCCCCAACATGACTGAGAGCAGAATCTGGCTTTGTGCGTCTGTTGCTGACAGTGGAGCAGTCAGGGCACGTTCATCATGCAAAACGCAAGCCGCAGCCATTCACGCAGAGAGCTGCAGCTAGTCTGCAGGAACCGAACGCAGCCAAAAAGCAGCGCTACATATTGCACTGAAGTATGAACACAAGCGTCACAAGGAGCTCGGTGCTCGCACGAGGGCAGACTGGCCTAAGGGGCTGTCTGGAACACACAGGGATGCAAGACAAGTCATTTCCTTGAGTGCTGCCCAGACAAAGCATAAGGCTCAGGAACGTCCTGCTGTGCTTTGAGCTTCCCACCAGTTATACAGGCCAACATGATTGCCGTGTGAACCTGACGTAACATTCACTGATGCCAGTGCTCAGGACAGTAAGGCACAACGTAAAATTTCCATAACACCCTATTCTAACACGTTATCACATCTGGGTGCTTCTCCTTTTCTTCCTTCTACCCAGTTTCTGTTGTTAGAAAGAAAACAAAAAAGATATCAAGACCTGCTTGTGCATTTTGATCAGAGATCTAAAAAAAGCTTATAGCTTCAAAAAGCTGTGAGAAGAGACATCAGAAGCTCAGCAGGGCTATACACGCACATTTTGAAGGGGCACTTGTGAATTTTTTTTAGCTCATTCAAGTCTTCCACACATATTATTTTGACTGAGCCTTGCCTGAGCTGTAAGTCAGAAGCAGATCCACATGGAGACAGCAAGATACGCAGATACACACTCCCCGAAATTCTGAAGTTTTCAGAATATTTGGCTCTTTTTCAGCTGGGGTTTGCAGACAATGGCTATGTCTCTATTATAGTCATTACTGCGATTGCAACCTGGAGTGGACCTAACCAAGCTTTAGCGGGCAACGAAGCTCAGCCTAGGCTCTACCTGGAGGGCCACGAAGATGATCCGAGGGCTGGAGCACCTCTCCTACGAGAACAGGCTGAGGGAGTTGGGGCTGTTCAGCCTGGAGAAGAGAAGGCTCCGGGGTGACCTTAGAGCAGCTGCCAGTACCTGAAGGGGCCGACAGGAAGGATGGAGAGGGGCTTTTCACAAGGG
>Ga0065711_1036233_pt1 | contig 21274 bp, 18 predicted proteins | sample Hoacrofraction12_FD_59098 | JGI IMG/M metagenome (GOLD analysis project Ga0065711, IMG submission 59098) | Hoatzin crop microbial communities from Cojedes, Venezuela - Epithelial fraction 12 v2 (version 2) | ecosystem: Host-associated > Birds > Digestive system > Esophagus > Crop | place... | reverse complement strand
GGCCGGGGGGGGGCCCTGTCAGCAGGGCTCGGCCTGTGGTGGTTGCGGACTAACCCGGTATCTTCTCTTGCAGTGGTTGATATCCCAGCAAGTATCCTTTCGCCGGGCGAGGAGCCCCGCTGCCCGGCCCCCCGCTCCCGCAGCCAGGGCTCCGACAGCTGGACACCTCCATAGAGAGCGCCGGGCCCTGGGGACGGGGACGGAGCTGGGGTTTTTAATCAGCTTGCGTGGTTGTGGGCCGCTTTCCTGACACCTGTGTTCTGTAAATGGGTTTTTTCGGTGTTGGAGGGTTGCTGCGTCACAGGCGGTGTTTAATATTGACTTAACTCTGCTGCTGCTAGATTCCCCAGTTTGAAGATGTGAAGTTCGAGGCAGCCAGCCTGCTGTCCGAGCTGTATTGTCAGGAGGTGAGTGCGTGGAGGACTGGGTGGCCTGGGGCTGCGTTTAATTTCAGTGTCATTGGTCTTGGAGTAGTGTATCACTAATAATAATAGGAGTTGTGAGATTTTTAGAGGTCAGCTGCGGTGTAAATGTAGAATATTGAAGCGTAAGCCTGAAAGACTTTTGGTCTTTCTTATTGTGAAAGTTGCTACTGGAATTGCAGCGCAGGTCTTGCACGGCGAAGGAAGTTGACTTGGTCAGAGTGTTTTTTAGCCCTTATTTCCACAACGACAGGCTAATTTGGGGGGCAGGAGGGACCTAGACTGTTTTCCCCAGGCTTTTGTTGTGTTCCTGGGCTGTTTTTATTCCAGACAAGCCTTAACTAGTCTTTTCTTTCACTAAAGCAAACGTTTGACTTTTCTCTCCTGTGCAGGAGAAAAGCGCGTGTTAGAACAGTGGCCAAAGGAGTTCAGTAGCTGATAGTTTTGAACAGACTGAGTCAAGTGTAGGTGTGTGGGCCTGCGTGGTAAATGCTTGGGCTGGTTGCTTTTCATGCTTTAAGGTTCCTGACCTGCGAGAGTTCAGTGGGGGCTCGACACAGAATACAACTAGTTTAAAAGATGTTGTTGTTAGTGGTGAGGTTCCCAGTAGCCTGTTCTTTATGTTGACTGTGGTGCATGTTTCTGTTTCAGAATTCAGTGGATACAGCAAAACCTCTGTTACGCAAAGCCATTCAGATCTCGCAGCAGACTCCGTACTGGCACTGCAGATTGCTTTTTCAACTTGCAGTAAGTGATTTATATTGATGACCACATTCTATTGTAGCACTGTGATTGGAAAAAATGGCTAGAAAATATCTGTGTTCTTCTCAAAAAGAGCTAGGATGCCTTTGTAAATTTTTTTCCCCCCCAATCATTGCTGCTAATGGAGAGACGAAAGAAGAAAAGTTGGTGCTGTAAAGTAGTCATACATTGGTAGAGTGCGGATTGGCTCAAGGCCCACTTTTTAGGAAAGAAGGCAGCAAAGATCATTCTGTGAGCTCTAGCACATACAGCTTTAGAGGTGGAGCTAAATAAAATGCACCTCATGGCTAGCAGTAAGCGTAAATGTTCTCTTAAAGCCTGCTGGAATTGGAGCTTGCCAGCCTGAAGTGTTCGCTTGATTGTTTTCAACCTAATTAGCACACAGCAGAACTGGGATGGGAAAGCAGCTGGTGCAGAGGCCTCCGAGCAATGTTACGCTTCCTGTTCTGTAACGTGCTCTGAGCGTGGCTTCAGCTGCGCAGGTCAAACCGTCTTCACTTCTAGGAATGAACTGGCACATGTTGGGATTCAAATTGCTTGGCGTTTGTTACAGTCTTGACCTCAGATGTGTGACTACTCACAAAGTGCTGATTGTCCTGAGTGATCGGTGCGTTAGGTGGGGAGCATATTCAGAAAGCTGCTCAGTGGCAGAGCAGGTGGTTGCTGAAGAACTCCCCCAGTTTTGCCAGGTTATGCCTCTCCTCTGCCCCTAAAGAGCCTCGAAGTGTTTAACTCGAGGGTTGGGATCGCTGCCGCAGAGAAGTAGTTAGGAAGCAATTTTATCTTTGAAGAGTGTCTTAATAGTCACCTGTGCTTGTCTTTTCCCCCTTCCTGATGAGCTTAAACAAGCAGAGCATCTTCCCCGAAAAGGAACTGCCGAGCTCCTTTGTGTGGTTGAGGAACAGCGAATGGTGGAGAGCCTTACTTTCCTGTCGATGAAAGGACAGCTGTTTACTTTGCAATGAATTAATGCCCGAGTACTCAGAAGAAGCTTAAGCGTTTTTCTCAGTGCCTCCCTCTGTAAAGGATCCTTCCTCGAAGCTTGGCATTCTTTGCCGATTTCTGTTCTGCGTGGTATTTCCTTCCTGGCTTTTGCCTGACCGCAGAGGCCTGTGTGTCTCCTTGCCGCGGTGCCTGTTCCTCTGCAGCTGCAGGACTTCCTACCTGGGCTTGGAGAAGGTGCCGACGTGGGCAGGCAGGGAGGGAGAGGTGCTCTGGCAGCTGCCTCGTCCTCTCCCGTCCCCTGAAACATGCCTTGCGGCTTCTCTTGCCGGAAAACACGCTCTCTTGTTCCAGTTACTCCAATGTAACAGTTCCCAGTTATACTGGAGCTGTTGGGATCTGGTCTGCACATGATCTTAACGAGTTCTAACAGCTTTGCATGGTGTGAAACTGGGCTGAGAAATTTTCTTTGAAATGTTCCAGACTTTTTTTTGGAGCATGCCAGGTGTTCCTGGAAAATGAGTCTGAAATCAGATGATACGCTTAACAAGTACCACTTTAGCACTCCATGTAAAGCACAGGAGTAATTACATTTTAAAAAATCGCTAATTAGGTTTACAAGGAAAATGGTGATTTTTTTTTTTTCATTTTTTTTTTATTTCAGCAACTACATACACTTGAAAAAGACTTAGTATCTGCATGTGACCTTCTTGGAGTTGGAGCAGAATATGCTCGGGTGGTAGGATCAGAGTATACCAGGTGAGTTCCCTGGACCTTTCTCCCTTCCCACAGAAAATATTTTGGTTTTCTCTCTGTTTTATTTAGAGATAGTCTAGTTTTATTTAGAGATGTGATTTCTATGTGGGTTTTACAGGCAAACCAGTATTTCTGGGTGTTCTCCTAGATCTAAGAGTTTCTGCAAGTCTTTAATTTTTCTGTTAAAACCAATAATGCCTGCTAAGACTCTCAAGAATCTTTTTTCAAAATGAATTTTGTGTGTTGTCTTTAACAGCAAGTTTTCCCAGTAGCCTGCTTTGGCCTTAGAAGCTGTCGTAACTGGAGCTGTCCGCAGCGTGGCTACAAACCTGAGAGGCTGGGATTTTGATTCCCGGGCTACGGCTGGGCTGTTGGCTCTAGCTTTTAAATGTGCTTTCTGTGGCAGGTTCCTCAACACCCTTTTGTCTTTGAGGGGGAGAACACCAGATTTATTTTTCTCATGGTTTATATATACGGTTGTGGTTTGTGTAATTTTTTTCTGAGCATGATATTTTGTTTCATTTCAGAGCACTGTTTCTGCTAAGCAAAGGGATGGTGAGTTGGATGTACTTTTTAAATGAACTGTTGTCTTGTTTGACTAGTATGATGCGAGTTACAGAGCAGCTGTGTGTTTTAAGGTACCTTGCATGCTTATCTGTGCTTTGTATGTTCTGTTTTGTTCATGTGAGCAAGCAGAGTACAAAAATATACCCGGGATAAACCTTAAATGTGCAGGATTCTTGTGAATAGGTTTGGCTTTTTTCCTCCTTTATTAATTACGACAAATAATTTTCTGGAAGGAAAAAGGATAGGTGCCAATTGTCACTGGAGCCCTGGTAATTAGGGCTGAAAAATCTGGTCATGTGAAGGGGCTGGGGCTCTTGCAGTAAGTTGTCTTTGAGTCTGTTTTTGCTTTTAAGAGATCAGTGTGCCTGGGGCTCTGCTGTGGTTCTCCGAGTGTTTGAACTGTTCAGCACAAAAATAATGAATTTTTCTTTTAAATTATAGCTCCTTCTAATGGAACGGAAGCTGCAGGAGGTGCACCCTCTCCTTACCCTTTGCGGGCAGATAGTTGAAAACTGGCAAGGAAACCCCATCCAGAAGGAGTCGTTACGCGTGTTCTTCTTGGTGCTGCAGGTCACGCATTACCTGGACGCGGGGCAGGTCCGTGCGAGTTGGGCTTCTTACAGTTCCCGCGTGAGAACTGGGGACACAGAGCACTGCTGCAAAAGTAGCTAATTATTACTCTGAGGTGATTTGGGGGGATTTCTTTTGCTGCATCTTGCTTTTTGTTAACGAAACTGAATTTCTATAGATTTTAATCATGAATGAAATGAGGAGTGAAGAAATTACATTCACTCCTTCCCTGAGGAAAGGTTTACTGTGATGCGCTGATAACCATGGCGGCCACTCTTGCTTCCGTGTAGTGTTGGTGGAGATAAAGGGCTTCGTGTATAATTTTGAAAACATTTTGAGCGTCTGTTGAGCAAATATGAACGGCTGATTGTTGTTAATCCTGGAACGGGCCTAAAGTAGTCACGGTTCTGTCACGCTGGCGTTGTGATTTATGCATGAACTAATTTCCTGAATGTGGAGATTATTTATTGCCTGGCAAGTTTTCCCAGCTACGTAAATGTTCCGGCATCTGGGCTGCAGCAGCCATGTCTGATGCGAATCCTCTTTCGCAGGTGAAAAGTGTGAAGCCGTGCCTGAAACAGCTTCAGCAGTGCATCCAGACCATCTCCACGCTGCACGATGATGAAATTCTGCCCAGCAACCCCGCTGATCTCTTTCACTGGCTGCCCAAGGAGCACATGTGTGTGCTTGTCTACTTGGTGAGAAGCTCTTTTTTACTTAATGTATATTGCAAATTAATGAGGAATTGGTTAAAAATCGCTTGGAGCTAGCAGCGATGGATTCTGCAGACCATATGCTGCTTTACGTTACGCTGACAGTTTAATTCTGCCACAGCATCTGTGAGACTGTTGCTTGCAGTGATGTCGGTGTTTGAAGAGACTGTGCGAGAAGTCTGGAAACTGGAATGTAACTTTATTAATATCCAAGCCAAATAGAATCGGATTAACTTGTACGACGTAGAGCTATGTTGGTGTATTTTTACCAATGGAGTGTCAATCTTGACTTCAAATTCCTGAAACCGGTTGCCTCGCTGCTTGAATATGGTTATAATCCTAAATGATGTCAAAAGTGAGTTTGAAAAGCTGGTAGCTGAGGAGCGGTGTGAACTCCCAGACCCTTTCTCTTTACAAACGTAATTTTTTGTAATCTTTTCTGCGTTTTCTGGCAGGTGACAGTGATGCATTCCATGCAAGCAGGGTACCTGGAGAAGGCTCAGAAGTACACAGACAAAGCACTCATGCAGCTAGAGAAACTAAAAAGTAAGGACAAGGATTGTCGTTTAACTGATGCTGCAAGATTCCATTACTTGTTGCTAATTAAAATTAAAAGAAACAAAAACACAGCAACCTTGTTTAGCTCCCTGAGACAGCCTGCTGTCAGTCTGTTTCTGCTGCATCGAAGAACTTTGTTTTGAAACTGGACGGTTACTTGGATATAGAAATCAAGTTTTGGGGATTTTTATTGTAACTCAGCAGTAAATACATGCATTTTCATGCTGCCTTTCTCATTGTCCCTGTATTTGGTTATCCAGGCTTTTGATTCTCTAAAACGAGCGTGTGTTCCCGAGGAGTTTTTCCTCGACTGGTGCTCAGAAGCCCATTCCTGACAGTTCAGGCGTCGGGGTTTTTGTTTGGGTTTGGGTTTTGCTTAAAACCCTCCTCTCCGAGGCGTGTGGCAGAGGAGCTGGGCAGTGTGCTGACTCTCCTGACGCCCGGTGATCCAGCCAAAGATGTCACTTCCTAGCTTTCCCCTGCCAGTGAGGAAGCTGGCTGGGTGCGGGGCAAGCTGCGTGGTTAGGATGTTGATGTTGTCTGAACTTCACGTACTGAATTGGTTTTATTGCCTTTTCAGTGTTGGACTGCAGTCCTATCTTGTCATCTTTCCAAGTTATTTTGTTGGAACACATTATCATGTGTCGGCTTGTCACGGGACACAAAGCCACAGCATTGCAGGAGGTAAAAATGGGGTTTCGTCAGTTCCCTGGTTGTGGATGTATGTGGTGATTGCTTTTATAATACGGGCATTTCGGTCTTGAGGAAGATGCTTCAGCTCAGGTGTGGATTCCAGTGGTGCTAAACGAGTAGCGGATATAGGCAGGCCTAGCGGTGCTGAGGATACCGCAACTCTGAAGCTGTGGAATTAGTCTCCCCTTAAATATTTTATTTAAGAACACTTTGCGACTCTGCTGTCTTCTCCTTTTCCCTTGGCTTCACAACAGGGCGGCTCCTAACTCTTCCTCTTCGCCTTCCTGTCTTGTCCAAGTATTTCGCAGTTTTTGAGGTTCACTGCCTTTCTGTCCTTTCCTTTTCTTACATGGTCTGGGGGGCAGGAAGAGAGGGACCAGTGTTACTTAATGCAAGAAAGAACTGTGCTTTCTTCCCGTTCTCAGTCATTTTTAAATCCTGTTCATCCGTCCCTGATTTATAGGACATCCCGCTGCATCGTCTCAGCCTCTGCTGTCAGCCTGCTCATGAACGTGCTCGCGGGGTGGGGGGAAGTTAGCCTGCTAAAGGAATAGTCAGTGGTTCTGGCTCATAAAACTCATCACAGGCACATACCCTGTGGAAGATTTTGATTCCAGTTTTTGTGTTGCGTGCCAGCTCGAATCCGGAGCGTGTCAGCAGAGATCTGTGGCTTGGTTTGCAGGTGGTGCCACCATATAGTGGAGCTGCTCAAAGCAAAGGATTGGAACCCGGTTTGCGTGTGGGTCTGTGTGGGAGGAGTGTGGAGCAGCGCGCGTTCCTTGGCTGGAGGCGCGTCCGGCCTCCGCTTTCACCTGGGAGCGTGACTTAGGGTTCTGGAACCCGTCGCTGAAGCGCACTGAGTGACATCCATGATGCAAGTAGATGGATTTAGGGTGTAAAACGAAATGGAGAAGTATGTTAAAATACTATTTTTTTTCTAACAGATTTCGCAAGTCTGTCAGCTCTGCCAGCAGTCTCCCAGACTGTTTTCTAACCACGCCGCCCAGCTGCACACTCTATTAGTAAGTGTCTAGGATTAGCAGTAAACTTTGGACTCTTTGGAAAGCTCTACGCAGGTCTCATACTCATCACCAGGAACCAGTGAGAACGCAGTGCGGCAGACGGCAAGATTTCCCACTGAGGAAGGGGTCCACGTCCGCTTGCCAGTCCCGCCGTGGGGACTCGCACCCAGTGCTGTTTAAGCCAGTCAAATCCCTTTTGAAAAAAAGCGCCGTGTGGCAGGACAGTCAGTGTGCAAGGTCAATACCTGCGATTCAGACTGCGCATGTGGTATGCTGTGGGAACTGTGTAAGGGAAAGAATTTGTGTAGCATTGCTGTTTGAGTAGTGTAAGAAATTAAGAGCGTTTTCTGAAGTAAATGGGGTGTTTTTTACCAGAACATGCTATTTTGAAGGGCTTTGTGTAGAAATTGCTTATTTTTTCCCAGATCCAGGCAAAATTAAGACTTGTTGGTTACCTTTTTTCCTGCAAATATCCTGAGATTACTGTGGATTTGTGCATGCCTTTCTTCTTTGCATTCTTGGCTTGCTATAATTATATCGTGTGTTACCTTAGAAATGTCATCTCTTCTACAGGGGCTCTACTGCATTTCTGTTAATTGCATGGACAATGCAGAAGCACAATTTACTACAGCACTCAGGGTAAGATTTTCTTCCCAAACTATTTACTATGGATGTTGAATGTGGAAACGGGTTTGTTGCAGGTGTTGCGTGGGTCACTGAACAGTTGAGGTTGGGAGGGAAATCTGGAGATCATCTCTGAGTTGCACTAGTTCATTTTTTTTTTTTTCTATGCTGATCACAATTCTGGTCAGGAGGATTAATTAATAGCACAATACCGGACACCAAATCAGTGATTTATATGGGGTGAGCAAAACCTGGGTTAGATGCTGAAGTATTTGACTGTGCTGTTGGTATCTTGTTTATTTTAGCTCACTACACATCAAGAGCTGTGGGCATTTATTGTGACAAACTTAGCCAGTGTGTACATCAGGGAAGGCAACCGGCACCAAGAGGTAAGCTCGTTTCTGACTCGTTCTGAAAGCCAGAGTGTTCTTGGAGAGAAAACTGCTGCTGTGCTTGGATTTTTCTTTTCTCTGAGCATTTTTGCAAAGCGGTGCCTCGTCTGGCAGCCAGGCAGCTCCTTCAGGGTAGTGTCAATTAACGGTGAGGAACCGGTGGCATCAGCTGGCCTGGCTGCACACTACCGAAGCGGAGTGTTCTGGTTCGTACCCCGAACTCTCTGCAGCATGGGGCGGGCGAGCTTCCCACTGGGAAGTGTGCGGTGTGCTCTCTCATCTCGACTCGTTCGACCTGTTCGCTTCAGTTCCCATCTGTTTAGGGCTTTTATTAGATCACTTAAAACCTTGCAAGGTTTAACTAAACATGCAGAAACAGGTATATGCACACGCGTGGTCGTTGTGCTTCAGCGGTGTGCCTGGAGCTGTACTAACACGAGAATTCAGCTGTGTGCACTCTGCCAGTGACGTGTCCGATCCCTCAGTAGTGGCTTTTCAGAGCGGTGCTTGCAGGTGTCTTGTGAAGAGGCTGTAAATGAACTTCTTCACCAAGCACACAGTACTTTGTTAAAAAGCTTAGTGAGCAAAAAGAACAATTTAAAAAGTTGAGCTTCTTTTTATGTAGTTTGTTTCTGGTTTTATTTAAATAGCAAATCTGATACAGCACTTGTGGGTCTTGAGCAGCTCAGACATGACAGCTAAATGTCTTCTGAGGAAGTACTAACGTTGTATAGAACGTTCTGTAAAGTCTGAGCATATTTTGTATAAAACTTCATTTTAGGATCAAAGTGGGCATGAAAACTAATGTTGGAATGTTTGTGCTGCGATCTACTCAGCACAAGTGAGTTTGAGGGTGTTTGTGGTGACTGGCACCATTTTGATTTGGTGTGCGCTTCCTGTAAAGACGCTTGCTGTCAGTACCCTCAGCCTGTGTATGTGAGAAACGCTGATTGTCTTTCTTTTCCCCTCCCGCTTTGCAGCTGTACAGCTTATTGGAAAGGATAAATCCAGACCATAATTTTCCCGTGAGGTGAGAATTCCAGAAGCTATCTACATGCTGATGTTGCATTGGTGATGGTAATACTGGATTTGTAGCGGGCTTTTTTTAAAAAGAAAACAAAATAATCACCTTCTATTCAAGGCAGAAGTTCTGACCGTGCGTTAATTATAACCTTTTGTTTGGAGACGTGATGATTAGGCAGATGGCTGGCAGTCTGCCTGAAGCGCGCGTAAGCACTGCACAGTGCCCGGGTCTCAGCGCGTTGCTTTGTCCGTAGCTCTCACTGTCTTCGAGCGGCGGCTTTCTACATCCGAGGCCTGTTCTCCTTCTTCCAAGGAAGATACAATGAGGCAAAGTGAGTATGAATCGGTACGCTTGGGAGGTGGGGGGGGAAGGAGAAACTAAATCAAGCTTTTTAAGATAAAAATGAAAACCCTGAGGCCTTGCTTTCAAACCTGCTAGCCCTGCTCCCTGTGGATTTAACCAACCTTGTGGTTTTGACTTGGGGGAAAATACCGTGAAACTGTTCGGTTTAGATCTCTCTAATTCTGAATGCTCATAGCAATGCTCGCGCAGTGTTCTGCGGTGGCACGTCTGAAACAAAAGCTCCTCAGAGAGGACCTCTGTTACAGTCACTTTTGCTGAATGAAAGGTGAGGGTTGGGAATTAAGAGCTTTGTTTAAGGTCACCTGCAGCACACGTTTATTCCTAAGTGCTAATATTTGCCGATTGGATTAATTCTGTCCTTAATGGTGTTTCTTACGTACTGGAGAGAAGAAAGTAGAGTCTTCAAAACTCTTTATTTTTTGCTCTGTTTTGGCAGACGATTCTTGCGAGAGACACTGAAAATGTCAAATGCAGAAGACTTGAATCGATTAACAGCATGTTCGCTCGTACTCCTGGGTCATATATTCTATGTGTTAGGGAATCACAGGGTAAGCCTTCACTGCCTCTGCTGTTCCCGTGTTTGAGTTGTCGTTCGCCAAAGAACATCAGGACGTTTTGTGAAATTAATCTTATTTTAAGAATGCTTGTTTATTGGTAGCCCACTAAAAGTTGGCAGCTTATTGACCTGCATAATTCTGTAGCTGTAATTTGCATGCTTAATAATGCTTTAACAAAGTAGTAGTGTTTGAAGTCTATTCTAGAAGTGTGTGTTTCTATAATGCCTGAAATCACTTGAAAAAAGGAGCTGAATAAAGGACAACAACATCATTCAGCGGGATTGGCTTGGAAGGAACTGTGGGTACAGGCTCCTTAGTTCTCACCATATGCCAGAATACCTGAGAGATTTCTATTACCTTGCACAACGCAGAGACCAGAATTCCTAGGACAGAGCAGAATTCTAGGCAGCTTTAGGTGCTGCGTTTGGGTGGTTGTCCCATTAAGCGCTTCCACTTCTTCACTAGAACATGGCAGCAATTAAAGTAGACAAATTTTTTATCACAAATTTAACATATCTATGTACTGTCTATTCGCAAGGGAAAAAAAAAATACCCATGTTATTTTGCTCTCTGCTCTTCACCAGGAAAGTAATAACATGGTCGTACCAGCCATGCAGCTTGCGAGCAAGATACCAGATATGTCCGTGCAGCTGTGGTCTTCGGCTCTGCTGCGAGGTAAGTTAGGAGAAGGTCCTGCGCTTACAAAAAGCGGCCAGGAGCGTGCTGCTGCTGCCTGGGGATGGAGGATGGGGATGTGTGCCCATGCCAGCACTCGCCGAGAGGCTGCTGGGTTACCAGATCCCAACGGAAGTGCAAGGTGGTTCTCCTGGTGACTGCTCTTCGGCCCACCGGTGTCCTGTCGGGCTGCAGCTCTGGCGCTGCTGTGGGACGCTGCAGCTGGTTTTGGGGGGCTGTAAGACGCCCGGGCGAGGGGGCCCTGGCTCCAGCATCCATCCCATGTGACGGCCGCGAGGCAGTGGTGGGCTGCTCCCGCCGTGGCTGGGCGCCAGTTCGGGGTACAAACAGCTGAGCTGGTGACCCTCGGGGAGCTGCAGCATCCATTCTGCTGCTGTGCCGCTGTGCTTTGACTGCAGCTCCAGTTGTAGTAAACATTTGATTAAGTTTCACTTAGGGTTTGCTTCTGTGCAAGGGCTTTAATAAATATAAAAGACTATTATATTGCTTCATACATAAATATTGTTTAATCTGACTTACACAGGCCCCAGGATGCTTTGTTCAAATATTGACTAGCTTCTTGGCAGACCGTCAGCGTTAATGCTGCAATTGATTTGCTCTCACTAGAAAATAAAGCAGTAACTCTACCCTTTTTCCAAGAACTTACCCTGCAGCTTCAATTTCTATTAAATTGTCATGTTTACTGTAAGCATGGTGCTCTGCGTTGAGCACCGGCGGCCGGGCCTGTTTTCTGCTTTGCTGCTGCCTCTGCTACAAAACCGCTTCCAGGCTACTGAGATGCTTTGCTTCTTCATTTCCAAGTAGTAGTTCACGTACAAAACATGGCGATAGTACAATGATGAGTCTGCTGTAGATGAAACGCCGCCCCGTGTTCAGCTGCTTTTGCCTCCGGTCGTATCGATGAGCTCGGGAACAGCGAGAGGCAGTTTCCATTCTGCTCTGATGCTCCAGAAGAGCTTCCTCTCTAGAACTAATTACCTGCTCTTGAAGAAAGGGTGATTGATGAGGAATAACAACGCACAGCCTCATGTTCGTTGATAGGAGATGCAGCATCTCAGCCCCTGCGACACTGCTGCTTGTAATTTGTAGCTGGAATTGTGTGATTCCTAGTCAGTTACCAGTCTTTAAATCTGATTGAGCTAATACCTGTGAGTAAGCCTCACAGAAAACAGCCACTAGGATCAGCTCACAGTGTGTGCAAAGCAGCAGCCTTCTGTGGTCCCTCAAAAGCAACGATTCACCAGAAAAAGTGTTGCTTGACCGCTGAAACCCGTGTTGCTGGATCCTGGAGCTGCAGTGAGCGACTGCCACCTCTTCCCTGTTCCCACTAGATGGAGCTGGAAGCTGAACAGACAAACACGAGCTGCACAGGGGCTTTGGTGGGAGTGAGGAGTTTGCTTCCTCTTTGTAGAGCTACTGTAATGGTATTTTTCGTGATTGGAAACTAAAGTAACACTAAATCCTGCAATGTGCACTGCCAGTGCTATTGGAAAGGGGAGGCTTCCCGTTCCCCGTACGTCCACGCTTCTCTTGAAAGGGGTTTTGAGTCAGAACTGGTCGGACTTTGGTGGACTGACTGTTTAAATGATTCGGTCATCAAATACAGGGAACAGTCCTTGCAGGTAGGAGAGCTGCTCAGCTGAAGTAGAGTGTTTGTTGGTGAGCGCCCGATGCCGTTGTCTTTCAGACCTGAACAAAGCCTGTGGAAACGCCATGGACGCACACGAGGCAGCACAGATGCATCAGAACTTCTCCCAGCAGCTCCTCCAGGACCACATCGAGGCTTGCAGTCTTCCAGAACACAATCTCATCACGGTAAGCAATCTTCATCTTGCGGTTAGGAGTGTTTTTGAGGCAAAACAAGGTGCTTTTGCTTTCCTGTGCTATTCCTTTTTTCTGCTGAGCATACTTCTCTGGGTTGCCAGAATTTGGTTTACTTCCTAGTGTTTAAACTGGACTGATAACAGGAAAGGGAAGTGACTCAATTAATTCACTTTTATAAAGTTTCTTTGGTGGGTATGGTCTTTGTTTCTTAGAAGCGTTTTCTTAGCACACCAGAACTTGTCTGTTTTAAATGGCTTTTGTAGAAGGTGGCTGCTTCATTTTGGTGACAGCGTTTACTTTTGAAAGAAACTTCGCATCTTCTCAGGTTTTAATTTTAATGTTTAGGTCATCGAGTCTGCCTTGGTCTGGGGAATGTGTAGTACACTGCTGAAAGCACACTTTCGACTGATACTTCAGCGTTCCTAAGGGGGCGATTTTTCCCACTTAATCTGTAAATCTGAATTTCCAGTTAATAGACCATTTGGTGTCTGCATAGCCGTTGCCTTAAGGTGCAGCTTTCTTTGGACTTGAACTGTTGATGTCCTTCCTGCCAGAAACATTTTTAACATTGTTTTAAAAATACAGAATGGTTTCCTAAGCTGCAGCTCAGCAAGGGCATAAGATAATTTACTGTTCTAGACTGAAATGATGTCTGAATGGGAATGTGAGATGTGAGGAACTTGACATCTTTTTCCCATTATTCCCTTTTGGGGAGAGGAAGGGAGGAAAAAAGGCCAATGGGAGGATGCTGTTTGCTGGCTTTGCTCGCAAAGGGCTCCTGGGACTTGTGAGAATGAAGGTGTCTGCGGTGCAGCCCGTGTTGGGAGGCCCCTGCAGCCAGGGCCCCTCTCCATCCGTGGGCGCAGTCCCGACACGGAGACACGAGCCAGTGCTCCAGCCTCCCCTGCCTCCACTTGCCATCGCTAGCTTTACCATAACGTGTGCTGGATTAAAAATCTGGAGGGTGAAGAGAGTTAAGAAACAAATATTAAACCTGCCCGTTTTAGAAGATTGTGACTAATGTGAGAGAAAAATATTTGAGCAATGAAATGAGTGAGAACCAGAGGCTTTACTTGCTCTGGAAGCCCTACAGCTGCAGTGTGGAATGGGCCCAAACGCATCTAACGTCAGGCTGGTGCAAGTCGGGGTTTCCTGTGTGTGGAGGGTCTGACCTTTACCTGCGAGAGCAGGAAATGCTTTCGCGTGACCCTGGATTTGGCGCAGGAGTCAGCTAGGTTTGGAACAATGGGCACGTGGGGTGGCTTTGGGAGAAATACCCTTCAAGGGACGGGAGCTCCACGCATGGAAAACAAGGTCAAACCTGATACGCAGCTTCTCGTGGTGAGATCTTTAATTATCTCACAGTAGCGAACGTCTGTGTGGCGAGCTCCTTCCTGTGGCCTCGCTGCCACTCCTCCCCGGGTCGTGGCTGTAGGATTTTCATGCTGTTTGTTGTCTTTCAGTGGACAGATGGACCACCTCCCGTACAGTTCCAGGCACAGAACGGACCCACCACCAGCCTGGCCAGTCTCCTGTGAAAAAGCATATAACTATTGGGACAGTGTGTTTAAAAAGAAAGAAAAGAAAAAAAAAAATGCCAAAAAAGGAGAAAAAATCCGTGCAAAATCTTTTCTTCAAAGAAAAGGCAGCAAATTCCTCTTCTAGTGAGGGCCTTGCAGGAAACAGATTGCATAAAGACACCGTACATTTCATAGACTTGCAAAGTGAGAAGGGCATTTTAAGCTGCTTTTACATAATGTGTGTGAATATACAGCTAGTGTGTATATACCTACTGGTTTTAATCTGCTTTCCTCTTACTGAGAATTAAGGTTTAGTCCAAAGGACACTTGTTCCTTAAATTGTTAGATACCTGCTTTTTAAAAACTGTCACGGGAAGTGAAGAGGACTCGCACAGTTTTGAATACCAGTTGTATTCAAAACACTTCAGCCTTCCTGGAGTGTGATGCGTGCCAGTCTTCATATTGTCTGCGCCCTTCCACTCCTGGGAACAATTGGATTAAATCATGATTGATTGTAGGGTGCCCTAAAGTTCTACGTTTAATTTTTGAGGTAATGTTCTTTCCTTCTCGTTGTGCGCAAGCCGTTGCCAGTGCTGTCTGTAGCCTTGCAGGGAAGGTAAGGATGAGACTGGCGAGGTCCGGGTTCCGACGGGCAGGATGTCTGCAGCCAGGGATGCCACGGCCTCCGGGCCGAGCGGAGCTGGCTTGCGCTGTGTCAGAGAAGCAGATTCCCCGTCCCAGACGCGTGTGTGACAGCGTGCCACCACCTCGGCCCCAGGAGGGCCTGCCATGTCTCCCTGCGCCGGGTCCAGTCCCGCACAGGGGAAGGCACAACCACAGCTCTCTCCACCTCCGCTGCTTTCTCATGATTTGTGGGGAAGGAGGAGAGTTCTTGTCCTCCAGTCTGGTCCCTCCGTGGCCAAGCAACTGGGAAACAGCGTTTTGCATCTTCACTGCAGCCTCACCGAGGGAAGGCAGCATCTGTGCCTTAATGATTTTTACAAATGACTGAAGTCAGAGTTAAACTAGGTGGTTAAAACCAATATAAGCCAGAGGCTTATGATAAAAACCAAACTATAGTCTTGCCGTTGGCAAAAACTTACATTTTGTATGTTCGCTTTCCTGTTCTCAGTTTTTTTGAACTCTTCAGCTGTGAATTCTCACTGCATTTGCCTGTGCCTCTGCAGCTGTCTCCGAACAGGAGAGATGAGGCCTGAGTTTGTTCTGCAGAGAACAGTTTGGGAGTTGTTAATTCCATGAAGCAGCAGCAGCTTTATAGCGAGGATCTGTGCCAGCCTGTCGTAGTGCCGTGTAAAGCTTGTGAGGTTCGTGGGGTTGAATAAAGGTGTTTTTCTCTCTGGGTAGCTCTGCATATTTATCTCCCAGCTTAAAAGGGGCAGGGAAAAGGAACCCACTAGAAACATTACTTGTGTAGGGCTTTCTGTGATTGCTTCTGAGGAGGAGAATATTTTAGAGGAAATATTTCACCCCCTCAGACCTTTAGAACTTTTGTTGTAGGAGGAGTACAGTGAACTCTGCCTTGAATCATAGAGTGGTTTGGGTTGGAAGGGACCTTGGAGCGCATCTAGTCCAAGCCCTGTGGTCATTCTTTTTCAAAGTCTTGTCCCCTGTCTAGAAGCAGCTCACAGACACTTGGCTTGTTGTGATTCAAACTCTGCAATTTTTACCACTAAATGATACTAAGGGGATAAGTGCTTGTCCAGTTACCACAGTGGGATTTTGTTTCCTCTGCTCGACATGCGATGCCGATTTAGATCCTCTTCTCCGACACTGACTCTTGCAGAAGCCGTATATATTTTAGGCCTTGTTAAATCTTCAGGGGGGAAAACATGGCTGCAATATTGGTGTAGGAAAAGAGTCTTACTACTGGGTTAGCAAGGAAAAAAATCAGTGCTGGCTAAAGTCTCCCTTAGAATGCAAAAATTAGGAAAGAGATTTGTGAGTTTAGTGTGCAGGGTGTTTGGAGGTACCGAATACAGCAAGAGTCTGTGCAGATGGACCCTGTTCTGCATCGCGTGCTCACTGGGCTCATGTTCTGTCTGCCACGCGGCTCTCGCGGGCTGCTGCCCCCTCGAAGGCTCTGAACCCCGGAGCTGACAGCCAGCCTGCTGCGGCATTCCCGTGGAAGCTGCCAGGAGCCCGTCTCTGTGCCGGCGCCTTGGCGGCAGCGTGCTGCCCGGGTGGCCCTGGTCTGTGGCGAGGAGGGGGTTCACGCTCGCTCCACTCGTGGGTCTGAGACAGCCAGGCTCTGCTGTGGGCGTCTGCTGGAGACAGAACAGCTTCATGAGCTCAGCCGCTGTCACGGGCTTGGATTTTGGTCAGGAATGAGCAGGTAAATCCTACCTTAGGATTACTGATAACCCAGGGACTATTTTTAAGTCTTTCCCTTTTTTTTTTTGGTGTATGGGAAGCAGTATCTCTCTTTGGCTGTTCCCTCCGTAAGTCACTGAGTTGCAAGAACTCAGTGCCTGGTTTGAAGCACCTAAATGCAGCGGCCATTTTCTTGGCAGCGCTCGTAGCGGCGGAGGAATGTCTAGTAACTGAAGAAGATGTACTTTGAAATCTGCTGGAGTCCCGCTCAGGCAATCCGGGTGTTCTCATTTTGTCTTTGTGTCATCCAGTCTGAGGCTGTTACTTAACCAATTTCATGCCCATCGCAACTATAATAAATTGCTTGAAATGTTGGCCAAAAAAGCATTGCTTCTATAAGGCAATGTTAAAAAATGCCAACTCGAGAGAGCTGTGGTTTGGGCTGAGTTTGAGAGGCATTTTGCAGCAAGTGAGATGTCCGCCAGTGCCCGCTCAGGCAGCTGCGTCTCCTGACCTTATCTCGCTGCCTGGGGACCTGCAGAGCCGGCGATGGTGTTCCACGAGCCATTTGCAGTGGCAGCTCTCGGGCTTCTCGCTGTCGGTACTGGTGTGTGAACCAGGCTGCTTGGTATTCAAATCCCTCGCTGGTCTGTTCTTGGGAGGGAAGGAAGTGCTTGAGGGAAAGGCTGCCTGCTCGCTTCTGATGTGAGCGCGCTCAGGTTTTAGCAGGAACCATTTGTTAAATGTGGGAACTGAACTTGTTCCTCCTGACATCACAACCTGGGATTTCCCTGCCCGCGACCAGCCAGCTCCACCTGGGCTTTGCTTCTGCACAGACCAGCGCTCGGCCGCAGGCACCCGCAGCCCCGTGGAGCCCAGACCCCTGCTCTGCTCCCCGAGTCCTCTTCCCATCACAGGATTTCAAGTTGTGTAAATTTGAAAATAACTCGGTGATTTTTCTATCTCTGAAATTCAATGTACATTTGTTACAATGTACAGTGCTTTTTAACTACACTTGTATATTAAATTATTTAATAGTTTTTGCTTTTCAGTATCTTTTGTATGTAGCAGAGATTAAAACAAGGACCTCATAACTGAAGTTCTTCCTAATTTTCGAATGCGTCTGTAAAGTTGAACAGAAAACTAGAAGTTTACAGTTTACAGATAATGTTCTGTTAAGTGCTTGGTCTGTCTAACTTGATTTGAACAACATATTTCTAATCTTTCTTGTCCAATCATCTAATTCTCTATAGAAACAAACACGAAGTCTTTTATGAACTTCTAAAAAAAAATTATTCTTCTAAAGATGTAATTTAGAGAACTGTACAGTTTTTTCTCTAGTATTTTTAAATGAGTAGCAAGAACTTACACAGAAGCATCTAATCACTGTTTTGTAGATAGTGTAAAAACTTCTATGTGTATAGAGAATGCAGTCTGAAGAAGTGTTTGCCTGTTGTATTTCATTTCCTACACGATGAACATCAGAAAGGCCCACGTACGCAGGAACTCTAGGTCCATCTGGCGGCTGGGGAAATAAAAAAAATAAAGTAAAAATCATGAAGCTCATCCCCTGTCATCCCATATGCCACCACCATTCCCTGTGCCACCACGAGCAGAAACGAGCACCGGTGAAATGTTGGGGCTGCACTTGCTCTGCTGCCTGGGGCCGCCTGGAGTCCAGCACAACGTCTTCCGTGTGACCTCACTGCTTTAATTCCCTTCAGTTTTTCTCAATTCTCCAGAAAGTAAAATGATGATAGGAGTTCAGTAATGTCCCAGTTCACTGTGCCGACCCCTCCCAGTCGTACGGAGTGAAGCCGTTGCTCCAACACGCGGCAGTTGGTGCTGCAGGGGTGAGGGAGGAGGGAGTCGTGTCGGTAGTCCGGGCTGTTGGGAACACGTGGAGGAATCGGGATGAACGAACGCCCGTCTGTGCTCTTCTACTGTCTGTCTTAGCAAGTGTATTTAATTGTTTCCTGCAGTGACCCTTTAAATGTTACGTCAGGTCTGTACAATGTATTGTTAAGTGTTTGTAGGTCTCCGTCAGTAGCAGGACGCGTACCTCCTGCCAGTGCTCCTTCCTGAAGCTGTAAATACAGTAACTCATGTAATGAGGTGGAACCGGCGGCATTACTCTGTTGCCTTTGTTTCCTCTCGTTTTCTATATTAGAAGAATTTTTAAATAAAGTTTAATTTTACTTCTTCTAGCAGTTTGTAGAATACGAATCCCTTCAGTTGATCCGCAGGCAATCCTGCCTACAAAGGACGCGGTTTATGCGGCGGCAGTGACTTGCCCTGTCGCCCAGCCCGGCGTCAGAAGCTGTTCGAGGCCCAGTCCTGGCTGTGGGATGGGAGGGCTGGGGGCGGTGGGTGCTGGTGGATGCATGGAAGGAGCCCTGCGGAGGGGTGCTGGGGGCGTGGGGATGGATCACTGCTCTGCCTGCAGCTGGACCAAGGGCTTCTGCCTGGAACCAGGATTTCCTGCTGGAAAATGCCCGCCTGACGGCTCGCCTTGGCATGCTGGAGATGGCCGAGGGTGGCTGCGGACCTGCGCCGCAACGGCTGCATCCCCGGCGGGAGCCTGGGGCAAACCGAGCACCTGGAAATTCTCTTACTTGGTCTAGGACGGAAGCATTTTTCACTGCGGTTGTTGGTCAAGAAGGATGCTGACTCCGTTGGATCTTCACAAATGGGATCTGGTTTAATGGAGGTTGCTTTTTTGTCTTTTATCCCAAAACTTGAATGGTTCTGGCAGGTATTTCTACATTTGGAGCTTCAATCTCAAAGGAAGAAAACTGCTGAATTAATTTGTCGGCAAGTACAACTTTCAAGAAACTGAAAGTTTTATAACTTGCTGCGTACTGTCCCTTTCCAGAATGTCACCTGAGCTGCTGAGCTGGTCCCTTGAATTTCAGCACAGAAGCCGAGCAGGTTCTGTCCCAACAAGTTACTCGCTGTATGAAAATTGTAACCCAAATGGCAGTTTCCTTTCTGTCAAAAATAAGACTCGGCTATGCTGACACTCTGGTCTCCTCACCCTGGTTATCTCCAGTTCCTTCCTCAGAAAAAAACCTGCATCTGGCGTAAACAGAGCTATCGTCGCCTTCTCCGCTCCGCCTTGTTCATTTGCTGTCGGGGCCAACTGGAACCGCCTCCGAAGCAGCTCCTCGCAGGGGATGCACCTGGTGACAAAACTCCACGTGAAAGGCATCTAAAATACAAGAGGCACCACAGCTGGGTACTTGCCTGACAGATCTGGGGACGCATCCAGAGCAGATCCTCTTTGTATTTTACTCTGCAGAGGCTTGTCATGAGCTGACAAAGCAAAATGAAGACGCAGCCTGCTGCACAAGTGACTGTAAGTTTTCTTTTGTCAAGTATTTTTGCTCTTATTTAGTTTATTCCACGCAACCCCTGAGCAGGATCGAAACATAAAGGAGAAAACAGATCTTCCAGTGTTTGCCAGGACCACTGGGTACCACCGTTGCGGAAGGCAAAGCTTGCTATCACCTCGGTAAAATTGTGGCCAACCAGGGGAAGAGATTTCTGGCAATAACTTTACCTAGATTCTAGGTAGTTACACGCGCCTTGTGCTGGACCTGTTTTGAAATGCTCCCGATGACACAGGCAGTGGAGCAAGCTGAGAAGCAGGCATCCCTGTGCGTGTTCTGCACGGATTAAAGCAGCACTTCCCCAGGATCCAGCCCTTAGCAGCGAACCATGAAGTTCTGAACGGCCTGAGGTGAGGCCAGTGGCTTTGCGTGCTTTGGGAGAACCGGTTGTGAGCTGCGCTGTTAACCCTTAGTTGCTGTTTGTAGCTCTCATTGCCTTGTGCAAAGGGTGGAGGAGGGTACTTCATAACAAGAAAAATTGTGTTCAGCCTCGTAAAGGATATTGAGCACAAAGGTGTTAACAGAAGTGGTGAATCTTTAATCTGGAGTGGAAAACAGCGATGACAAGCTGAGCGTGTTGGAACTTCCCTGGCCATAGGCTGAAGGTGCTCCAGGAGCAGGCGTGCTGGAGAGGGAGGGACGAGGCCGGGATTCCAGTGCGGGTTCTGCTGCTCTTTTCTTGCAAAAGCCTTGGTTACACACCTTCCGCCTCACCTACCCTAGTAAAATGGGAAGCATACCGATTTAGGCTTATTAAAGATTATGAATGAAAATAATAAGGATTATCTCACTTTTACTCTTTCGAAACAAGTACCCAAATAACCCAATACGAAGCTGCATCTAATGCCATATGGAAAATAACCGGTGACAGATTGGTGCTGGCATTACAAATAAAATGTAGTTCCTGTTACTCTTATTTAGTCTCGATTATAAACTTGCTTCACCCAAGATTTATTCTTTTTTCCTTCTAAGAACAAGCTCACTTGCAGGTGTCTAAAAATGCTGAATAAGGAGTCCTGAGGCTTATGTCAGAGACCGTGAGGGTAGCTGCAAACTGGCAGCTCTGAGGACGTTTTTTGTGCGAATGCAGCTTTTCGGGGCATCTCACGGGGAAAAGTTCATTTATTAATTCCTTTGTTCCCATTTCTGCGCGTTGGCGTGACCGGGTGGATTTAGCTAATCCCACCCGCGGCGATGCCACGCACCGCGCAGACCCACGGCCCGGCGAGGGACCCCCGGGCAGGCTGAGGGACCCCCCCGGGACCCAGTGAGGGACCCCTGGGGCACGGCGAGGGAACCCCCGGGCAGGCTGAGGGACCCTCGGGCAGGCTGAGGGATCCCCCCGGGACCCAGTGTGGGAACCCCCGGGAGCCGGCCGAGCTTCGGCGCCAGAAGGGTCAAGGCCCCCCACCCGCTCCCGGGAAGGGCCGCAGCGGGGCCCTGTCCGAGGCGCGGCCGCCGGCGCCGCAGCCTCCGCGCACCCCTGACCCAGATCGCGGAGGAAGCGCAGCTGAGTCACCGCCACCGCGGGCTCCCGCGGCCCCCG
>Ga0065711_1036232_pt1 | contig 21275 bp, 10 predicted proteins | sample Hoacrofraction12_FD_59098 | JGI IMG/M metagenome (GOLD analysis project Ga0065711, IMG submission 59098) | Hoatzin crop microbial communities from Cojedes, Venezuela - Epithelial fraction 12 v2 (version 2) | ecosystem: Host-associated > Birds > Digestive system > Esophagus > Crop | place... | reverse complement strand
CGGGGGCGGCAGGGAGCCTGCCCGGGGAGGGCGGCAGGCGGGCGGGGAGGGCCCAGGCTGCCCCGGCACCCGGCGGAGCGGGCGGGAAAACTCTTCTAGAAATCTCTCTCCTCCGCAGCCTAATGATGAAGGCGCACCGCCGCCCCGCCTGCCACACTTTTCCGCTTACACAAAACGTAACACCAAACGAGTTCTGCCCATTGACTTCCGCCTCCCGCCCCACCTGGGACCTTCTCGGCCACGCTGGCCCCAGGGTTTCCGACCCGTTTCAAAGCACTCTCCTTCCCGGCTTCACTGCCACGCTCTCTGCAGCCTGGTCCAGCCGGCACGCTCTTGCAGGCTGTGTCGGACAGGGCGGCAGGCCTCGGCGCGGCCCACCGGCTCGGCACCCACCTGCTCTTCCGTCGCGCAGCAGAGCCGTCAGCAGCGTCCTCCGAACAGAGCTCTGCGCCCTACGCCGATTATTCCCCCTCACGGCATTTCCAGCATTTGGATGGAGGAAAAATACTAGCTGAAATGATTTCAGTAAATACCACGTATCTCTGTCAAAGGCTACACCGCATACACGCCACACACCGGTTCCACAAACTTATATGCACCTCAGAAAACAACCGCCACGACTGATTTTTCACTGAAAAACATAGCAAAAAGACCAAGACTGCACTGAAGAAAAATCTCATAATTTGCTGTTTCCTTTTCCCAAAATAAGGATACAGCCCACTGACAGAAAAAACAGGTTTTGCAGAGATGTAATCTGCTCCATTACACACAGTGCGAATTTAAGCAATATAAATGTCTTGCCCTCCATCCTTGGGTTACAGTGCAGACTTGTACAATTAATGCTTTTTAACCCCAGCAAGAAGTCGGCGAGGCCAAGAGGTATTTGGTTGAGCTTGTGAGGATGACTATCTTCTCTGCTGGTTTGAAGATCACCTCAGTAAAAGCTACCAGCAAAATAATAGTATTAAAATATTTACATAACAGCTCATCAGGCTTATTATCTCAACAGCTACTATTTATGAAGTGAAGGAATTCGTATCTTTTGAAATGCATTGGAACAGCTAGGAAATCTGCTTTAACATTAACGAAACTTCCACATGCCTAAAACTACTCTGAGAAGATTGACTGTAGATGACCCATAATCATATACAATCATGGATCTGGAATGAATGGCACAAAAGCGATATAGAAGTCTGATCCTGCATATTTTGTCAATTGCCACTTTTTTTTTTCAAACTAAAACAAAGTGTTGGTTTCTGGAAATGGCCTAGTTAGTAAACTGTTAGCACAGACGGAAGCATACACGCACCTCGCTAGCAATAGGAAGTCTGCTTACCAGGTGAGGCAGCTGGCTAGCTAGAAGATATAGAGTGATACCTAATTTCAGAAAACAATGGAAAATTAAAATGCAGAAAAAGTAACTAAGCCGTATCGGGCAACCATTTTGCCTTCTGCCACCTCTCCCACTCCAGTTCCCCGAAACACAGGACAGTTTGTGAAATAATGGATTGCTCAGTGCAATTTCATGAGCTTGGCATGAGGAAACAGGAACTTTCAGTACACAGGAACACGCTGATATGTTACTCTGATACTTCTGGTAACCGGAAAATAAACCTGATGAAGCAGTTTTCTGCACTAGTACTCCACACAGAGCTATGAGAAACAGAAGTGATGGGGGTTTACACTGGTAAAAATGTAAAGTTATAGAGACTTATAAACTGACTTAAATAAAGTAACATTTTAATCTCTACTAAGATATTAAACATTCTATAACACAGAGTCAGAAAAACCAATGAAAAAATTACTTGCATTTTTAAAGGTAACATATCCAAATAGAATGCTAGGAACCCGAGTGACAGGACGAGGGGGAATGGCTTTCAACTGAAAGAGGGTAGGTTTAGATTAGACATAAGGAAGACATTCTTCACAATGAGGGTGGTGAGGCAGTGGAACAGGTTGCCCAGAGAAGCTGTGGCTGCCTCCTCCTTCGAAGTTCCAGGCCAGGCTGGATGGAGCTCTGAGCAACCTGGTGTAGTAGAAGGTGTCCCTGCCCATGGCAGCGGGGCTGGAACTAAGTGATCTGTAAGGTCCCCTCCAACCCAAACCATTCTGTGATTCTGTGATTCTAACTCACATGAACAAAAAAAAAAAAAGCAAGCAAAGTTACAAGATCACTGGGTTTTATTCTAGACTGAGTTTCTGGCTTTTTAAGCAAACACTATTAAGTGCTGAAGTGGCAGAGGAGGAACCAAACCTCACCTTTGCTGTAGCTTTCCTTTAGCCTAAAAAAAAAAAAAAAACTTAAAACAATATTTTCATGACAGCTTTGCTGAAGTCAGCTCACTGGTATGGAGGCCTGCGAGAGAACAGGCCAGTCAAAGCTTAACATCCCATTTGTGCCAAAGAGTATCTAAGCTGTTTCACTATTTACAGAAAAAAAGTGTTTAATATGCAAGTTTACCTGCTACTCTGGTTTTAGTCTGGCATACTAAGCAGTGACTTGGGTTTTTTTTTTCCCAAGTAGAGTTTGTCTAAAGCTGCTAATCAAAATGCTGATTATTGAAACTATTTTCTTCCTTAGAGTTTCTATAGCATGCATCACAGAAAGACAGTGATTTTGCGGGAAATATAATGTTACAGAAGACAGCACTAAAGCGCTTATTTTATGTCCACAAAGTTAAAATAGAATTAAAAAGTCAATATTAAAAAGAAGCTTTTCCTCAGCACAAAACCTTATTTTACCAATTTCTTTTCTTTCAATTCAAATCAACATTTTAATGCCCATTAAGATATTAAATGTATTCTATTACAAGTGATCAGAGATGCAATTCGAATATTACTTGTATTTTAAAGCAATCATATTCAACTTGTTCTACCATCTGCCATTTTCTCAAATGTGAAGTGCAAAAATTTTCAGGCTAAAAAGCATTAATATGAGAAGTAATTTCTCTACAGTGAAGAGCACCTCATAAGGATTATAGGTGCAAAAATTTTACTGGAATCTAAGTAGGTTTTTTTTCAGTTAGCATAGCATTCTTACTGAAACAAGGTAACTGCAGAGTTCTCCATTGCCACTGAAGCCAGTAATCTCTATAAAATTTAGAACAGACCATACAAAAATTGTTAGAGAAAATAATTTCACAGTGACACTTGGTTCCTTTCTGAGAGTACCAAAATGCAATTTAAAGGGAAGTCAGACTGAACCACATCTGCAAAATCAAGTTTGACGACCTGCACATTATAAAACCTGCCACCCCTGCCTTGTAGCAAGGAATACAGTCATGTAATGAGTGAGATATTCTTTATCAAAATATTCCAACATTTCAAGGTTTTATACTTAGGTAAGTTTATTTTCTTAGACATAAAATAGTTACATCTGTGAATGTACGTTATTTTGTAAACCATTAAGCCTTTACTGCTGTTTGAAAGTTAGAATCATACACAAAACAATTCAGGGAAACCTAGGAAACTGGAAAGCTTTTTTTATTGTCTTCACAATGGACTTTTGATTTTGTAGTTTGTGGCTTTCAAACTGATTCAATTCATACTGCACTTGTCAAATAATGGGCAGTACAACTGATACTTAAAAAGGAATGTATGCCTGTACAATCAGGCAAATACTTATTTTGCACTATTATATGAAATCATTTGATGTTAGTTCTTCGTCTTTAATAGATGACAGTAGCAAGAGTCATTGCTATTGATAGGCTGAATCCTGTCGCAAAGGTTAAAAAGTCAGACTCCAAAAGAGATCCTTTCCAAGCCCATTCATGCTGAACAGGAACCGGCATTGCCAATGAAAGAGCAACAAAGAGTATCACTCAACTGGCAATATAGATTTAAATCATATGGGTTTGGCCCAACATTTCATAGTGCATTTTAAACCTGTCACACTGTTTCTGGAAATAGCCTCTGCATCACAAATGCGTATAAAAAAATGTCACTGCCCAGTGTTTATAGGCTGAACAGATGTATACCTGAATTGCTGCTTTTTCACAACTGTATTTTTACAAAGCTGTATTGCTAGTAAAGTTGCTATCCTATACTAGCACGTAGTAACTAACAGGAAGCAAAATGGGAAGAAAAATATCATAGTCTGCTGTTTCTCACATTTATTGTGCTAGTGTAAAACTTCTCAGCCTTGTTCAAAGGTCCAAGGATTTAAAATAAATGCTTTGGCTACTTTTAAGTTCATGGAAGAGCCAAGGTAAGGTCTAATCATGGGCCTGCTGTTGTGTCACACTCACTGTAAGCCTCTTTCCTGCGGTGTTTCAGACTGTTGTCCCACCCAGTGATGCTCGTAGGGCAGCAGGTGAAGAGGGTCTCCACACTGACTTTGCACAATGACAAAACTGATCGACACAGTTCAGCTAAACTCTAGGCGTGATCCAGATTGTAGCTTAATCTCTCGCTTGAACCTAAAAGAAAAAAAAATCTTCCTAGAAAAATATCTTCCAGGGCAAATTGAACCTCAGTGGCAAAGATGTTTTCCTATTCTTGTGACTCATTTATGCAAAAAGTGGCCAGAATAGAACTACTCTGGATTTTATAAAATAGTAATTATGCATTTTTAGAACGATGCAAGCACGCCTTAATTAGCCCACTGCTTTTCAGTTAATTTTGTTCTATCCAGCACAGAAAATAAACCATGTACTATTTTTAACTATTTCTTAAGGGTAAAAATAAAATACCTGTTACATCTTAGGAAATTAGAAAACTAGATTTTAGTAAATGTGAACCTCTTCTTAAATCTAAAAAAAGTCTTTTTATCTAGTAAAGCAATAGCGGCAGTTCTTCTCTCTGTAGTACAATTGTTTGATTATATTACATTATTGGCTAAAATCATACTTAGGTTTTATTCCCAGATCAGTTTCTGCCTACACAGGAATCACTGTCTTCACATAATTGCTCTTTCCAACTGCTCTTTTGTGACCACTTAAGGCAAGATGAAGATCAAGTGTTTCTCACATTGAATTTACTGATACCGCCGAGGGCCGCAGTTGAGTTACACTTCTTCAGTTCAATCCTTTAGATAAATTCAATTGTTGCATAGAAAGGAATGTTTGAATTTTCACATTTTCTTTTTTTTTCCCCAATGATCATAGTTACTTATTGGTAGTAAAAAGTATTTGTACTACTAATAAACTTCAATATTTTCCTCATTGCTATTTAAATGCATGTGGGACAAAGAATGACGGCTAAATCTGAAACACCTAGGGTGTCGTAATGCCTTACCGTGGGCCCCAGCAGGGACACAGCCTGGCCGCTGGGAACGGTAACGGGGAGCACAGGGTGCTGCACATACGGCGACAAGCAGGGAAGGAAAATGAAGTAAATCAGAGGAATCTGTGGAGGTGAGCAGTTGCTGAGGATAAAGATAATGAAAAAATTCCAGCAACCTCGTCGGTTCATTCCTATCCAGAGATAAGAGAAACGTTTGTGATGTAGATAGAAGAGCATTCAGCAACAATTTTTGTTGTGTTTGGAAAGCATGAAAATCATGCATTTAAATGTGATTTTTTTCAATGACATTAATAACTAGAGACAAGTCTTAAAGATCAGTAGACCCAGAATTAATGCACAACAGTCTTAAAACAAAGGGTTGCTGCCTTTGGTCTCAACACGTCCCTCTGCACAGCTCATGGAATGCCAGAGGCATCGGTGAGGACACCAGGCTTGTGCCTACGTGCCAAAGGCAGGCAGGGGCCAGCAGCAGAGGACAGCCTGCCCAGCCTGATGCGATCCTAAGAGAAAAACCTGGAAAGTTGCATACAAGATTACATTATGATGTTCTAAAAGCAAGGTCCTTAGCAGAGAGGGGAGAAGGCAACTTCCTAGGATCAGCTGGGGCAAATTTCAAGAGACCTGTACTCCAAACAGGCAGGAGCACTAAGAACTGGCAAAATGCAGATCCAGTAACAGTGCTGGTAGCTGCTACTTCTGCACAGAAAATATGAGTTAAGAGACCTGGCCAATCCACAGTATATCTCTGTGGGCTGATTTTGGCTGGGATAAAGTTAAATTTCTTCACAGAAGCTAGTATGGGGCTATGCTTTGGATTTGTGCTGAAAACAGTGTGGATGTTTTAGTTATCGCCCAGCAGTGCTTACACAGACTCGAGGCCTTTTCTGCTCCTCACAGCACCCCACCAGCGAGCAGGCTGGGGGTGCACGAGAAGCTGGGAAGGGACACAGCCAGGACAGCTGATCCTAACTGATCACAGGGATATTCCAGACCATATGACATCATACTCAGCATAGAAAGCTGGGGGAAGGAGGAGGAATGGTGTCCTATTTTCTGCTAGGATAGGGTGATTTTCTTCCTAGGAGTTTGTATAGCACTGTGTTTTGGATTTAGTACGAGAATGATATTTACAACATACTGAGGGTAGTTGGTGCTAGGTAATGTTTCTATTAAGTCAAGGACTTTTTCAGCTGCCCATGATCTTCTGGGTGAGGAGGTGCACAGGAAGCGGGGAGGGGCACAGCCAGGACAGCTGATCCAAACTGACCAAAGGGGCATTCCATACCATATGACTCACGCTCAGTATATAACTGGGTGGGAGGCTGCCAGGGGTCAAGTTTGCTGCTTGAGGATGGCTGGGCATCTTTCAGCAGGTGGTGAGCAATTACATTGTGCATCACTTGATTCATATATTCTATTATTATTCTGTCTTCCTTTGCTGTCCTATTAAACTGTCTTTATCTCAACCCCCAAGTTTTACTTTTTCTCCATTCTCTTCCCCATCCCACTGCAGAGGAGAAGGACAAACCATGACAAAGCGTGGGGATGCTCAGAGTGATGGCGTTTGTCTTCCCAAGTAACCGTTACACGTGACGGAACCCTGCTTTCCTGGGGATGGCTGCATACCTGCCTGCCGATGGGAAGCAGTGAAAGAATTCCTTGTTTTGCTTTGCTTGTGTGCACGGCTTTACTTTACCTATTAAACTGTCCTTATCTTAACCCACGAGTTTTGTCACTTTTACTCTTCCGATCCTCTCCCCCCTCCTAGAGTGAGCGGCTCGATGATGCTTAGTTGCCAGCTGGGGTTAAACCATGCCACTCTGCCCTAGTAAGTGGCAGAACCAACAAAATATTGGCTTTATGTTTTGGGGGAAATGAAACTTCATGTAAAGAAAATAGCATTTACAAATAGCTTAATGGAGAAAATAAAATAAGAACACACAGCTGAAGACCTGCAACACATAAATTTATGTAAGAAATTAGATCTTTTAAAAATCTCTCAGGATAATTAACTATTTGGTCAAATAACAAAGCAGCAGCGGATGCTTCATGTCTTGATGTCTCCAAAACAAGACCAGATGCTTTTCAAATAACATGAATTGGTCAAGCGCAAGTTATTTGCTCTACAGAAGACTGATTTATATTTGATGGCCCTGTCCTACACAGGGCACAGGTAGGAAATCACAGACATTTCCCTGAAATCCTTGCTGCATTGTGCAGTGGCAGCCTACAAAACACCAGGCTAGGAATGCCAGCACTAGGCAGGCTACTCAGAACAAAGCAGCAGGCATCGTTCTGCCACTCTGCAAACCATTGCTCACCTGCATCTTGAGTGCTGCATGCATTTCTGGTCTCATTGGTTTGACTCAGTAGGACATTTCTTATGTTCTTGCGATATTCAGTTGGCTTTACACATTGCAACATTGCCACACCTGGCCCTACTCAACCTTTCAGAACTCTATTGCCTAATGGTTGCTCTCATTGGCAGAAAGAAATTCTGCTTCTGTCTTCTAAGGGTCTCCAGAAATAAAAATGTTTCCTCTTCACATAGTCCACTATGTCATAGCTCCTTTCTATGAAAAGTTCAACTAGGTCTTGCCAGGGAAGATTAGGACTCAGCCACAGTTTATTTAAAATACAATAAGATGACCAAAGAAGTCTTTGAAAAGTCTAGCATTTGCCTGAAACCACAGAACGGATCATTTCCAGTCTGCTTCACTGCCCTGGAGATCATTCTACCTATCAGCACAGACCAGGTAACAACAGAATATATGGTTTTTTTTAGCTGCTCGATAAGAACAAAAGTAGAAGGCAATAATGTTACTGTGACTACAGTTGGTTGGGGACGGATATGAACTATCGCTCTGCGGGCTTTATCTATCTTCAGTTCACAAAGATGATTAATGAGCAAAAGTTTCTGTGGAATAACTGCCATCTTTCAGCCTCTTAGTGCTCCCTGCTGGGTCCAAGTACAGGTTCTTGAAAATCTGAAGTTTCACATCTGTAGGACAAAGCAGATTTCTCCTGCATGCTTCAAAGTGTAAAAGGTAAATCAGCCAGCCAGCCCTGACACCTGTTGTTCAGAGTATGTTTAGATCCAAGACTGAAGGTGCTATTTGAGTTTGTATCTTTTGGTTTGCACTCATTCTCAAAAAAATTTTTTTTTTGTATTTTTAGAACTGTTCTTTTTGTACTTCTAACACTATTCATTCCATTTATCAAATATAACAGTTGTCTGAATAGTAAGACACCTATTCATTGACCAGTGTATTTTAAGCTAGGTATTTCTACACATCTGACGAAGTGAAGGGTTTGTTGCATAGCCTTCCTTCAAATTTTTATTCCTTCTGTGTAGTAGACATTTGACTCTACAGTTCTTTTGGGGCAGAAAGATCCACGCATTGCTTTTCAGCACAAGCAGAAAGACTAGATAAATCAAAGAGGTAAGAGGGTTAACATAAAGCTCAGGAAAGGAACGGAACTAAGTATACAACATAGGGAGTAAAAATAAATAATAAGCAGAAACAAAACCTGCATAACCTACTTAACCCAAGTGTACCCTAGAAGAATGTGGGATTCTTTAGGCATACTGATAACATCACACCATAGGAAGTTCCTGACAGTCCTGCAGATCAGTAATAGCTCCAATACTAACAGTCTGTCTTAGAGACTGTTGAGATACTTCTCCCTACTGCCACAGAAGTAGGGCATTAATGCAACAGCCAATAAACACGCTAGGTTATTACCTACAAAACTACCTTCACTCTTCTCTGTGAGAAGAGTTCCCATCACGACTTCAAGAGCTGGAGGAACAACGGACACGCAGATCGCTAGCTACCCAAGAGGGATACCTACGCTGTGCACAGCTCTGCCACGAATATCTCCTAAGGGAAACCAAGGTTGACTTGTTAATAGTGACATGATGCACTTCTCCAGAATGCTTTGCATTAATTTTGAAGTCACCATAGTGGTTAACCACACAATTTAGGGCCACAAATTTCTTCTTATTTCTGAACTCCAAGGCCTGGGAAAGAAAACGGGCTGACTGAAGATCAAAACCTTCATTACAGTTATCATTTCAGCACAGCTAAAGAACCTCATTTGCCAAAAGCTGTTCATTCCCTGGTGGTTAGCAAGACTTACAAATAGGAGGAAGTACCTCCAAGACAGAAGCCCCAACAACAGATTTTCATGAACCAGTGGCTATGACAAGACTGGCCAACAACAGGCTGGGCTTACCATCCTCCAGGTCAGCATGGTTAGGCTTTAACAGCTCCTGAGACAGGAGCATTCAGCTGACATCTGGTTCTGCAAATCTTCAATGAGTTCTGAGCAGTCTTCCAGAAAACAGCTTTCTTGCATTTCTTCCACCACTGCATTCACAAAATGATCCTCTCTTCTAGTGCTTTTCCACACGTAAAACAAACCATTGCAAATACTTCTCTTTTTGGTACACTTCTGCCACAAAGTTTTGCACTTTGTTGGTATGACTAAGAATTTTAGAGAAGTGCATACTGGTCAGAAAGAAATCTCCACTGTAATCTGTTGATAACTGGCACATAGTGAGATAAGGAAGTCCACATTGCCGCCTTTACCATTTGAAAATGGCACCATTTCCCTCCAAGGAAAAAAGCAGACAGGTAAATGTTTTGTTTTTTTTCTTAAAGATTTTAAAGTTGAATGTGGAGACCACTGCTTCTTCAAAAGCAATGGTGCACAATCAGAATGTCCTGTATATTACAGTGAGGCAAAGTGCTCAGCATTCCCTTCTTCCCATTTCTTTCCTTCTTCCCCCTCCCTGCCCACGCTGACACAAGAAATAGCATGCCCTGTTCCACTTACTGCAAATTAACACAGCCTGCTCCTTTATAACCAGCTGTCAGAATCTGTCACCAATTCATTTCTCGCCTTTACTGCTTCAGACGTAAAGGTAGAAATTACAGATGATCTTTTCTACCAGAACTCTAGCAATAGATTATTTTTTTTTACAGGAAATAATCTTGCAGGTTTCTTTCTCTACATGCAAAAGATCAGTACAGTAAAGATATCTGTAAGCATCAGAATTTGCTGCAGTAGCATCTTAAGACAAGACTGTCAACGTTGAAAGCCAATGCCGAGCTTTCATTCATTTCTGTAATCCAGATGTAGGTTAAGATTAAAGGCTTGTTCTCCCTTTGGCGTTGAAGTAGATCTTGCATTTTCCACTTAATCTGACAGCTTTAAAATTTAACTAAGTGACCTGCCAGAGCTGCCTATGGATGGACTGACATGGCAACACATATTAAGTAGAATAGTATTAACACCTGAATTTAAAAGCAGCAGGGATAAAGCACCTTGAGCTCCAATCTGTACAATCAGTGTACAATGAACACAGCACCAGACAGTGTGATCCTGTTCCCTCAGGTGGGCATAGCTTCAACAGAGGAACTATTACGTACAGCTGAGATAGGTATTTAAAGGATGAGAACTCATTAAGCAGAATCCTGAGAAAAGCTTCAAGGTACTTGCTGTTTTGTGAATTAGTTTAGTTTCTCTTCTCCGCTGTATATTGATTTTAAAGGGAAAAAAGGATACACTTAATGAGTAAGCTTCTACAGACAATACAGTAACACTACTGCCTAGTCACCTCTGTCAGCCTAACTTGGAGACGAATCTTGAGCACTGTCCCCTCCTTGCATTATCATCTTTAAATACAACTTCCCCCTCTTTCTTCTCACTTTGCTGTAATTCCAAAGACTAGTTTACATTTGAAAGCTTTTTTTAGCATAGTTGAGTATGTCACACAAAATCACACCCATAACTGATGCAAAATGTACTTGGGTAGATGTAGTTCTATCAGCAAATATCGGTAATACATACGTATTTTTTGAACTAAACTAGTTAGTGACTACCTTTCCCAGCACACTACTTTTGGTGATTCATAGGGCCTTAGCTTAAGTCCTTAGATTTTCTCTTACTTATGGAAATCAATCTTTGGCCACAATCATACTAAGACAACCACATATTTAAAAAAACAAACCACCCACATACCAAACCCAAGGAAAATCATATGAACATAAATGAGATGCAAATTTAAAGATGTAAAGCTTGATTTGTTGACAAAGTAAAATTATCTTTGTATTAAGCAAAATGCAGCAAGTTTCCAATCCGTTTGCAGTTTCGCCTGTGATAGGTTTTTGAGCAGTTCCTGAGTGATTAAAGCAGCGTTCTTTTTCTCTGCTTTAATGTTGGCATATCAAAGGAAGTTAGCAGACTTCTGCAGGAATTTTGTCAATACAGCCAGATTGGTTGCCAATTTTAAAAAGCGTTTTTATGTGTGAACAGTATGGATTCCTTTCTACCTCTGAATAAAGTATTAGTTTTCAAAAATCATAGCATTATAGCATATTAGGTTTTGCAATGCTTCATTACTACTTTCACTTCGGATTAAGAATGAAATAAATTAATCCCTTTTTAACCAAAATGTCTTAACTAAGTCAAAAGAACAGTTTTATTTCCCCCCTGTTTCTGCTGGCTGAGATCATGTAAATACCATGAACCAAGAAAAGGGCAGAGCGTGTGGCCAGAAGCAGGATCAGGAATGGCCTGAACGCTTACCACTGCTTCCCAAGCAATCGTTGACTTCCCTTTCCATCACACAGAACATGAATGCTGTCAAAACACAGGTGTTTTCTTCAAATCTACATTGTTGCAGGTGTCTTACATTTCCCCACTCTTGCTGCTTCCAGGCACAAACAACAAGACTGCTCCAGCTGGTCCATGTAATCGAAAGCATCACTTTATTTACTAGCACAGACTACAGGAATCATCCTCAGTTTTCTTTTCTACATAGGTGTTCGGAACATCCAGAATCTATTGAATGAGTCATATATAAAAGTGTGGGATGGCAGGCGAAAGCTAGCCAACAGCTCTGCATTTCTTATTTTTTTTACAGAATCCAGTGCCCTGTGGGTCAAAGGAGCAAACTGGGAAGTGTTTCTCACAGGTAGACAGAGACCAAAGCACTTTTATCTCTTGACAGAAGAAACAGCCATGTTATTTCCTGTTCTCTCAATCCAGAACATTCAATTATCTTGACTTAAGGAGGATAATGTCATATTTTGCAATGTAAAAATTGGTACTGAGAAAGACTGTCATACATGGGGGAAAGAAACAAAGACCACAAGCTTGGTAAAAACACCTGGAACGATAGTTAACAAAAAAATTCAAATGAAGACCAAAATTTCATAGAAAGATACACGTGTGTGTAGACACACACGCACACTCAGAGACCTGCAGAGCTAGGAAATGTGTTTATGCTGGGTAACTGGCAAGAAAACTTGCATTTTGGTGCCAGTGAATACTACATGCACATAGAGATAGTGAAGGGAGAAATTCACCCCTGAAAATATCTTCCCAGAAGCCACTCATCTCTGGCTTCCTGTAACCTTCTTCCTCTTCTGTGGTAGCCCCCTTTTCTGGTCTTCTGAATCCGTGTGAGTCAAGAACTCATTTTTAAGTACAGGTTCTCTTAAACAAGGCATATTACTTTAAACTGAGGTCTAGATGTGCAATACGCATGTATCTACATACATGCACATAACACATGCACATATTAAAAATGTAAGACACTTGTGCACACCAATTCATCACAACCAATAAACAGACAATATCATTCTGTGTCTATTCTGTGCCAAGAATTATTCTGTTCCTGGATGAGCACTAGGGAACATGGCTGTGCAGGTATCACTAATCTTGTTCAGAAAAGCAGCCATGGAAAAGGGCTGAGAAAATACGTGTATCAGCAACGCCAACTTAAAGCTTCAACCCATCCTGATGCAATACTGTATTTTTATGTTACCCCCCTCAAAACTGTTTAATAAAGCATTTTAGTAAAGTTTTTTTCATAGCAGTAAACAATGCCAAATGCACTGCCCCTTCTGTTAAGAAACAACAAATATTTCAGCTGCTTTTCCTTATATAAAAGTGTAGCAATCTTACTAAGCCAGAGGAACAGTAAGTCACGTTACCTCCCTTGTACTCCTCTAAATCCTTTAGCAGAATTACCTAAGTACTAATAGTTGTGTTTCTAAAAGTATTACACAGAAATACCTTTACAGAATATCAAATACTTTAAAGATTAGATTGATAACCACAGTAGTTATTTAAATCTTTACTGATAAGAAATTTGATTTTTCAAACAAATCTGCCCACAGTGTTGCTGAATGCATTCTATTTCTGATAGTGGAGATATCATTCCTAGACATTAAAGTTGCCTGACCACAGCAGCACTGTAAAGGAAACTTAATCAGAGTATAAACGTAATTTACAGTCTAACACCTCTTTACCAAGGCAATATAAAGGATTTATAGTACAAACAAAGATTGGCTTGTACACTTCAGATCAGAAATAGTGGTATGAGTATGAAAAATTTGGCCCATGGTCTTTGTCTGCCTTAGGGTGCCAGGTTGAGCAACATATTAAGCTGAGACAACACTGTTCTGCCAAGAGTAACTGGTCTCCTGCAGGGACATCTGAACAAGAAGTGAACCTGCTCTTGAGCTGCCTAGTTTACAACTCAGTTTTATCAATGTAAATGGAGATCAGCAGTTGTTTATGCAAAGATGCTAATCTAAAAGTTCAGACAGCTTAGTGTCAAACACACCTCCTCAAGAGCTCTGTTACCTGGAGGCAGCACAAAGTCAGAGGTGATACACATTTCAGCTGCCCCAGGTAAATGGTTCAAAGCAAATGCAAGGTGACACCTAAATGTACTTACCCCTGCCAAAAAAGAATTACCTTGTTTTAAAATTTTTATTAAATAACTGCTGTTAGAGCACATAGAGGACACAGACATATTCATCTATAAAAGCTGTCTTGACACAAGTGATGTATTCTAATAATTCTAGTCTCAAAAGAGTCTCGCAAAACCTGTATGAAAAAAACTCTGACGATACATCCATTATCTCTGTCATTTAATATCTTGTGCAAGCATTCTTTCTTCTTGTTTCACCAGTTTATCAAGCAACAGTTTAAACTTCCCAACAGGAAAACAAGTGTACCATGTTTGTAACTAAGAAGTTATTTCAGCTGGGTCACAATATTCCAAATCCACCTGGGATCCAAAAGTTTCTTACACTTAAATGAAATCAAACCAAAACCTGCTTTATTGTTGTCCTCACCCTGAAGACAACAAATTCCAAGAACTCCTCAAAGTGCGAACTTTGTAAGGAACCTGTTCTCCAGCCTCCCAATTTACTTGTACTGTCTGCATAACAAGTATTAATGGTGGATTGTTTGTTGTATTTACAGCAAGTTTATTGGGGAGAGGGAAAGTTTTCTTTTACAAATGAGCCATGTTCACTATCAAGATTACTTCCAAAGAGAGCATTCAGAAAGCAAACCTGAATATATTACACTGACAATTATTTTTCAATATTTTAACATCGGCCACTTAAAATTGGTTGTGTTATTAGCACATATACTGATCTTTAAATATACTACTTCTACATAAACAGTGCAAATCTCAATATTCACATCAGCCTGAAATTAATGCTGCAATTAATGTTGACACTCACATCAAGAAAGTAGTAAACTATTTCACATGAGCAACTCCAAAACCTCAGAATGCCATTATTAATATTAAAGAAACACAGAACAGACATGTTGGGCTTCAAAGCTTCGTTTTGATACACACAATCCCTGTAAACATGGATGTATTGTATTTGTCAATACTGATAGCTGATATAATTCTATAAATAAAACCACCAATATAAACAATTCCTACAACCTTTTTTGCATAGGGTTTGGATTAAGGTTACTTTAAGATAGAGCAAGCTGTTAACAAAATCCCCCAGTCTTCCATCACACAAATTTAGGCATGACTAAGTTTACACAAGGAGTCTCTCTGACTTCAGTGGAAACTTGCACATGTAAGCATTTGCAAAACTGGAGCCATCTTTAGCACTTAAGTTACCCCTAGTCATTGAGAATATGAGCAATAAAAGAGCTCTCTGTAAATTTATAAAATATGCTGATTTAAAAGTTTATGCTGATGTTTCCATAAGTCACATTTATGATTCCAAACAGTTATGTACATACTATACTATCACAGTAGGAAATACTTCACTGTAGAACACCACAGTGAACAAGTTGTGAAGCACAGTGTTCAATATAATTTCCCTTTAGTATTCCCAGTGCATAAGTTGTTAACATCTACACTACACAAGGTGCCCAGGTCTAGTATTCGTATATACAATGTAAAAGCAAGATAGAAAGAGCTTTGCAATTTAAAGTAAAGGAATGAGAACAGTAGGTAATGTACAGGGATTCACTCCTGCAAAGTACAGAATTCTCCTTCACAATGACCACAACCACCAAATACGGTGGCTTTCAGGTCATTCAACCCAGTAAAACAGTGCTCAGCACCTTGTAGGAAGAAAGATCTGAGTGCACTTTATTATAAAACATCTCTTTTTGATGTTATAAAGTGCAAAAAAGAAAACATATATTCTAATATTTTACAGTCACTATTAAACTGCCATATTTGCACAATGCAAAATTCAGGTAACTTGGTATACATTTTGTATGGACCCTATAATAACAAATGTTGAAACTAGAGTTTTTGCATGTTTAAAAAAAAAATCTTAGTATTTTAAAGTTATTGTGTAAATATAAAAAGAAAATATAAATTATAATTAATTCTTGAGATAGATATTTTAACATGTGACCGTTTACCAAAGCATTCAATATGAAATTTCACTTTCTCTTATAGCACTACATTTTAGAATCTGTAAAACATTTTAAAAGTTAATAACCTCAAAAAGTAGAAATAAAAATTATTGTATCACAGTACTAGACAACTCACCTTATCGGACCTCTTTTACCCTAGATGTTTTTTAAAAAATTAAATAAATAAAAAAAAATCCTAAGACTTCTATTCCCAGCTGTTTAGAACAAGATATATGGAGTTTTAAAGCCACATGAGTCCCATAACGCTTAGTTTTGCTCTTAAAATTCAAATAAATGGGATAGAATGTAACTACAAATTTAAAAGGCCTTAAAGTACTATACTGCTTTGGTGCATTGTACCAATGATTCCCTATATACGTGAAGAATCAGATTCTTCACACAGCTGGGTAAAAGCAGAAGATCCAAGAGTTCTATACGCATTACAGAGCTTTCCTTTCTTTGAACAGTGGGCAAGAAACTGCGAGGAAGATTCTGACGCTGAGAAACGGTCTTCCTCCAAGCTGTACCACGAGCAGCATAGCTCCTTACCTTGAGCTTGACTGCACACTAGTAATTTAGCCCTAAGAGAATACAATGTTGGTTGTATAATAGTATTATACTATATCCAGTGATACCAAACTTAATACTAAAAAGAAATGTGTTGAAATACAAAGCTAAAAAAGTATGATCGAAATAAATCTTTAAAGCGACAGACATATTCCATATGTGGCCTGTAAGCCACAGGGAGGAAGGGTGGGAGAAGACAATATAGGTACTGCCAAGTTTATAACCATTTAAATCTTCAAGACAGGATATACTCTGCTTTTCAGTCAGAGAACTGGAAGATGGTTTCTGGGTTATTGCTGTCTGCAGGGTTCGTTGGCTGCAATGTCTTTGTAGGTGTAGTTTTACCATGAGAATGAGAGGAAGAAGAATGTGAACTTTCACTGGAGCTGCTACGTGTCTCTGTGCTTGTACTTGTTTTCTTCATTTTCCTCCTCTTTGCAAGGGGTGCTTTGTCAACATTCTGGAGACAAAATCCTTCCCTTTTGTACTTGTTAAAGGCCTGTTTAAAAATAAAAAGTATTTCTAAGCTTTTCAAGGGGTTTAAGACATTTTATGGCTCATAGCTTATTATGAATGTTCTAAGGTAAGTCATAAGAAATTGTAATCTCTTGACGGATCCTTACAGAATCACAGAATGGCAGGGGTTGGAAGGAACCTCTGGGGATCATCTAGTCCAACCCTCCTGCCGAAGCAGGGTCACCAAGAGCAGGCTGCACAGGACCTTGTCCAGGCAGGTTCTGAATATCCCCACAGAAGGAGAATCCACAAACCCTCTGGGCAGCCTATTCCAGGGATGTGCCACCCTCAGAGTGGAGAAGTGTTCCGCTGGAACTTCCTATGCTTCAGTTTGTGCCCATTGCCCCTTGTCCTGTCGCTGGGCACCACTGAAAAGAGTCTGCCCCATCCTCCTGACGCCCACCCTTAAGATATTTATAGGCATTTATAAGATCCCCTCTCAGCCTTCTCCTCTTTAGGCTAAACAAGCCCAGCTCCCTCAGCCTTTCCTCGTAGGAGAGATGCTCCAGTCCCCTCATCATCTTCATAGCCCGCCACTAGAGTCTCTTATTAATTCTTACTGTAGCTGTGACAATAACTTTACTAGCCTTTACAGGTATTTAAGAACCAATACATAACATTATTAATTGGCATCTTCCCCTCCTTATTCTTTTTAATTACCTGTGAATTAATTTATTCATTCATTAATTTTTTATTAAGTCTTAAACCTATTTAAGACTACATTTTCAGAAACTACATGAAGTTAAATTTTTTCAGTCCAAATTATGCTGTAGTACTGGGACCTCTTCAAGTAACAATTCCTTTCTTTTTCTCTTCTTGGTAATGTGCATCTACAAGTATTTCAGCATAAGTCTGCCCAACTTCAGTTTAAACTTTGTAGAAGAAATCACTAGAATCAACACTATGTTTGTGTAATAAAGTTGCAGTTCAAACATTTTTAGTAAATATACAGTGACAGACAAACAAGTCCATTTTAGAAAGTATCCATGATATTAAATACAAGAACTAGATATGTTCCACAAATTTTACCTCAATTTTGTTACCATAAGGACAAAAAGTCAACCAGTTACCTAAGTTAAATACAAAGCTTCTTCTCTTTTTTTATAGAAGTTTGAAGACCTTTTAACAGATACCTCTAGACAGAATACTTATAACAGCTATTTCATTTTGTCCTCAAAACCCCACTAGTATAAATGTCTTCAAGAAATTTATTCTTGCCTCATCATTCATATTTTCACTGTACTCAACCACCTATAGTAGGTATGGAGGAAAAAATTGCAGCTATGAGCAATCACTGAATTATAAGGACAAATACGTATTTTTAATTAAAACATCCCAAAATCTAGATTAACACATTACAAACTTAGCACATGACGTAAGATTTCTTCGAACTTACATGAAAAGTAGCTTTGACATATGTATGCACCGCAGCTCCTGAAGAGCCTAAGTTATCAGGAGTCATTAGAGGGTTGGATGACAGCTGGCTGCCATCCTGAAGCCATTCATTGTATCTCAGGCTGGACATTTTAATTCTTTTGTTTGGATCCACTGTTAGAAGTCCTAATAGAAATATATTACATTCACTTCAAGAGAGATAAATAGATCACAGTTTAATAGACAACGCAACTATTTTTAAGAAAATATCATGAATTGCTTTGGTAAGTCAGTCATAACAATATTTATCCCAGGTATGCCAATATTTATCCTAGATAAGGCTCACACAGTGTTATACTATCATCCTCTCCAGAAGCATCATTAAACACAAGAAATTGCTATTTAAGTGTTTGATAACTCGTACCTCTTTTCACACTAACTCAGAACTACCAAATGATTTCTTCACATAAAACTTGTCTAGGATGCAGTTCAAGAGAGTAAGCCTCAGATTCTCTGCAGGATCCACTGAAGTCTGAATCTGAAGATGCCTACAGTTTTGGCAGAAAATTTTCTTACAAGCCTGCTTCTACAGAAATTCAGAACTCCATCTTAGTAGAATTAAGATCAGTATCTTATCTCATGCTGAAAACATAATTAGGTGCTCAAAAGCTTAAGGGGAATCAAAGCATGGCAAACGTGAATGAAGCAGCTCAGAAATACAGTAGTCTTGGTACGTGCATTCAAAAACAGCCAGAGGAAAAGATGATAGTAATACATTCATTTTTCTCCAAAATCTCAGCTTTTAAAATATTTCTTAACCTGGTGTTTTCACAAATGCAAAAATAACACAAAAGAAATCTTTAAAAGCAGAGTCTGTTTTTAAAAGAGTGACTTCACCTTTTCTGAGGCTCTTCAGTTACTTCTGAACTCGCTAACCTTCTATCAGCATCTCACTACATCAGAAAGCTCTCTGCTAGGCATACAAGCAATTTGTAATGCCATTCTGTCATACCCACCTTTACCCATACCTCGTATTAGGGGTCAGTACATATCTCAAGCTATGCATGCTACTCTGTCAGGTTAGGCACTCTGATGCTGATCGCAGCATCCAGATACCGTATAGTCCTCTAAATTTTATCTCTTGAGATAAAAATATGAGATATGAAATATTTGTGAATACATACCTTGAATTAACTCTTTAGCCTCTTCAGAAACATTTTTCCAAGCTTCTCCTTCAAATGAAAATTCTCCCTTTTTTATTTTCTTCATAATTTCCAATGCACTGGTACATGTTAAACTTTTGTCTTGAGACTGAAATGGTACCTGTCCTGATAGCATTGTATACTGCATGAGAACAAAACTAGTATTAACAAATATACTATCTTTATTGACAACCCTATTTCTAAATAACTACTGTGCTGTTGTTTGCATCACCAGTGCTATACAATAAACCTTTGACTAGCATAACTTCAAGTCTATAGAAAATATAAAACATGCAACACTTTCTCTAGAGTCCTTGTTAGAAAAAACATTCATGTGCTTCAGGAAACAACACACAAAACACAATGGTATTTCTACACAGTGTATCTACTGAAATCAATTTTCTGTAAATCAGAATGAAGGCTGATTCTTTCTCTGAATTGAAACTGTAGAAAGATTATATGGATGCCTGCAAAATCTCTTAAGAATATCTCAAGTACAAGACTGTAGCGAGTATTTTTTCCATTCCCAGAAATGCTGAATGTAATTTACTGCCTAGGGGAAAAAATTTCCACCCCTGGAAAAAATCTGTCTTTGGAACCTATTATTTCTGGAGCAGTATTTTCACCTCACTTGAATTCAATATCTACCCAATTCAGGTCTGAAATTGTGTAAAGTCCCTTGCATTTTAACAAAAAATAAATACATACAATAAATGTTACAAATAAAAACTTCACTCACCAAAATGACCCCCAAACTCCACAGATCACAAGATTCATCATAACCATTGTGATTCAAGAGCTCGGGGGCAGCATAATGAAGAGTAAAACACGGAGTCTTAAGAGGCTGATTATCAGGTGGTTTTAAACGAGCAAAGCCAAAATCAATTATTTTTATTTCCGAATTATCTGTTTCATCTGTAAACAATAAATTCTGAAAAGCAAAGACAAAATCAATACCAGCACTGGGTAGAAAATGGGTTAGAATATTTATTTTTTCCCTACATTTATTACTAAGAAAACTTCCCATTATGTGAAAAGGGCAACTGGAAGACACTGGGGGAAAAAAAAAAAAAAAGAAAAAGTAGAAATAACAGTACTCTAGGATGCAAGAAAATGTGATGTGTTTATCTGCAAGTCAGGATAGTTCTGTCTGAGATTATTAATGAAAATGGGTATTTAGCAGACAACACTGGAGAAAATAATTCAGGGAACACTGACACAAAAAAAAAGCAAAGACATCAACATAAACGAGAATTGCCTTCTTCCTTAGACAATAGCCAATTTTCTTAAGCTTCCACTTCCTTCTGACATATCGTGAATGACAGCTTTCTTGTGTGTGGAACTTGTTGCATGTCTTGTGATTGGACAGTCACATAATCACAGAATGTTCGGGGTTGGAAGGGACCTCTGTGGGTCATCTAGTCCAAGCCCCCTGCCGAAGCAGGGACACCTAGAGTAGGCTGCACTGGACCTCATCCAGGCAGGTTTTGAGTATCTCCAGAGAAGGAGACTCCACAATCCCTCTGGGCAGTCTGTTCCAGTGCTCCGTCACCCTCAGAGGGAAGAAGTTCTTCCTCATGTTCAGATGGAACTTCCTATGCTTCAGTTTGTGCCCATTGCCCCTTGTCCTGTCGCTGGGCACCACTGAAAAGAGTCTGGCCC
>Ga0065711_1036231_pt1 | contig 21278 bp, 12 predicted proteins | sample Hoacrofraction12_FD_59098 | JGI IMG/M metagenome (GOLD analysis project Ga0065711, IMG submission 59098) | Hoatzin crop microbial communities from Cojedes, Venezuela - Epithelial fraction 12 v2 (version 2) | ecosystem: Host-associated > Birds > Digestive system > Esophagus > Crop | place... | reverse complement strand
GCTCTAAATCACAGAATCACAGAATGGTAGGGGTTGGAAGGGACCTCTGTGGGTCATCTAGTCCAACCCTCCTGCCAAAGCAGGGTCACCTACAGCAGGCTGCACAGGACCTCATCCAGGTGGGTCTTGAATATGTCCAGAGAAGGAGACTCCACAACCTCCCTGGGCAACCTGTTCCAGTGCTCTGTCACCCTCAGAGTGAAGAAGTTCTTCCTCATGTTCAGCTGGAACTTCCTGTGCTTCAGTTTGTGCCCATTGCCCCTTGTCCCATTGCTGGGCACCACTGAAAAGAGTTTGGCCCCATCCTCTTGACACCCACCCGTAAGATATTTATAGGCATTTATAAGGTATTTTGTGTAGTTCTTTGCTAACATTTAAACCTACATAAATATATTTTCCTTTCAAAAATAATAGAACTCTGATCTACCTTGTCTTCTACCCACATCACTAGTTCTTCAGTGGGACTACGTGAGTGCAATGCCATTACACTTTTGCTCTATTTGTTAAAGGATCGGGCTTTAGACAACTTTTCCTTACCAATTTGCCTTCTCCCATCTCATCAAATTTTATCTACTTCCTGAGTCCCTTGGAGAATTAGAAATTAATATTTTTTGCTTCCTTCCTGGCTACACATTAGCACCCTTGCTGCCTGGCTAACAAAGTCAATACACTGAGGAGAAATAACTGGTCAGATTCTGCAGTCCTTAGGAATTCAGCTTGGCAGAGAGGAAACCTGCTGCGTTTTAGGTCTTTTACTTTACGGTTTTGGACACATTAGCAAATTGTGACCAACCACCTGTTGGATCCATACGCTTTAAAGCCGATTGGCAAGCAAAGGAGCTGCATACAGAGTGCCACCAGTGCAGCCTCCTGTGTGCCTTGTAAGGGAAGGGAGGAAAGGGGTTTTTGCATTAAAAGGCATTTTGCAATACATAAAATGAATTAAAATAAAGCAACAGCAAACATGTTCAGAAAAGAATCAGGAAGAGCAAGTTTTCACCACATAGAATTTTGACTGTATGTTAAGGAATATACTGTTATTAAAATAATCATATCTCTGTTAGCGCTACTACCCATGCGTTCGTTGTGAGGCTGAGGGCGGAGGAGGCTGATGTGTCGATTTCAGCCTTCCCCTAATTAAAGATGTAGTAAGGCTTAAACTAAAGCTTAATTGTGTGTACTATTCAAACAGCACATCTGTCAGCAGAAATAACATCTTTCTGCTGTATTCCTTCTACACCAGGAGAAACTGTTTCTAACAATTTGTTTTGTAGATGTGAGGGCATGGAGGATGACAGACAAATTGACCACTAAAACCAAACCTGCAGAATAAAGACGAACAATCAAAGCCCATGCTGTCACTCTGTACTTCCTGCAAGCACTGCCGTACAGCGACTGGCTGCCAGCAGTTCTGCTGCAAACCTGAGCATATGGCTTCAAGTTGCTCTGCTCCTGGACTGATGCACAGAAATATGACACACCACTATACAAACGACCAGTGGAGCTTTTTTCAGACACTTCTTCTGTAGGTTGCATATGAACCTCCTTCCCATGCCAGGAAAGGAGAGCATTTCACTACGGTTTATTTTAAAACACCATTTGGATCGTTTTATTGAAAACCACTGCACTGGCGTAAATCTCCTTCCACCATCACTCAAACACAATCCCCAAGACAGATTCTAATTATAGAGTTAATCAAACTATCCACTTGGGCTGATCAGTTGTTAACAGGACAGAGTGCAGAGTCTAAAGATCTCTTAGGGCTCCATTATTTAGTGTGTCTTTTTACACCATCTACACTACGGGTTATATTGCAGCAGCATTTTGCTCCAGTTGCTTGCCAACAAACATTTGCCACTGAGGAGCCCTGAGCAAGCAGTCACATCTGTGTCCACTCCTGTACCACCCATTTAGCAGAGACAATGATCACTAGAAACAACAAAGGAGCCACAGATAAAACAAACAATGCTTTGAGCCAGAGATCACTGCCATCCCAGGCAAGTTTGCCATGAAAATACTCAAGAAAAAGCGAGGGGAGGGAAGAGAGGTACCAAATAGAGAACTATAAAACTTACACCTAGAAAAGGTTTTACCCACGCACCCACCCAACCCCACATCTGAGGAGCATTTTCTAACGTACTGCTAGGATTGAGCAAGAAAGACTGAGCAGTGCACATGGGAAGCAGACAAGCATCTGAGGTCTCCTCCCATTTGGAGTCAAATAGTCTCCTACGAGTCACTAGACACAAGGAATGATAATAATTGTTATTATTATAGTAATGATAGCAATAGAGAATCACCAACCTTGAGGATCCCAGTTCACCTGTTTTCTTGGAGTCTCGATTGGAAATTTCATCGCTTCCTTTTTGCACAGGGAGAAAAAAAAAATAAATAAATTCCCAACCTTCCTGTCTCAACGCCGCAGTCAAACAAATTAATTTCAAATTATAGGGAGCCTGCGCTGTTTGACTGAGGGGAACTGCTGGTTGCCAGGGAAAGAAATACACAAATAAATTAAAGAAGGTGGGGAGGGGCGGGGAGGGGAGTGGAGCGGAGGGGTTTGTGTCGGTGCGGAGGGGTGCAGGCACCCCAGCACACAGAGGGGCAGAAGGGATGGAGCGAGGACCGCAGAGGGTCTGGGGGGGAGCGGCAACGGAGCAGACTGAGATGGGCAGCGGGTCCGGGGTGCTGCTGGGGAGGCTCCGGCCACCTGCGGATGTCGGGGTAGCAGGGTCCCCGCCGCAGCCCACCCGAGAGGACACGCGGGCTGGCGAGCCCGCAGGCTGGCAAGGATGGGGGAGTCAGCCAGCCCCCCCCCACCCCCCCCAGCCCCAGGGACACCTCCCACACGCGCATACGCTCTCTAGCCTCAGCCACCCCCCAAAAACGAGCCCACCTCAGCTCAGCCCCGGGCACTAGAGGGGTAACGAAAGTCAGCCGTGGGGGGCGAGCCGCAGCGGCATGGCCGGGGCGAGGCTGGGGACCACCCCGGCTGAACGCAGCAGCAGCAGCCTGGCTTGCCGAGGAGAGCCGGAGCAGGAAGAGAAGGAGAAGGAGGAGGAGGAGGGAGCCACCCTATAGCTTTGGAGGGAATTCGCGGAACCCCTGGCCACACTGGCTTAGAAAGGGGGTGGGGAGAGGAAGCACGGGGCAGAGGCAGCGAGTCCCTTTGTAAGCGGCGCTGGCGGGTGCCCAGGGCGGGGGCGGCTCCGGCGGGTACTCACTGGGGGTCCTTCCCCGGGGGGCACGCAGGCTGCTTCGGCGGAGTTGGCGGCCGGAGACGCGCTCGGCTGAGCTACGAGCGGCAGCGGCGGCGGCAGCACATGGCAGGAGTACGGCAGCGTCCGGGGCCTCCGCAGCGCAGGGGGAGGGGAGGGGCAGGGGCCGCCCGAGCCCCCGCAGGCTCCGGGGGACCGGGCACCCCGAGGGGCAGGGGCCTCCTGCTCCCCGGTCTGGCCCCGCTCCTCTCCGCGCCGAGGGCAGGGCCAGGCACCCGGCGTCAAGGGACAGGCCGGTGCGGCGGGGAGGGGGCCGGAGGGCTGGGAGGGGGGCTGCAGGCCTCTCGGACCCCCCCCTAAGCTTTCGGGGGGCTTCGGGGAAACGGAGGGCGCTTGGCTTTACCTTGTGCAATTACCGGGCACTCTCTGCTTTCCGAGCCTGCGTTCTCCCTCCTCTCCCTCCTGCTCCAGGCTTTCCCTCAAACCCAACACAGGCTGGGAACACCAGAAGGGTCTCCAGTTCCAGTTACAACACTGGCCCCAGCTCCCCTCCCTTAGCCAGGAAAACAAAACCCCAGCCCCTCTGGGGGCCTGAAGGAAGACTGTGCGAGGTTAACCCTGTCCTGCCTCCTCTCTTCCACAGTAGAAATCAACTCCTTGTGTGAAGGGGATGGCTGGCTGGGGATGGTTTGGAAGAAAGATCCACAAATTCACGTGAGCCATGCGTCAGAGGCAGAATCAGTCCTGCGGTCCACAGCCAGGACCTTCTGAATTTCAGAAAACGTGGCTGTGATCTAAACTTGGTGCCTGAGACAATTTGTCTCCTGCTTTTTGCCCCATACTTCTTTTTGCTCAATCCCCTCTCTGTCTTGCCTTCCTATCTGTTGCTCAGATGTTAGTTCACCGTGTAAGACAAAATGGAGAAATTTGCCCTGGTGAAAAAAAAAGCAGTCTGAAATGTTTGGCTCTCTTCAGGAAACTCTTACTGTGGAGGCTGGCACGTTCTTTTCATATCTGCATCCAGAAGCTAAATACATACACACATACGTGCTTGTCCCCAGTCTTTGTTCAGCCCTAAACAGGAAAAGGGAAATCGGTATTTGTGAGTCCACACTTTCATTTGGTAGTGCTGTGCAAGGTCCTGTAAAGCAGTACGCAGTTTGGAGGAACTAGATGGAAGTAGCCCGGCAAGTTTTCCTGGGGGGAGGTGCCGGGTGTCTCTCCTTTCCCTAATCCCAGCACCCCTGTGGCTCTTGTTTTGTGCTGTACAGGAGGAGGCGGGAGAGGCTGCTCTAAGGGAGGACATGGAGAGAATGATAATGAGCCTGCTCAGTCAGACTTGAATTTGAGATGATCGCAATGATGACATCAGGAGCACAAGGTATTTCCTTTACCAGCAAACCACGATGCATTTTGAACAGGCTTCGGGATTCCTGTTGACATTGCTTCTGCGAACTGAATAGAAACAAAAGTGATGGTAGGCTTTGCTAATTGTGCTGTGCAATTGCTTGAATCATGATTAGGAAATATTTTCATTATTCTAATAACTAAAAAGGCTTTGAAGAAGGCTTCTGAACCCCCCAAATGATCACTTTTCAAATATGTATCAATAAAGAACTACTTTTATATTTATACAGATGAATATATCATCTGTATATGTATGTATATAACTTTTCCTTGGCATTCAAAACAGTTTCCAGTTTACTGGCATCTTCCTTGTACGTTACTGGGAAAAACTAACATATAGACATATATTACTCAACTGCGATTTGGAGCTCAGTCATCCTAACCCAAGCACTACTTTGTCTGTGCCATAACTATCAGCAGTTAACTGATGAGGTGGGTGTTGTGCCACAGACATCTGTCCGCTGAGAACTCACCTAAGGTCACCAAATTCATACAGGCTACTGAGAGGCCAACAGCATTAAATTCCTGCTAACATATGCAAGAAGTCTATAGTCTAGAGGTGAAATCTTCAGGTAGTTCCTTACCAGAAACAGATCCTGATTGTCAATGTCTAAAGAAGAGGAATTTTCCTGTAGCCATATGAATCCTTTATTATTAAACTGACCTTAGAAAGACGTCATATTTGTTTGACTTACAGTAACACTAAGTAGATAATAATGACACAACACCATATTCCTGTTTCTTGTATCCTCTTAATGTTCCCATTTTACCAAAAAGTATCTGTAAGCTCTACATAGATGTTTGGTCCAGCTATTTGGTTTAAAAACCTCACGGCAAAACAATTGTGGTCTGTCAGCTACATAAATGCTTGATGTCGTGTAATTGTTTTGCAATTTTTTACCGTGTTATGATCATGGAAGTCTTGCTCAATTATTTCCATTCCTCAGACCTGCAGTTTTGTCTAGTGGGCCAAATTATTCCTGAAGTAACTCATTTAAAATCAATGGGGTTACTCCAGAGGTGGATTTGGCACAATGAGCGCATCTTTTACTGACAGCACAGCTGTTGCATAGAAACGTAACTATTATCTTGTGCAAATAAAAGGCCTTTTACCCCTCAGTGATGTCAAATTCTCATGATAGGGAGAACTGATGCCTTGAAGCCATAGTGTTTCAAGCTGTTATTCTGTCAACTTTTATAAGCTAAGTGGATTCAGTAATTTAAATGAAGACCACCAAGACTAAAAACTAAATATAGCACAATCAATCCATTTTAGTACCTGCATAAGAATTTTCAGAACTTGGCTTTATATCAGTAGCTCATCAAACTGGTCTGCCTTTTAATTTGGGGGTCATTGTTCAGACTTAATGTCCTCAGAGTTGGTGCAAGTTGAGCATCAGCACCTTACAGGATGGGGCCTGTGGCAGTCACAACACAAGGGACAAGAGGCTTTCTATTACAAGCAATCTCACCAAAAGAAAAATAAAATGCTAAGTGCCCTTTTACTGTTCATTAGTAATATGGCATGAGTGATTGACAAGCTGTTCTGATGTAACTTGAAGAAATCCATAGCAGAACACATGAATAAGTAGTTCTTATACCTACTGCAGTCCAGTGAGCAGGATTGGAAAAATGCATCAATAATAGATAGAAATCATCTGTAACATGTATGTTCCATTTCTTGGATGCACTGAAGAGATGAGACATGGTTAGATGGAAGACTAGACAGTCGTTGTGTCATCACTTTGCAATATGCTCATTTGTGTGCATAACTATTCAGTTTACGGTTAACTATATGTTTTTTGAAATCTGGTATTTCTGATTGTGAAGATTATTCTTCATTCAATTTATCGCCACAGGACTGCTGTTACTTACACTCAGACCAAGAAAGCCAGAGAATAACCCAAGTGAAGTGCATCCTGTTCTTTATGTACTATTGACCCAACCTTCAATAGTATGAATTTGGACAGGATCCAGTGCAGAATCCTTTTATAACTTCTTTATTCTCTAAGAAGCCTTCTTTCTAGGAGGACATTTAAAGCCTTCCCTCTAGGATAACCTGAAGATCTTTTTTTCAGATGGTTTTCAGAAGCTTTAGTGTATTTAGGAATCACAGAATCACAGAATCAAGAAGTTAACTATGCAACTTACTATTTTTATTGTCTTCTACTGCATGCGGTTTCTTAGCACTTTTTAAGTCATAGCATGCAGTGCTGTGTCTTCATTCACTCAGGGATGAATACATAGAACAGAAAATTTACTTACTGGCAGAAAGGGTTTCAGTGAAGTCAGTGAGCCTATCTGAGGCAACTACACCTCAGTAATAACCTTTGCCAGGATGGTATCTTCTCAGATCTGACATGTTTGAGTTACTGCAGCCTGTCTGCAGGTTCCTTTGGCCAGTGACATTAAACAGAATACACTATGGATCCTGCTTCTCATATCCTAACACATCATTCATATCCTCAGACTCACATTAAGCATCCACCCTCTAAATGCCAGAACAGGCGAGGGGGTACCTGATCCACAGTTTGTAACCATCTTCTTAATCTTCAGTTATTTTCTGGTAACCATTCCTCATCAGCCAGACTCCAGCTTTTAGGCACCTGTTATATCAATCCCTTTGTATGGCCAGCAAGGACTACAGTGGAGTAGTTGCCTCATATTTTTATTCTATCTGAAAAAGTACAGTACATGCACATTATTAGTGTAATAGTATAATGCAGCACTTTTTTCAGTAAAAGATCTGCCATGTAAAAAAGCATTAACTCAAGCTGTATAGTCTTGAGTCTCTGTCTGAACCCACTTACATCTGTTTCACATTAGTTTAATTTGACTTCAGTACAATTACTCCTGAATCATAGTCATGAGAGAATTACAATCTGGCTCTTAGTTTTTCCATGATGTCGCTGAAGAATCCTCATAAGATCAAAGGCTGATATCTGACAAAAATAGCAAGCCTGATTAATAAAAACAAGCCACCAAATTCATTTTACAGCACTACTATTCTCTTCCCTCACGTCATTTTTTTAAGATTTCTTAGTAGATAGATACATGATGCTGTACCTTAGCAGGCTGATAACTTTCCTCCATATTAAACAGGAAATTTGGGGGTTAGCTTTCGGAGATACCCGCGTGTCTCTGACATCCACAGCAGCAGCGCAGTCACGAAAAGAGGGGTGCACGCAGGGTTCCACCCTGCCTGCCGCCGGCCTTCAGCACCCTGGACAGTGACAGCGGGAGGGCGGGCCCCGCGGCGGGCGGCGCGGCAGGGGCAGGCGGTGCGGCGGAGCGCGGGGACGGGCCTGGCGGTGCGGGAGCTCCCGGCCCGGTGTGGGAGCTTGGCCTGCCAAGGCGACGCAGCGTGAATGCAGCGTCAGTGCAGGGACAGTGCAGACTTTCACCGTAAAAGAACATGGCAGCAGGCGCAGGGGAAGAGCGGCACGCGAAACACCCAGAGAGGGAAAATGTGGGGCAGCGGATGAAGGGCAGGCAGCATCAGGCACACACGGACAGAGGCAGGGGCAGCCATGCTACAGACGAGGGAAAAAGGGAACGAGAAAACCCCACAGCCTGTGATACGAACGAAGGACTGGAGAATAGATGGCCTTGACATGACAAGGGTAAGGATAAACGGGTGGCACACAGACTCTTTAGCTTGAAGGCAGAATGGGCGACAAATATGTTTAATGCACTACAGAAATACATTAAACCACACCTGCACATGTAGGAGTCATTCAAGGAGTAGCATAAGATTGCACCACTTGAGGAGATCAAGCAAAACAGGGGTAAATAACCGGGTTTTATGTGTATGCTTGTTGCTCTAATGCTTTTTTGTTTAATGCCTCCAGGTGTAAGAACCACACTCACAAAGCTTTGTACTTAGAACACACGGGGATTTTGAGCAAGACCTCAGATTATTTTCTGTGTTGCTGCACAGCCTAACTATCTCCTCCTTAATCTGCAGGACTAGTAGAACTAATTCAGCTACGTGGAAGAATGCTTATCCTATACTCTGACCTTACTCCCCGCAGACATGACAACAGCCTAACCAGCCAGCAGGGCAGGGGCAGGGGCCACACACACTGAAGTCGTCAATGCTGGTCTCACAAGCATTGTCTCATCACCCATTTTACTGAAAATTTTCATCATTTCTTAGAATCAAGTATGCCACTAACTGCAGCTGTTCCTTTCAGTGTTTTTCAATGCAGTATATCGTCTCAGCAGCCTGTTAAATGCAGGGACTAACGCAGCTATAGAATAGTTACAGTAGGGAGGAACAGTAGGCACAGACACCATTCACTGTGGCCAGTCCTCCTTTAGCTTCCAGTCATGCCGATCTCTTTTCTACTCTGAACGTTAGGGGAAGAAAAAAGGTATACTGAGCATTTAAAGGGCTGACTACAGCTCTTGCATTAATCATCATCACTTTTACAGTACTTAGAAGAGCTTTACTACTTTCTAAATCAGGTAGCACATTTCTCACATGGCTTGTGTAGTAAGAAGCTGTTCCCAAAATATGAAAGCAATGGTATTTAGTATGGAGCTGTGGAATAAGGAATGAGATGAGGCTTCCTGTTCAGTGTCACTCCCAGCACTCCCCCCCACCTTCTCTCAACTTTGCAGCCCAGGACACGTGTCTGTTCAGCCACACAGATGCAGAATTTTTGCACCAGTAGTTTAGCCATTGTTTGAAAGGCTAACACTCTGAATTGCCTGGGTCTCTGTATCTGCACACCACTGGCACCTTCAGTGCTGGATCTCTCAGGAGAAAATGACTTTGAAATAGGATGGTATTTCAAGCAAAATTGAACCAATAAATTATTATTCTGTTGTAGGAAGAGCGGGGGCTATGTTCTGAGTGTAAATCAGAAAACATTAATATTAATTATAGGAACAGTGTGCCAGGCACTATAATAACAATCAGGAAAACAGCTCATTACTTCATGTCTTCATATACTAGCAAGGAAAAAGCTATTCCTGCATTTCTGGAGATGCGTAGCCTAACAGCGGGTGCATCCCTGTTTGAGTTTCTACACAAATTGTACACGCAGACACATGCGTCATGAACAAGAAACACAAATACAAACCCGTGAGTGGAATCTAGTGGGCTCAGTAAAATGAAAGCAGTTAGAAGACTAGATCCATCCTAGTATATAACATCACCATCTACAACAACTATCCTGATGAACATATTCTCCATTTCATTAACTGTTTCATAGTATTCTGTAGGAGAAGATATAGTGGAATTACAACTGTTCACATGCAACATGGCAAGAGACTGCAGTGTTATTCACACATGGCATACTCTCAGCAAAGTGAGAAGCTCACTGTGAATCAACCCATAGGCAGTGACTTCTCACAGTTAGCAGATCCCCTACAGCCTACAGACCAACAGGTGACATGCATTTCATTCTGCTACCCATGAAAAGAAATGTGTCACCATATAGAATTATAGCAAGCTTCCCGACTATGTGTAGTCTGGGAATATAAAGGCAATGAAGAGATTATGAGAGTTGGGAATTGTGCTGAGATAACACATCTTTATGTTGAAGAATGGAAAAATGTAATGTACATTAACTTCCTAAGCCAACGGTTGCAGAGTATCTGCAAGCAGCCTGCTTTATCCATTCACATTTTGAAAGCATACATTCTTTAAGCCTTTTATGGAGTAATGCAGCAACGCACCCTTATGGCTCTAAAACAGCTGCAGTTACTTCTATATATAATATATAGAAAAGTCTTGGGATCTTCTGTTTAAAAGGAACAACATAAACCACTATATAGCTTTTACAGCTTTACATTGTATTAGTCTATAAAGATCCCATTTAGTGGTTCTAACCTGCTTCCTCACTATACAAAATTATGCAATGCAGGTAGTCTCTAGTTCCCAGTGACTTAGCATGGCTGTTGAACAGTCAGATCAAAATTACTTGTACTGCAAAATGCATGTACAACTCAGATAAGCACTCTGGGGTTTTTCTTTTTTCTATAGCCACAAAGAAACAGTTTCACAAGGCTGTCTATTAAGGGAAAGACATCCTCCTAATTCAGAACATTTCTTTGAAATACTAAAGACTATTGGGGATTGGTGACTGTTTTATTACAGCAGCTGTCAACCAAAGTTTTCAAAAGTGACAAGTGATTTTCCATCCCCAGCTGAAAACACCTTGAATAAAACAGTTTTCAGACAGTGCTGAGTATTCATTCTGAGAAAAAGATGCCCATTTAAATCATCTCCATTTGACCTTTCAAGAACTCAGGGATCCAAAACAATTAGTCCTGATCCACATTTATAAATGATTATAGCACAGGTTCCCAAAGGCATTTAGGCAAGCAACTCTGATTAAGTTAATGGCAGTTAGGCACCTAAATATCTTGTGGATCTCATTTTAAGCACACACCACCAAATCCATCAGTACTGTAACCACACTAATGGAATTAAAGTGGAAAAGAATTTAGCACAGAACTATGCTGGCGAGGATTTTGAGTAAAGGAAGGAGACGGAATGAATGAAGGCTGTCACCATCACAGTTAGCTATCCGCACAGACTGCAATAAAAATGGACTCCATTGTACAGTTCAGAAGTACTGTATAAGTGTACACTTGTGGTGCAAGTTTTCTGAACTGTCAAGTTGGAACTCAGAGCAGCTATTGTTATAAAAATGCTGACAGAAATTTGACTCTACTAACATTAGATGCTGCTAAATATATAAACAGGCTTGGAAGTTTGCTGTTACAGGTCCTTGCTAGATAGATCAATAACTTGCCTTTGCCGATGCTCATACTTGGTAGTTCAAGGAGAAACATAATACAACTAATTCTATTTTCTTTAGCATCTTCCAGCTGAGTATCTGAAAACACTATGCTAGCAAAAGTGAATCATGGAAACCTTTTACAACAAATATTATTATGGCCATTTACAGATGAGGCAACTGGTGTACAGAATGGTCTAGCCTCTCATCTAATTCCATGACAATCCTGAATACAGTGAAAAATGAAAATCAGATTTTCCAAAGCTCAACAACTGAATCAGAAAAAAAGGGTAATTTTATGATGTAAGAACCCAAACTGGTATACTGAAAAATATTGTTGTTAAAGAAATCATGTAAGAGTAAAGACACATACATATCTGTTACTATCATTTTGCTTGGTAAAAAAAAAAAATACTTCTTATTCCAGTAGTTTATTCCATACAAAATCTTTGCATAAACCCATCCTCCCTCTCAATTACCACAAACATCTATAAATGATACATGCTGCCTATTTTGGTTATACATCAGCATTTCGTATTACTTTCTGGCAATTCTTTAATTTTTCATTTTGTGAAATCACAGAAATCTATACCTGCCAATTTATTCTTGTATGTCAACTTCCTTTTTCTCACTCCTATAATTCTCTTTGTCTTTTCGATCTTTACTCTGCTGTCTTGAAAAGCAGTGGCCAAAACTGAATGAAACAATATGTGCATTAAAGATCCATTGCAATTTCATTTAATTACACGGGAAACTTTTTTTTTTGCATTATTTTCCATGCTTTTCAACACAGTAATGTATTTTGTTTCTACCATAGCTGGGTAAAGACATATACTCAAGGCAAACTACAGAAAATCTGGGATCCTACTGTTTCTTCATTTCTTGTAGGAAACTCACTGAAGCACTGGAAGTCCTTGCTTAAGCTATGACAAACTCTAAAACAAATGAGGTGATATCTGCTATTTGACTCTTCAACATGTCTTTTCTGCTTCAGAGGTGTGGCATTTTCAGGGCAGATAGGACTTGGTTTGGTTCTGCTTCACTCTGATTTGCGATGGATGTTTAAACAAGTGGGGTTTTTTCTTTATTTATGCAACAAACACAAGCCAACAACTTTTGAGATACAGTGAACAAGTGCTTTGTGCATGAAAATTCTCTAAGTTTGTGGCTGCTTGTCATGAAATTTTCCAGAATGAATAATATTTCAGTTTTGGCTTTAGAAATGATGTCATTAAAACAAAGATCTATTTTTTTGCTTTCTTTATCCTCTACCATTACATCCATTATTCATTAATCAGCGGTTACGAGTAAAAGGCAGTCAACTTCCTTTTGTTAGCAGTTGTTTCTGATTCACACACATAGTGTAGGAGGAAATCCAGCTGTTGTAAACACTGGATACACAACACTGTGACAGCCCATAACATCTTTGGAGCTGGAGAGGCTGCCATGGGAACTGACAAAAGTAAACCAATATAGCTATACATTTCATTATTTTGGAGAATCAAGTTTTCAGATCTGTAACACTGCAGCAGCCACAACACAGCAAACATGAGCTAGATACCAGTAATGTAATACTCAAAATTTACTAAGATCCAATAGAAACAGCCACTGAAACCATCAAATGAAAATTATCATAGCCAGAAAAAAAAAGCACACTAGCTCTCTTTTCAGCAAATGAAATTACAATCATTTTTTCTTACACACAAAGAAAAAGCAGCAGTATTGGCATGGCTGACCTACCTCCATCCCCATTTGTGCTTTGTAAACCAAAGATTTTTGCTTCACAAAAATTCTGCTTTTACGAAAAAACTGTCTTCCACTAAAACGACAAATTTTTCTTCAGTCATTTCCAAAGCAACAAGGAAAATATATCTCTGTAACTCCAAATCTAAAGACAATGGTCTTACAGGGGACCTTGCATTCACCTCCATTTTGTTTTGATCATAAGCACTTTGTTTTATAAGTGTCATCTTTCTTCTAAGATATTTTATTCTACCTAAAAATTTGCTAATATTGTTCAGGCCAAGAAGAGGCTATTTAAAACTTGCATCAAGCTTTAACCAGTCAAGTAACTTGTGTCTTAAATTGCTATCTATGTCCTCAACCCCTAGACTTAAAGACATGATTAACAAACACCAGTGAGAATCAAATTACCACACCTCCAGTAAAGTGAATAGAAATTCCTTCCCCATAACTTCTGCTGAGGTGGAAAGAACCTGCTAATATTTTCCAACTCACGGTATTTATGTATATTTTACTGCCTACTTACTGAAGAGCATGTTGCCTTATGGTTGTGAAGTGTCTCTGCCCTTTACAGATGAAGAAGAGGTCTTTATTCATCAGAGAGAGTAAGCTTATGAAATTTCACAACACAATGAAGGTTATCCAGAAATCCTTCAATAGTTCTGAGAAAACTGAGAAAGGGAAAGAGAATTGTGTGCAGGAGAGGAACATGACTAGCCATAACCAAGCTATCAAGCTCAAGGTGACACCAAATAACTGGTAAATTGTGAATATAGTATCTATAATCTAGAAAGGAGGCAAATGATCCAGGTAGTCACAGGCCTGCTAGTTTGACCTCAACACTCTTCAAGGATATATTTCAAAGAAAGCAGAAACCAAGTGCATGTGGAAGTAATTAGTAAATGTAATAAAACCTAATAGATTTTATCAACCAAATAGAACCTGTGAGGTTCTTGAGATGCACGTAGCTAGAAGAGAGACAAAACAGTTTTTCTTGAGTACAACGATTGGAGAGAGGTTACTGGTGATGATCTTGGAAGACAAATCTTGGAAGACTTCTGATATTTTCACAGCACATTTTGTAAAATAGCTAATTATGCATATTTATAATATACAAGATGTAGGAATGACAGAAGTTGGAAGGTATTGGCAATACTGAGAAAGAACTGATTATAATTCAGAAAGTATTCAGTAATACTGTAAATTTGTGTGGTACGGATTAGAACACAATTAGTATTAGTAGCACCAAGTGGAAAGGCATGCATTGAAGGACAAAGAATAACTGTTGTTTTGCACAGTAGATTATGACACAGGAGGAAAGAAACATGGGAATATTAACTGAACATAGGAAGTCTTGGAAAATAAAATTCATATGAATCAGGTAAATGTTTCTAGCACAGATCTTACTAGAATAGATGAAGAAAAACATAAACTGGGGGAACAGGAATCCTAATTTCTGAACAGTGAATAGAAGAGCATGAGATTAATACCAGTATGACACTAACTGAGCATACACTGATCATTAATTTAGAGGTTTCTAGTCATCTAAGGTACTGAATTTTTGAGCAAATTTTTAAAGATGGCTCCAAGAATAAAAGCATACAACTTTTAAGACAGAGATTGAACATCTTATGGAAGACATTTATATGATGATGTTGCCTGTCATTACAGAAACCATTATAACACATAAGACTTCTCCCTGTCCTAGTCCTATTTCCCTTTATTTCTACATTCTGTAACTGGTTTGCCTACTCCGAGTAAATTCAACTCCTGCTAGTCTTGCATGGAATTGCTATACTCCATTACACTACCCTCTTAACAACCACAGATATTCATGTTAGTACTAAAAATCATTGGCCTGACTGGCTTCTGTGACATTAGATTAGGGATAAATATTATTCTACGTTTAGGTCTCACCATATCATGTAATCTGCAGTTTTGATATTTATTATTCAAAGGATAGATGGCATTTCTGTTTCTACTGAGGATAAGTACAGTGCAAAGAGACTTATCCCAAAAATACAGACAACTGCACTGACTCTAAGTGTCTCCATTTTTACTATGGACTATGAATCACATGAAGGTGATTTAGACTGCAACCTACTCAGGCACCCGAATTGGTGTAGGCAAGGTCACACAAGTCACTGACAAAGCTATAAACAGACCCTGAGCATCCTGACTCTTGGGTCAGTGAAACATCCATCAAACTGAAGTCCCTTCCTTTTCTGATGCCTGTAATGTGTTTGTCACAAAACAAAAAAAAAATGGTTTATACCAAACTTTAAACCAGTAACATTCGGGTTCTGTGTAAATCTGAACATGGATATTCCTGAATCTTATGATGTCAGTATCAACATACAAATTTAGTAAGTAGCAGATGTTTTCCTTGGAATATAACTTTTAGCTGAAGGGAAGTCCTAGACCATGTAACAGAAAATACATATGGTAATTCTTCCTACGATTTTTTTTACTATTAATGATTCCACAGAAAAAATTGTCCTAGAGGATTTCATTACAACAGTTAAAATTCACACCCTCCATTTAGATTCCTGTCATTTTCTTGCGCATCACTTTCTTTCATACATAGTTATAAGTGGTTAAAATGACTGAAATTGCTATTACTTATGAAACACAGCATGCAAGAGATTTCCTCAGTCTGTTTTCTTCATCTCCCAGTATACATAAACACAAAGACAATGTCATTACAGTTCCTTTTTAAAGCAAAATAAAACCCCCAAACTCTTCTAGTTGCGAATTTCAACCTATTTCTAGTAAAACTGTATTGCACATTCACGCAGATACTGAAAATGTATCAAAGTGGAAAATTAGAATACATCTGTATTGTCTTTTGCAGGCAATTCTAAAGATGCCCTCAAGAATTCCTCTTCTTGACCTTGGCAAAGCTGAAGGAACTCTCTTCAGCACATAGGATCCCATTTCTTCAAGCATGTGCATGGATTAATACACTGATAGGCAAGCATTATAATGCTGCAGTAGCTGTGTAGAAGGTGGACAGGCCACACAAAATGCCACACTGACATTCTTCTGTCTGCCTGCCACAGGCTGGATAGACATAGATGATCCATCTCAGCCCAAGCAGGAATACCTTCGCTTGATTTTATATATGTTTAATCTGAGTCTTAATTTTCTGATATTGATTGAAATATTAAAAATATGTTTTCATCCTGTTTCTCCTTAATTACTATGAGTATTTCCATGTGTGACACAATAGAACCATAGAATCATAGAATCATTTAGGCTGGAAAAGACCCTTAAGATCATCAAGTCCAACCATTAACCTAACACTGCCAAGTCCACCACTAAACTATGTCCCTAAGTGCTGCACCTACACCTCTTTTAAATACCTCCAGGGACGGTGACTCAAGCACTTCCCTGGGCAGCCTGTTCCAATGCTTGACAACCCCTTTGGTGAAGAAATATTTCCTAAAATACAATCAAAACCTTCCCTGGTGCAAATTGAGGCCGTTCCCTTTCAGGTAGTTGTAGAGAGCGATAAGGTCTCCCCTCAGCCTCCTCTTCTCTGACTAAATAACCCCAGTTCCCTCAGCCACTCCTCGTAAGACTTGTTCTCTAGACCCTTCACCAGCTTCATTAATAAAGCATTTCTTATGGTCTAGACAACTGAGTTATGACATTTACATAGCTTTTTCCCTTTAAAATTCCAGTTACTTCATTAGTTACTGCAGTCTGCACTCTTTAATACCTAATAGTTCAAGTAAAATAATGAGAAAAGAACAGCCCTCAGCTGTCCGCCCTACTAAAGGACAGTTTTTCAGATACAAGCCTCCTGTCAGCGAAATTTCATGGGAACAGTAGATAAACAGAAAGTGACACAGTGTAAGAATAAATATAAGCAGATCTTTAGTCATCCCAGCTACCAGGTTTTACATTACAGCTGAGAATAACATCTTATACAATTTATAGAGGTTTCTTCCTTGCCGCATTTAAAAACACTCTTCTATCACAGGGAAAGATGCATTATAAGACTCTGTATAGATCTGAAGAGAAAGAATAGTAGCGCAGAGTACGTCTGCACAGCAGCTTCCTGAAGGGGTTTTGGTATTAGTTACCCATACTGCAGGGGAGACTTTTTCTTCTAAGCTGATAAATAGTACGGCAGTTTAACACCGTGTTCACAGAAACCTTATGCCATTATATATTCCTATAGTTCCTCTCGTCTTCCTTATCACATACCCTCTTACTTTAAGTTAGCTCCCTTATTGCATTCTAAATTACATGGTATTAAAACCTGCAGTTTTTAAGACATGAACCATCTCCTCTGAACTGTTTTGCATCATCTTTCCCACTCGAGCCCTAGCTTTAGAAAAAACACTGACTATGACTGCCATACAGACAATAAAAAACCAACTAAATGTGTTGCCATGAAGAAAGGGAGGCTCTCGCCTTGCCAGAACACATAACTTTCTATCATCTAGAAAGTTGCAATGATATTTCAAGACTACACATGATGTTAAATAACTCGAAGAACCACGATGACCAAAGAACATGCAGCAAACATGAGGCAGAAAAGAACCTACCACTCCTCCTGGAAAAGTATGCCTAAAAAAACCCCTATTTCAGTAGTTATTAAGTCTTTTTTCCCCTCACACCAGCTGCGTGAGAGGTATTCCAGTAGTTTGACACAGGAATTTCCTAAGTAAGTAGCAAAAACACCTGCTCAAACAGCCTGCTTAAACGCATTTAGAAAGCACTGTCTCCTCTGATCTTTCAGCGAAGCGTTTTTCATTCCAGACAGCTGTAGAGAACCAGATTGCAAGGTTAATGGTCTGAATGTGCCGGCTGGGTATTGCTGCAAGCCAGCAGCCGTCTGCTGTGCGCTGCAGCGAGGGGCTTGGAACACTGATACCCTGAGCCACAGGCAGGTGACAAACCCACATGAGAAAGGGCACTGACACCAAGTAAAAACTCAGGTAAACCCGGGAGATTTCCTTCCATCATAAAGCACACAGTGTGATGAATTTAGGGCTTTTCTAGAATACTCTGTGAATGTGGTGTGCAGATCTGGTTGTCAGGATGTTTTCTGCCTGCCTACGTAGGCTTATTTTGATAGACAGCTGTAAGGAGAAGCAAGCATGAGAGAAAATCAATGGCTTGAAATAAGCAACCACTCTCCAAAAAACTGTAGATTTGAACTTTCCAGTGTACATACAAACTATTTTGTCCAGCAAAGCCAAATCCCACAGATGCAGAGTTCTGACGTTACATACAGATCTCTGTCCGAAGTGAGCAGCTAACTGTTTGAGGTCCTGCCAGACGCGCACTCTTTTTCACAGGAAACTCATCCTGTCTCTGGGCTAAGCGTGCAAAAGAAAATGAGCATCATATGAGGCATTTCCTTTCTTAAAAAATCTTTTTCTCTAATGGCTTTGTTTCTTCCACAAAAATAAACAGTACCCTGGTCTTAAGAATGTTGGTTTGTTGCTGAATACTGTTGACTGTACATCTCCACAGCACTTCGGTGTCTACGTTGGATGATACACAAGGCAGAGGCATTAGGCAATCGTTCTGTAGGTCTGTGTTGGGGTAAGCAGAGATGCCGATCAACACTTGCAAATGGGACTCTCCTAATATATTCCTGCTGCTTTCATTCCCACCCAGGGTAGGTGCCTTTTAAAACCATGTTCTGCTGTAATGCATTCTGAGGAAAGGGGGAAAATGCCCTGCTGAAAAAGACAGACAACACCACTCAGTGCTGTGTTTCCTTTTTTCAAATTGGGAAAGGACAAATTTTACAGGTTTTTTTCATGTTGTTGCTTCTTCAACAATGGTAGACTGTCTGCAGCTATCTGTGTTATTTATTCCTGTACTTGTCTGGATGGATCAAAGTCCAGGACTGACTCAATTTCTGTTAAGGCTTATTTTTATTCAGTACATGTTACAGGACTTACTGTGCTAGCACATCGCTATACATCTAGGCTACTTTTTAATTACACTTGAAATATATATACTCTCACAGACCAAAGGGAGCAAAGGCCGAAGAACCGTAAGTCAGACCAATTAGAAATATGTAAAGCTTTGGTATGCGTTGCCATCGGAGGTCAAAACTTTCAGAGCCAGGACATCTCTAGGATGCTGTGGCTGCTGATTGAGAGGGAACTGGTGGAAATCACTACATTCCCTCAGCGTTGCCTAGAAACCAGGGGAATAGTTGTGATGTGTTTCTAAAAACGCTCACTTACATTTGGGTGTTTTAGTTATCTACATCGTGGAACAAAGTATAGGAACAATAAGGAGGAGACTGAGAAATCCATCATTTGTGTTGGACAGAATAGCCTACTCACTGCATGTTGGGCACCGCACACCGAGAATTTGGGAATCTAAAATTCAGAATTCAGATACTGAAACAAAAAAAATATTTCAAAAGTATAAAAATATTACTATGAGCAGCTCATTTAAAAAAAAAAAAAGAAAGGAAAAAAAGAGAAGTGTTTTCTGTAGCATGACCTCTGCAGCCAATAGAGACTATTACAAATAATGGTTAAATTACCAAATAGAGGTGAGAATCTCATGCACTTCAATTCTCTTTAATATCTTCAGGTATCTGAAAAGGAAACTGTTTTAAGACAAACTCTGCCTTTACAGTCTATGGGTTTAACTATATGGATTACATCAAAGAAGTCTAAACCAGAGACCCTGAAACACAAGAACTATAGTAACCAATTTCCTGAACTTCTTTCCCCAAATGTCTAATTTCACATGCAATCAAAATATCTGCTTTAGAGAAAAAGAACAACCCCCACCACCACCACCTGTTGGATTTGGGGCTTTCTAGGTTTATAGGTTCTGCGTGGAGGTGTCAGGAGACTAGATACGCTCCATGACATTGCCCTCACATCCAAGACACATAAGAGAAAATGACAAAATGCTAACAAATTACTTTGTTTTGACAAAAAGGTAAGGTATTTGTGGCAACACAGTTGACGGGAGTTGAAACGCCATGGGAATAGACACTTCATTAAAAAAAAAAGTCATAAAGACAGAGGACCACCAGAGGACTGAGGACCAACAGCTTTACAAGGCATATATTTCCTCTCCTGGCCTCTCCCAGATAAATTTAACACAACTACATTCATAGATGATTTTACAGAAAACAGAATTAGACTGCCAAAATGATTGCTACAACATGGAGCAGAAGAACTAAGGCCATATCCAAAAAGCACTTCATACAGCTAACGGGAATATGTAAAATTATAAGGGGACTCACAGGCTGACCACCAAGAGCTAGGGGTTACCAAGACATTTCAACTAACATTCAATAGTTGATTACTGAAAAGTTTTCTGAAGTATTTGGTGGAGTCTGCACCAAGTGCTGGGGTCAATAAACTACAGGTTTCATCCAGCATGAATGTGTGACTTACTGGCAGCTTTGAATGAGGCAGAAATAAGGAAGAAAAATTGTTTCAAAATACCAGCCCCTTGATTTTGCTGCTATTGTGAACTACATTAAAACTAGCACGTAAGGAAGAGTGGCAAATCACATACAAAACTGTATTTAGCCTATAATTAATAATCATTTCTACATGATAAAGAGGCTTGTCACTCCAGGCGGGACGACACGTAGCCTTTTTGAGGTGTCTGGCTGTGGAGGTGACTGCAGTACCCTGCCCGATCAGTGAGAAAACACTTCACGCAAAGGGTTTTCCTGCAAATATCCTGAGAGGTTTCACGCTCAGGAAAATAGCAACCTGCCTGACAAAAAGTAAATACGAGCCTATCACTGCTTCAGACAGTTAAAATCCAGCACCTCAGCATGAATACATTGATCAGTGACAGGACCAAATGCAGCTTTTCAGCAGTTTCCTTTTGTGGTTCGTTTCCAAGGTGCTGTTTATTTTGAATCTCTTCAGCGTAACACACTGGGAATGCTTTAGGCTCTCCATTTGTCACTCGCTCCTCTGAAATATGAGCAATTTGCCTTAAACCACTCCCTGGCACCCATTACTCTTCGACCGCCTGTCAAGTTACAAGAAAAAGGCCCAAATAATTAGGGCACCTTTCACTGGCCGGGCAAAACTTTCCCTTGGCTGCAATGCGCCGCTTGCAGGGACATCCTGGGGCCGGGGCCGAGGGGTAAGGGGGCACCGGCGGGGGCTGGGGGAACGGGCACCCCGCA